>Ga0116226_10003051_pt1 | contig 14728 bp, 17 predicted proteins | sample S1TSphfallax_FD_89692 | JGI IMG/M metagenome (GOLD analysis project Ga0116226, IMG submission 89692) | Host-associated microbial communities from peat moss isolated from Minnesota, USA - S1T2_Fa - Sphagnum fallax MG | ecosystem: Host-associated > Plants > Peat moss > Unclassified | place: USA...
ATGCTGGAAAACCGCCGACGGTTCCATCGGGAAACTCTCCAAAGAGGTACTCGCCAGACGGAAGCTGCACGCGTCTTCGTACGCGCAGATCCTGCCCACGCAGCGGATGCCGCTGGTAGTGAATCTTGATCTTCTCCAGACAATGGGCATTATGTTTCGGTATCGATCGGCAGCGGCAAGACGCCATCTTGCCACCGGCCTTGCCATCGCCGCCTGCCGTCAACGCCGGCGGGTCCGCTTCACCACCGCCGCCGCGCTCGTCAACCAACAGGTCGAGGCACAACGCGACCATAGCCTGAGCCGGATGCTCGCCCGCTGGTCGCGCGTCGAGTTGATCGTCATCGATGAACTCGGCTATGTGCCGCTGGCCGAGGTCGCCGCGCCCACGGACAGGTCCACGTCCGTGGAGTGAAGAGGTCGCCGCCGAACTTCTCTTCCAGGTCGTTGCCGAGCGGGCCGAAAAGGCAGCCGTCATCGTCACCACCAACCTGCCCTTCTCCGAATGGCCCCAGGTCTTTACCAACGCACGGCTCTGCAAGGCGATGCTCGACCGGCTCACCGACCAGGCCCACATTATCGAGACCGGCTCAGATCGTATCGCTTCCGCAGAACGCTGAGGAAGAAGACGAAGGAGTAAACCCTGGGTGTTCGGTTCTGCTTCCGCTCCGCCCTCCGGGCTACGCTCCAGCAGACCGAGCACCCTCAACATCAACGTCCCGAAGGGTGGGCCAGAACAACCGCCGAAGTGGGCCAAGCCAAGTTGCGACAGTCATGAGTCTTGGCCCGGGACATAAACGTGTGGAAGAAGTGCAGGACGCCGGAGGCACGGTCCCCGCGTCGCGTGCATCCGCATGCCATTGACAAAAAGAAACCGCTCCGTGTCTACTTGCCCAAGAGTGAAACGTTTCATTTATTTCGGCCATTCCCGCAATCGCGATCCAAGTTGGACCGATGCAGATTGCCGAATGCCGAGGAAAACGTTAAGCCCCAGTGGAGGAAACAAGTGGATGACCGAGTACGTGGTGAAACGCATTTCAAACCCGATGCCCTTAGCTGAGGGTACGGTTCTTCTCCTCGGAAATGGAGATTTGCGCGAATCTGCCAACAAGGTTTGCTGGCCAGCCCAGGAAAAGATGGAGGCACAGGTCACAGCGGCGTTTGAAGCGGAGGGTGTGAGGGTAAGGCGTGCTCATCCGTTCGTGCCGGAACGTGGCCATGGCTTCATTTCGAGCCAGAGGATGGGTATGGATGTTTTCATGGCCATCCATACGGAGGCCCCACTCATCGTGGCGGAAGCTGTGTGGCAATACAGCGAGAATGTACTTGCAGGCCTGGAGAATCATCGGGGGCCAATTCTCACGGTGGCGAACTGGTCGGGACAGTGGCCAGGGCTGGTGGGCATGCTGAATCTGAATGCAAGTCTGCACAAGGCCGGTGTGAGGTACAGCACGCTCTGGAGTAAAGACTTTACGGATGACTTCTTCCGCCGCGGCATTCGCCAGTGGCTGCGCGAGGGCGCCATCACTCATGATGCGAGCCATGTGAGAGATCTTGATCTCAAGTCAATGCCGGTCGGGGAGAGACAACTCGGTGAGTTGCTGGCACAGAACCTCAAGTCTCGGGGCGCGATCCTCGGTGTTTTCGACGAGGGCTGCATGGGGATGTACAACGCAATCATCGAGGATACGGTGTTGCATCCGGCCAGGATCTACAAGGAACGACTGAGCCAGTCTGCACTGGTGGCTGCTATGCAGCTGGTGCCGGAGATAGAAGCACAGGCGGTGCGCTCTTGGCTGGATGACCGGGGGATGACCTTCGTTACCGGGCCTGATCCGGAGCTGAATCTGACGGACGCGCAAGTGCTCGAGCAATGCAAGATGTATATCGCGGCGCTCCGCATCGCGCATAGCTTTGGTTGCGACGCCATCGGTATTCAGTATCAGCAAGGTCTCAAGGACTCGGTCCCTGCGTCGGACCTGGTTGAGGGTCTGTTGAACAATCCCGACCGGCCTCCGGTATGCGCCGAAGATGGCAGCGAGATCTATGCCGGGAAACCTCTGCCCCACTTCAATGAGGTGGATGAATGTGCTGGTGTAGATGCTCTGGTAACGAATCATGTGCTGACAGCGATGCATCTGGACCCGTCCACGACGTTGCACGATATCCGCTGGGGAGAGCACTACAACGCCGATGGCATTGACGACTTCGTGTGGGTATTCCAAATATCGGGTGCGGTTCCCGCCTCGCATATCGTCGGAGGATACGCCGGCGCCCGCAGCGAGCGCCAACCTCCGATGTATTTCCGCCTCGGTGGAGGAACGCTTACCGGTGTGTGCAAACCGGGCGAGATCGTATGGAGCCGCGTATTCACCGAGAATCGGCAACTCCATGTAGACATCGGCCGTGCCCGCGCGATCGAGTTGCCCGACGCAGAAACGCAGCGGCGCTGGCGCTTGACGACACCGCAATGGCCGATCATGCATGTCATCTTGCAAGGCATTCGCCGTGATCAGTTTATGGCGCGTCACCACTCCAATCATGTGAGCGTGGCGTACGCTCCGTCGGCAGTACAGGCGGACAAGGTGCTCGCTGCAAAGGCATCCATGTTCGCCGCACTGGGAATCCATGTGCATCTGTGTGGTCTGTAGAGCGCTGCTCTGAGGCGGGGCTCGATCATCGTCATGGGCATAATCGGCGGAGCGGTATTCACGCCGCTGATGAGGAGGGTCTCTGTGAGAACCGGTAGCGTAGCAGTTGGCTACGTTTTTCCGCTGCGCGCGTCTGTTGTTGTGTTCTACGCGCGCTTCGAGTACACCCTTCCAGCGCAGTACGCGCTCTCAGGGAGAAATAACATAGCAATCGTAGCCGGGGTTGATTTTGGAACGCTGAGCGGGCGCGTTACGCTCTTTGATTCCGCAAGAGGGCGACTGGGGCAGGCGGCCTGTGAGTATCCGTTGCATCTCCGCCCGCATGAGCCCGAATTTGCGACGCAGTCTCATCGTGGCCACATGCGCTACGCCCGAGCCGGCCGCCGTTGCAAGGTACGAGCGGCTCTATCAGAGCTATCGCAAGTTGTATTTTGCGCTTGGAACGCAGAACGCTGCGGCTGTGCCTCTAGGGAATGTTTTGCCGAAGTTATCTCTCATCGCGCGGGAAGCGTAACCAAACTAGGCGACAGAGTCAGCTTGCGCTACGTGAGGACAGGAGCGTGTCTTCCAGAACTCTAGGCGCGAGAGGATGCTTTGTGTGACGGGACACGAGTCTTGGGAGGTGCGGTAGACTCCCGCGTTACCAGCGTCGGCATCACTCGCATAGCGATGGGGTCGCCAGTCATGCGGCCCTCGATTCGGTCGATCAGGAGCGTCGCCGCGCGCGCTCCCATCTCGTAGCTCGGTTGCACGACCACCGTCAGATGCGGGTGGGACGAATGATCGAAAGCAAGATCGTCAAACGTTGCGATCGAGATATCGCGCGGAAACACCAATCCTGCTTCCTCAGCTGCTTTCAGCGCTCCGACCGTCATCATCCCGTTGCAAACAAAAACGGCCGTTGCCCGAGCCTTGCGCGAAAGAAGGTCGCGCATCAATCGCTCGCCGGATTCCATTCGGTAGTCTCCCTCGACTACAAGCGCGGGATCGAACGGCACGTCACACGCTCGGATAGCGTCCTTATACCCTTGTAAGCGCTCCCTCGCATTCTGCAGTGACAATGGACCGGTGATAATGGCGATACGGCGATGGCCGAGTTGCAGCAGATGGCGAACGCATTCTCTTGCCCCGCGAACATTGTCCAGCAGCACGGCGTCTGTCTTCACGCCGGGGACCAGTCGGTCAAGAAGTACCACCGCGACTCCATGAGAGATGGCCCGCCTGATGTGTTCAGCGTCTGTGCTGGGTGCGGAAGCGAGCAGGATTCCGTCCGCGCGGTAGGACCGCAGAGCGCTGATTACGCGGCGCTCGCGGCCGACCTGCTCATCGGTGTTGACAGTTACCAGAAAGTATCCGCGATCGAAAGCTGTATCTTCCGCTCCGCGAACGATCCCGGGGAAGAAAGGGTTCGTGATGTCGGGCAACACCAGCCCCAGCATGTAACTCTGCTTAGTTTTCAGGCCGCGAGCGATAGCATTCGGTGAATAATCGAGCTCCAACATTGCAGCTCGAACACGCTCTGCAAGCCGAGGACTCACACGCTTGGTTCCGCGAATCACGTTCGAGACAGTCGCGATTGAAACGGCGGCTCGCTTTGCCACTTCAATGATCGTCGCCATGAAGAAAAACAAGCTCCCACTGCTGCTCTGGCCGAACTTCGACCCTACTAACCATTGTAGTCTGAGGGTTCGCTCGTTTGAGCTTCGAACGGCGAGCCTGAACGATGGCGTCTGAGTCGACAGGCTCACGGAGCGGCTTCAAGACGGCTTCTGCGAGCGGGCCTCGGGGCGCCCGCCTCTTTGTGAGCAGGTGTTGACAGATCATCGAAGCAAAACCTATTATCTCGCCAACACTAGTGAAACGTTTAACAAAAATTGGTTGAGAAACTATGCTGCCTTTGAGCGCCCGCGGGATTCGCAATTCGACTCGTCACACTCTCCTAGCTAAAGCTCTCCTCGCCACGCTCGATGGAGCGGCGCGTCCAACGGTGATTGCCAGGAAAAGGTGGGCCGAGCCTTGACATGATGAACTTCGAAGAGATTGGAGAGCTTCTGGGTATAGACGGGGGAGTGCGGCAACAACTGGAGGAGCATCGGCGCCTGCGATTCCCCGCAACCGGCCGCAAACCGGAATTCCGGGGTTAAACTCACCCGACAGTCCAGCGACTACACTTCCATGACGACGTTCCCACTGGAATCGAGCAGTGTTTGGCTCCGGGAAATTCTCAAGCCGTCAATGATTGAACTCCCGTTGGACTGAGATCGCGCCCAAGCCAAGAAAAAGAATTGCAGGAAATGGAGCAGGTTATGGATCATTCAATGACGCGACGGCAGTTTGTGCGGGCGGCCGGAGCAGGTACGGCGATGGCAGTCGTTTCGGAGGGTATGGCGATCGGGCAACAGGACAAACCTAAGGCCACGCCCGCGACCGCACCATCGAACGCGGGCGAACTGCGCTTTCGCCAGATCCATCTTGACTTCCACACGTCGCCCCTGATCCACGACGTGGCTGTCGATTTCAAACCGGAGGAGTTCGTCGCGGTTCTGAAGAGCGCAAAAGTGGATTCGATCAACGTTTTTGCGAAAGATCATCATGGAATGTCCTACCACCCGACAAAGGTCGGTCGGATGCATCCGCACCTGAAGTTCGATCTGCTTGGAGCAATGTTGGAAGCGGGCCGCGCGGCGAACATTCGCACGCCGGTGTACATGAGTTTGATGTGGGACATGAAATGCGCAGAAGAGCATGCGGACTGGCGTGCGCTCGATGCGCAGGGCAAGCCCATCGGTGCCGGGCCGCTTAGCGCGGGATGGCTCCTCATCTGCCCGAACACGCCCTATGGTGACTACCTCGAAGCGCAGGCCGAGGAAATTGCGCGAAACTACGGCGCGGAGGGATTCTGGTTCGACATCCTCTTCTATCCGGGGGACGGATGCTTCTGCCCTGATTGCATGGCGGAACGCGAAAAGCTGGGCCTGGACTCGACTAAGGCTGAGGATAGGCTGACGCAGTATCACGGTGTGTTGCAACGGACGATGGAGAGACTCCGTGCCGCGGTGCACAGGCACCGGAAGTCCGCTTTGATTTACTTCAATGGGCGTCTGCGTATTGGTGCAGGCTTTCGCAAGGACCTGGAGTACTTCACCCACCTGGAGATCGAGTCGCTGCCCGGCGGACAGTGGGGCTACGGCTACTTTGCCTCTATGGCGCGCTACACTCGAAACCTCGGCCTGGATTACCTCGGCATGACCGGGCGTTTCCACCGCACATGGGGAGACTTCGGTACGCTCCGCAACTCTGCCGCGCTGGATTATGAGTGCTTCCGGATGCTGGCGCACGCCGGCAAGTGCTGTATTGGAGACCAGCTTCATCCGCGTGGTCGAATGGTGAGCGCGGTGTACGAGCGTATCGGCAAGACCTACGCCAGCGTGCGAGACAAGGAGCCGTGGTGCGTTGGAGCGAAGTCGGTCACAGAGATTGGCCTGATCTCTGACGCGTCTTTCTTGAGCAGCGGCGGCCTGCTCGATACAGACCTGGGTGCGACGCGAATGCTCGCCGAGTTGCAATACCAGTTCGATATTCTGGATCGTGATTCTGATCTGTCGGGTTATCGTTTGATCATCCTGCCCGATACCCAGATGGTCGATGAAACCTTTCACCGGAAGCTTCAAGCTCATCTCAAAAAAGGTGGAAGCCTTCTTCTAAGTCACCGGTCCGGCCTTGGACCCGATGGAAAGACGTTTGTGTTGGAAGAAGCTGGTATAACGTACGTCGGACCTTCGGCTAACCAGGGGAACAAGGGGGACTACTTCATAGCCAGTGGCGACCTGGGCCGCGATATTCCGCAAATGGTCCACTTTACGTATGCTGCAGGATCGGTTGTAGACACCCATGATGGGGTCAGCACGCTCGGACAGGAGTGGAAGCCGTACTTCGATCGAAACTATCTCCACTTCAGTTCGCACGGACAGACGGCCTACGAGGCGCCACTCGATCAGCCTGTTGTGGCGGGGCGTGGTGACGTCCTGTACATCGCATTTCCAGTGTTCGAGAGCTATGCCCGCAACGGCTATGCGCCGCACAAACTGCTGGTGCGCAATTGCATCGAGCAACTCATGCCGAACCCGATTCTGCGGGTTCAAGCGCCTTCGACGGCTGAGGTGACCGTGACCGAGCAGCCTGGGCGAAAGATCATTCATCTGCTGCATTACCCCGCGGAGCGACGGGGTGTTGATCTGGACGTGGTGGAAGACGTTATTCCCTTGTTTAACATTTCCCTCTCCTTGAAAGCGAGTCGCAGGCCGCGTCAGGTTTATCTCGCACCCGGACTTGAAACGCTCTCATGGAGCTTCGACAGCGGATACGTGCAATTCACCGTGCCCGAGGTGTACGGCCACGCCATGGTCGTCGTGGAAGACTGACATGAAGAGTCCCAGCTAAGCCAGGCGGGCAATTTCAAGCAAGCACGACTCTGCAGTTGATGGCGCCTCGACGGATGCATGGTCGTAGTCCCGGCGAACTGCGGAGGACAGCGCCAGGCGCAGGTTGTGCCGGATCGTCAGGAACTGGAACTCAACTTGCCGCCCGATTCGCTCTTCACTCTGAGCTGGAACCCAAATGTCTGGACTCGCCAGTATCGTCGGATCGGCGATACTCTCGTGGGGACATTCCTTTGAGGGCTCGGAATTGCCTGTTGAAATTGGAAAGATTGTTGAACCCATTGGCGAAGCATACTTCCGCAATCGTGAGATCGGATTCCAGCAACATCTCCGCCGCGCCGCCTATTCTCAATTCGGTAATGTACCTCACGAAGGTGCGTCCCATCGACGCATGAAAAAGGCGGCTGAATCCTTGAGGACTCATACGCATATGGCGGGCGATCCCGTCCAGCGACACCCCTTTGACCAAGTGGCGATTGATGTAGGCCGTCGTCGCATCCAGGCGCTTCGATGTGCGCAGTTGCCGCGGAGCGACGAATTCAGGGCTCGCCATCGGCCGGGGCGCCGGAGGATTTGCCGAGAATATCCAGCAACTGGAGCAGAAGCGAGACGCGAGGAGGCCCGCTGTTCCGTAAGACCGCTTGAAGTATCGGCAGAGCGCTGTCTACCGTGTTCCGAGGAAACAGAAGTCCGCGCCCGGCGCGCGCGAGCAGATCGCGCAGGGCCGCCATCGCAGGCAGGTCGAAGAAGTCGGCCCCGAGGCAATCGGGCAAGAACTGAATGTACAGCGAATGCGCCCACTTCTCGGGAGCGTTCGCGGGCGCGCGGTGGGTGTACATGTGTGGCAGGCCTGAACCCAGAAGAACCAGGTCACCGGGATTGAACTGGTCGAGAGAGTCGCCAACCAGCCTGCGGCCGGAACTGCTCACGATGTAGTTGATTTCGATTTCAGGATGGACGTGGTAGGGGCAGACAAACGTCCTGCCCGACCAGTCGAAGCAGGAGAAGCATTCTTTCGCGTCCCTTTCAACGTGTTCGCGTATCAGTTTCATTCAGATATCCGCGCGACTGCGTGTCCATCGGCTCGAAAACGTTGAAATAGTATCACTTTTGCTAAAACAGCAATAGACGATGCGCATTGCTGTCCGCTAGTTTCGAGGAGCGCTTGCGGTGTGTCTTCCGTGAGCGGCCGCTGTCGAAATTCGGACATCAGGAGCGCAAGAGTGTCGGAGACGCTAGAGATTGCCAGCAGGCTCAACGAAGAATTGAACGCACCGTTCACATTGACGCAGGAGCAGATCGATCTTTACGCCGACAACGGCTACGTCAAGCTCAAGGGGGTCTCCTTGAGGTAGTGGGCTGGAACACGATCAACTTCACTACCACCAATGAGCCCGACTTCGGCGACGAGTATGTTTACGACTGGCTGGGCCAACCATGGAAGACGCAGGCTGTGATCTCTCGCGCTCGGGACACCTTCACTATGAAACCCGATGGCCTGCCAGGCAACGACGACCTCGGAGCAACTTCGGGTTTCTATGTGTGGGACGCGCTGGGCTTCTACCCGGTAATTCCCGGCGTCGGAGGGGTGGCGCTCGGAACGCCGATGTTCCCCAGGGAACACATCACGCTGGGAGGCGGACGGACCTTCGACATCGAGACTCGTGGGAAAGGCTTCTACGTCCAGCGCGTAAGCCTAAACGGACAGAGCTTCACTTCGACCTGGCTGCCTCTCGCGCGTCTCTCAAAGGGACGCAACGCGATGATTGTCTGGATGGGGAAACAACCCAGTAAGCAGCGGGGCGCAGGTGCCCAGGATGCGCCACCCTCCTTTGATATTCAACCGTGAGCGGCTGGTCCCACAGAACGTCTTTGCAAGCTCTGAAGCGCTCCATTATGATCCTGATGTGATTGGTCCATCCAATGGTGAATTGGTTTGAAGACAAGAAGAGACTTTGTCAAGACGGTGAGTGCTGTGTCGCTGCTCCTTGCAGCAGATACACATCCGGGGTGGTACGCCGCTGCGACTGGAACGGTATCGGTCTGGTCGACCGACCGAGATAGGCGTCACGTTCTGCGTGATTCAGTATCCTGGCAACCCCTCAAATCCGCTCGTGCCGATGCAATCGTCCTGGATGCTTCCACCGAAAAACAAGAGATCCTCGGTTTCGGCGGAGCTCTGACAGACGCAACCTGCTATCTGCTCAGTCGCATGGCGGCTGAGCCACGCCGTCTCTTGATGCGCGAGTTGTTTGCGGCTGACGAGATGGGACTGAGTGTCTGCAGGACCACCATAGGAGCAAGCGATTACTCCGTGAGCCCGTATTCTTACGATGAAAGTCCCGGCCCCGATCCCGATCTTAAGAAGTTCTCCATCGATCACGACAGGGCCTACATTCTCCCCATCCTTCAGCAGGCGCGGCGCATCAACCCTGAGCTGTTTCTGTTTTCCTCACCATGGTCGCCACCGGGATGGATGAAGTCCAGCAATACTCTCTACGGCGGAACGATCAGAGAGGCCAATTTCGGCGCGTACGCAGAGTACTTTCGGCGCTTCCTGATGGACTACACGACTGCTGGCATTGAAATTGACGCCGTCACGGTTCAAAACGAGGTGGACAGTGAGCAGCAGGGAACGATGCCGCAGTGTCTCTGGGGGCAGCAGGACGAGGTCGCCTTTGCGAAGGACTACCTCAGCCCGGCTCTGCGCAAAGCAGGTTTGCGGACGAAAATCTGGATATTGGACCATAACTATGACCTTTGGGGCCGTGCGCTTGACGAGTTGAGTGACGCCCGGCTGGCTGACTCCATCGATGGCGTCGCATGGCATGGTTACCTGGGCCATCCCTCCGCGATGAGCCTCGTCCACAATCAACACCCGGAGAAACATGCGTACTGGACCGAGGGCGGTCCCGACATCACGCGGCCGGATTATCAGACCGACTGGGCGAGGTGGGGTGAGCTTTTCAACGGAATTCTCAACAACTGGGCCAGATCGATCACCGCGTGGAACCTGGTGCTCGACGAGCATGGCAAGCCGAACCTCGGTCCTTTCTCATGTGGCGGAACGGTGACGCTCGAAGCGTCAGGGAATATCGTCCGAAGCGGACAGTACTGGGCCTTGTCGCACTTCTGCCGTCACGTCAAGCGGGGAGCAAGGGTGATCGCCATGAACGGCATGGAACCGCTGCCAAGCGGCGGCGCGCTGCTGGACGAGAACAAAAGCACTGCACTGACTCACACTGCTTTTCGAAACCCTGACGGAGAGATGGTAGTGGTACTCGCGAACCGTGGCTCTCAGCGGCAGACGCAACTGGTATTTGGCGGAAGATCGCTGGACCTTGCGGTGCCGGCAGACTCGCTGATGACCATTCACTGGAGCTGATAAGCCGAGCGAATCGAACATGAACCAATCTCCACACGATCTGCGGGCAGCTTTCTAACATCTGCTGCGTCTCCAAACATCCCGATGACATTTACGTGCGCGGATAACGTTTCAGCATGGAAACACAACCGAAACCCAATTTTCCGCTGACGCGCCGCGATTTTCTTGCCGGCTTTGGGGCCTTCTTCGTGACGCCACAGATGAAGGACGCGGAGCTCAAAGCCCTGATGGAGAAGAGCAGGAACTGGGCCGCTACGCCGCTCGCCTCCCTGGGCGATGCCTGGAAGCCGGTGCATCAAAGAGTAGTTGACATCCCGAAGACGCCGGTTGCGTCGAGCGAACCCAAGGGGATGGTAAAGGTGCCGGCGGCTAAGTTCGAGTTCCGCATGGTAGGAACGGAGATCGAGGGCTTCAACTGGGAGGGACTGGACGTATAGTACCCTTGGGAAGATTTTCCGCGGCGGCACCATACGCATACACTCCCCATCGATAGTTTTTGGATCGACAGGTATCCGGTGACGAATGCCGAGTTCAAGCAGTTTCTGGACGCCACTCGTTACCAACCAGAGGATGACTTCAACTTCCTGAAGGACTGGAAGAATGGCAGCTACCCCGCGGGCTGGGAGAAAAAGCCGGTGACGTGGGTGTCGCTTGAGGACGCGCGGGCCTACGCGGCCTGGGCGGGCAAGCGGCTGCCGCACGAGTGGGAGTGGCAGTATGCGGCGCAGGGTGCGGACGGCCGCGTGTACCCGTGGGGCAACGGGTGGAATGAAGCCGCCGTACCTGTGCCGGATAAGGGCCGGGATCTGACGCCGCCGGACGCTGTGGATGCGCATCCGCTGGGCGCGAGCCCGTTCGGCGTGATGGACATGATCGGCAACGTGTGGCAGTGGGCGGATGAGTATGTGGACGAGCACACCCGGGCTGTCATTCTGCGCGGAGCAAGTTCATTCCAACCACAAGGGTCGCGGTGGTACTTTCCGCAAGCTTACAAAATACCGAGCACAGCAAGTATCTGCTGATGTCGCCGTCCAAGGACCGCGCGGGTACGCTGGGTTTTCGCTGCGTGGTGGATGCGCAGCAATAACAGTTCAGCGGAGGCTGAGATTGCTGTCGAGCAGTTGCTGTAACTCAGCGCCGCTGGGCATGGAGGGCTGCGCGCCGGAGCGGGTGACCGAGAGGGCTGCCGCGGCGGAGGCAAAACGCGCGCTTTCGAGTGGGGACATGCGCAGCGCAAGGCCGGTAGCAAAGGCTCCATTGAAGGCGTCGCCGGCTGCCGTTGTATCGACGGCGCGCACCGGAAAGGAAGAGATGCGATGAGGCTGACCCTCCTGCGTGGCGAGATAGGCCCCGCGCGATCCCAGTTTGAGAACGAGGTTGGTGAGTCCCTGATTCCTCAGGTCGCTTGCCGTGGCGGTTGGGTCTGTCCGCTCCAGGCGTCCGGTGTAGAAAGCCGCCTCGGTCTCGTTCGGGGTAAACCAGGTGACCTTGGACAGTAGTTCGTTCGGATACGGGCCGAGCGCGTGCTCCCCCGTCATCGATCTGGAAACGAACGGGTAGAAGCTGCCCATCAAGAGCCCGGCGAACAGGCTGATCACGACACCGCGGCCGGTCAACGATTTGTGCTGGACTTCGCGCAGCCGGTAGGCGAGAGCATCGAGAACGATCGCGAGGGTGACCAGCAGGATGCCGCCGAAGAGAAGCAGAGGGTTGCCGCTGGGCGAGATCACATAGCTCGATACGGCGCCGGCGACAAGTGCCAGACCGATCCCGATGGGGAAGGCTACCGCCAGCCCGGCGATTTCGATGGCGGCGACAAGCAGCAGGTTGGCGACATTGAAGATCGCGCCGCCACGACAGCATAAGCGAGGTGGACGGAATCCGCATGAGGCAGGTCAGAGACCATGGGACTGCCGCAGCTGCCAAAGCTGCCCAGAGTCAGGCCCCATGCCACAGCTCCTAGAAAAAGGCCGATCACATAATCCCAGTAGAAGAGCTGAAAGCGATAGCCGCGGTAAGCTTTGACTGTGTTGGCCCACGAGCCCCATCAGAGCATCGTGGCGAACATGAGGACTAAGGCGATTGCGTACGTTTGAGGTTGAAACATTAGAATTTCCCCGGGGCCGTTCGGTCTCTACCATAACGCGCTGCCGTTGCTTCCGACTTGCTGGGTTCTGCGCGACCGGATGTCCTGAAGGATGCGTCGGGCGGGGGCCAGTCTCAATGCCCCCAGAACTCTTCAATCTGCTCCAGCGTCTGGCCTCTGGTCTCGGGAATCATCTTCCAGGCGACGAAGATCATGCTGAAGGCGATCGCTGCCGTGAGACCAAAGGTCCGAGTTCCGCCCAGATGTCGGAGCAGCCACGGAAACAGAAGAACGACCACAAAATCGGAAAACCACTGCACGAACACGGCGACGGACATACCGATGCCTCGGATGCGTGCCGGGAAAATCTCCGCCATCAGGATCCAGAAAACGGGACCGATGCATGCCGCGAAGAAGCTGATGAACGCGAGAATGAGCACGAGGCCGAAGATGCCCTGCATATGGCCAGTGAGAAAGCCAATGCTCATGCAGGCGAGCGTAAAGGTCATGCCACAGCTGCCGATCACATAGAGGCGGCGGCGCCCGAGCTTGTCCACGGTGAAAAGTGCGACGAAGGTAGCAAGGAAGTTGATGATGCCGATGACAAAGGTCTGAAAAATTGCGGTGTCCAGTGAGTTGCCGGCGGAGTGAAGAATGATAGGCGCGTACTCGATCACGGTGTTGATCCCGGAGAACTGAATGAGCGCGGCGAGCAGGATACCGACGACCATAACGCGGCGATTCTCCGGGCGGAGCAGAGTGGAGAATTTCGTATCTTTGGGCCCCTTGGGCAGCTGCATGATGCTGAGTTCGCGGCGGGCGTTATCGGAGCCGCCGATGCGAACGAGCAGAGCGGCGGCTTCCGCGCGGCGGCCTGCGAGGAACAGCCAGCGCGGGCTTTCTGGAACAAAGAAGAGCAAAACGAAGAAAGCGACAGAGGGGATGGCTCCTGAGGCGAACATCCAGCGCCAGTTGTCGGGCCCGATGCCGCGCAGCAGGTAGTTGAGGAGGTACGAGACGACGATGCCGAACGTGATGCCCAACTGATTCAGAGCGACCATGCGGCCACGCACGGCGCAGGGCGACGCCTCCGCGATGTAGAGCGGAGAGACCATGGAAGCGGCGCCTACGGCAAGGCCGCCGACGATGCGCGCGATCACAAAGAAGCGGAAAGTAGGCGCGACCGCCGACAGCACGCTGGTGACCGCGAAGATAAGCGCAATGGCGATGAGCGTTCGCTTGCGGCCAAGCTTGTCTGTAACGGGTCCGATGACGATGGCGCCGGCCATGCAGCCGAAGAGCAGGGAACTGACTCCCCAACCAAGTTGCAGCTCGTTGAGCGCGAAGTGGACTTGTACGAACGGCGCGGCGCCCGAGATGATGGCGATGTCGAAGCCGAACATCACCGAGCCGAGAGCGGCGACCATGCTGATAAGCGTGCTGTAGAGAGCGCTGCCGCGGACCTCGGGTTGGCCCTTTGCCGCTGTTTCGAGCATCAGGAGCCACCTATGGGTGCCGCAAAGTTTGCAGTTGTGCCGGCCGCAAGAGTCTGACTGAGCGCATCCGCAAAGCACTCGTCCGCGATCCGTGCCAGCAGCAGCGATTGTTCCCACCGGTCGGACTCTTCGACGAGTCGGCCCTCGACATCAGGAAAGACGCGGGCGTAGTAGATCTCTGGGTGAAGCAGCTCGGGAGTGAAGCAGATGAAATCCTTAGTAGTGGCTGAAGCAAGAAAGCCAGCAAAGGCCGAAGTCCACAGCTTCTTGAAGTGGGCAATGTACGGGTGCCGCTGTACGTTGCCGTCGCCCAGATCGACCTGGATGCACCCTGGATTGCCGATCCGGCCGTGCAGGAAGCGGACGCGCTCGAGAACAGGGGCGAGGAACCGCAGTTTTCTGTCGAAGTCGCCGTAGACCATCTCCTGCCCGGTGTACCAATGGGAGAAATCACCATTAAAGCGGAGCTCAGGAAACCGCCGCGCAAACTGCACTGTGCGCCAGATGTCCTGGGTAAGCGTCGAGCGGTGTGTCTCTACATAGATAGGTACGCGGTGTCTCTCCGCGGCGACGATCACGGCCTCAATAAGGTGAGCAGCTTCGATATCGTCCTCAAGCCCAAAGCCAAGGTGGACCACGCCGCATTCAGCACCCTGGGCGGCGAGCGATGCGGC
>Ga0116226_10003052_pt1 | contig 14719 bp, 14 predicted proteins | sample S1TSphfallax_FD_89692 | JGI IMG/M metagenome (GOLD analysis project Ga0116226, IMG submission 89692) | Host-associated microbial communities from peat moss isolated from Minnesota, USA - S1T2_Fa - Sphagnum fallax MG | ecosystem: Host-associated > Plants > Peat moss > Unclassified | place: USA...
AAGTGTGAGTCTAAGTGTGAGTCTAAGTGTGAGTCTAAGTGTGAGTCTAAGTGTGAGTCTAAGTGTGAGTCTAAGTGTGAGTCTAAGTGTGAGTCTAAGTGCAATTGTGGCGTTGGTGACTGTAAATGTGCAAAGGGCTCTCCATCGAAGGTGAAACCGGATCCGGTACGACTAGTGGCTGACTTACTACTAGGAACTTACTCTCTGGAATCAGGATATTATCGGATGACATTTGCCTCTGAAATTGCGAGACGGAGAGTGGAGGGGGCGACTGTCGCCTATAACAGTTACGTAATTCCAGGTTATGCTAATGTGGATTCGGTGCCACTATTGATGGCGGCAGCAGTGCTCAGTAGCGTTCCCGAAGCTTTCGACCGGGTGGAAACGTGTCTTATGGACACGCTCAGTTACATGGACGCGGACACAGTGATGCACTTGGCTCGGGAAGCGGTCGGCAAAACTAACCTCGAGGAGCTTGGTGTCTACAGGGGTGCTCTCGAAACTCTCAGGGTGGCGGTCGCCATTGACCAATTGCGGTGTCTGGTTGTGGCTAAGGACACAGATGCGATCGCGAAGTGGATCTCCGAGACAGAACTCTCTGTTGACTCTTACCTGTTTGCATCCGCGTACTTAGGTGAAGACATCGTTCAGTTGGCCGAGGGTCATCCAAAAGAGTTACTATTGCGGGCTTGGACTGGGAGTGCGGAAGAGGAACCCAAGTAGATGAGATTGACGAATTTTTTTTGCCAATTAGAGTTGTAGAGTATAAGGCAATGAAGCGGGTAGCCGAGCCCCTCAGCTCCGCGCGTAACGTACGCCCGAAGACTGTGACTGTGAGTGATGGAGTGTCGTCGCTCTCATGGGTCTCTCCTAGTAGCTTGCGAAACTTTGCTAATGGTGACCCGATCATTGACTGGCTAGAGTTGCACGCCTCCGGCAATGGTACGGCTCGATCACACACTCGACCTACTAGCAGATTCGTCGATTATATAATGAATCGGGGTCTGGAGTTTGAGGCCCGAGTCATCGCGGAACTCAAACGGAGACTTGGCAACTTCATGGTTATGGCAAATACGACCGAAGACTGGGAGGCGTCAGCTCAGCTCACCCTCGAGCATATGAGGCAGGGGCATAGTGTCATCTATCATGGCCGACTAGCAGACTCCACTAAACGAACCAGAGGTGAACCCGATTTGTTAGTAAGGAGCGATCGCCTGGCAGCAATATTTCCAGACACCCCTGTGGAACATTGCGGGAGTGCTCTCGGTTCGTATCACTATGTGGTAGTAGAAATCAAGTACCACTCGTTAGGGCTCAAGGCAAATGGTCGTAACCTATTGTCTAGCCCATATAGCTTGTACTTTCAGTTACAAACCGCGCTCTATACCAGGATGCTGGGTAGACTCCAGGGTTACACTCCGTCTCGAGCATATGTGCTAGGACGAGGGTACACTTACCGATCCCAAGGGATAACTCTCAGTTCTAGTAACTGCCTTGAACGACTCGCGGTTGTTGACTTTGACAATGTGGACAGTCACGTGATGTCGAATCTCGACCGTGCAATTGACTGGGTAAGACGTGTCCGTACTGAAGGCGCACAGTGGGACGTATATCCCATGCCCTCGGTGCCGGAATTGTACCCCAATATGTGCAACAAAAACGACGGTCCGCATCATACAGCTAAGTTGGAGATTGCGAATCGGATACATGAGATAACCCTACTTTGGTACTGCGGACCCAAGCAGCGAACCGTCGCCAACCATAACGGTGTTTTCAGTTTCAGTGATCCAAAGCTATCTGCAGAACTCATGGAGGTTCGTGGGACCAGGGCCCAGACTATCGAGACCATGATCAGGTTTCACCGAGCACATGCTAACGGTAGAAACATACCAGTGGTAAGTCCCAGTGTTCTCAGAGGCAACCGATATCGGTGGCGAGAGCCCTCGAGACTGGAACTTTTCGTGGATTTCGAGACGGTGAGTAATGTTTTAGATGACTTCCGAAATTTTCCCAGGGTATCCTCTAAGAGTATGATCTATCTCATCGGGTTGGGGTGGCGTGCGGACGGTGGCGAATTTCAGTATCGTTCGTGGCATCTGCCCCGACTCGACGAAGCTGCGGTCACCACTATGATTTCCGATTTTACGCATTTTGCAAATAGCTTATGCCTTGAGTATGAATGTTATGGTGCAAATATGTACCATTGGAGTTCCGCAGAACGCAACTGGTTAGACTCTGCAAATGCGCTGACTCTCGATCCACCTGATGCACTCTTCACTTTGTGTGATGAAATGGTGATACTATCTGACGACGCTGTTTGCATCGCCGGCACTCACGGCTATTCGCTAAAAAATATCAGCAAAGGTCTAGCCCAACTGTCTCTGATACCTGACCATTATGCCAATTTAGTGGGAAGATGTGGCGACGGCATGGACGCCATGATAATTGGCGCTGGCTGCTACAGCCAGAGTGACCCAACGGCGGACCCCAGATTCGCGGACATAGTTGAGTACAATCGTATAGACTGTTTGTGTATGGCAGAAATCCTCGAGTATTTGAGAAATAATCATTGATCTGTCATCACACTAACAAGTGTAGTACGTTATACCCGACTAATTCCAGTACTCTCAAAACTAACAACTGAGTGTCCTTTGGCACCACAGAATTGAGCAGAGCGGAGTCAGTCATATACATACTGCACACTACGTACATACATGCTCTCTGAATATTGTCCACAGTGAGTGGTGGCACAACAGTCGAGTCAACGCGGTACACCGGTTGTTCTCGAGACATAATCTGACTGTATGCATAATCGAACAGTCTGCCAAAAGCATTCTGAACGCAGCCGGGCCAGTCTTCTATAAACTCGAACCCGCTGCACAGCACATAGACGCTAGGGAGACCGTCGCCCAATCCCGAATATGCATGACTCGTCTCATTCCTGAATACTATTCCTGTTTTGTCTCCGTAAAACACTTTGGCGGTCCTTAGGAAAAGCTCATAAAGCTGCGCTGGCTGGGGTCGCTCTTTAGGGTCGCCCATAATGCAAGCAGCTATTAGGTCGCCGACTCTATCGAAGAATTTAGTCCTAATTCCACCAGGTATCAGTGTCCTTATTCTGTTCCGTAGCCTTCTGCATACTGTGGCTTTGACTGCATCTCTAGATAGACCTCTGATTCGCGATAGCCGGTCCTTCCGACCGCCGGATTTATCCAGTCCCAACCAAGCGCTGAAGCTAATGGTGGTATCGTCGGGTGTGTCATTGGGAAGTATTTGGTGCCCTGTAAAAAGCCAATAAATCATGGCACCCAGGCTCCAAATGTCAATACTCTGGTCGTAGGGTGCGGGGTCACCTCGTCTGTGGATTGAGTGTATGTCCACTTCCGGCGCCCGATAGTTAGGAGTCTGTATGTTAGTGGGGAGATCCGAGTCCGCAATATATAACGAGCAAAAATTGTAATCACAGTATGCAACATCACCAGTCAGTCCGTTTATGAGTACATTTTGTGGCTTGATGTCAGCATGCAACATTCTGGCACTATGAATATGATACACTCCCGCGACCATTCCATAACAGATCCTTAAACAAAATGGTAGAGTGGAGAGGTTAAGCTTAGAGGTCGCTTCATTAGACCACGAATAGATATCCCCAGTGAATTCCTTGAGTCTGATCCTAGTGTTCACCGCGTCATAACTGACCTCGTATGCCTTAACTGTATTGGGATGAGTCAACCCCATGGCACATATTATCTCTCTAACTGTGTGGCTAAGGGTCTCATTTTTAAGTGACTTGTATACGCCTACGGCTGCTGTCTTATACACGCCGCCGTACGTGCCCTTGCCGAGCAGTATAGTAGGGGAGCTCATCAGTTACGATTAATGTTCAGTCTCTAGATAGGCAAAGATAAAATTGAATATCAATCCTTCGAATCATTCTAGCATCAATGTCTTCACAGCTAGCCATCGTTCATCCCATCTACGACACGTTGGCACTTGAGGCCTCTGCATACATCTACGGTTACCTGTCTTCTAGGGGGTACATCGACCGAGCTGGCGATGAGTACACACTCGGCCTCCGCCACGACCTGTCAGAAATCGCCAAGCGTTCAACCCTAAAGTACCGAAGTGAGGGTCTGATCCAGTACGTCAGGGAGTTCACGGGGGCGGAGCTGGTCTACGACACGGTTGCCCCTAGTCGCGAGGCGCCCAAGAACGTGGTGATCATTCCGTCGTCCGCATCTATGATAGTGCCGTTCCTTCGTGGAGCCTTTGACGCCTGCGCCAAACGGACTGACACTGGTGTAGTGTTCAGGATTGGAATTCTCACGCCCAATGTTCACAATCGTGTCCTCGAGTACATCAAGCCACTGGGTATTCCATTTACCCTGGTCCGGCGTGACCTTCATTATGACGGTATTGCTGCGTACGAACTCATGTACCGGCTCAGTGACAGTAACCTAGTGTCAAAAAATATCATCAGCTACTATCACGATTTCGCGGACACCTATGGTGCGATTGAGTCCAACGCCAAGTTCGTCCGAGTACTAGAGGATGCTCCGGCTCCATCTCGCAAATCTCCAGCGGATGCCGGCTGGGATTTGCACTTGGTCGCAGCGCTCAAGACTGTTGGTGATGTAACCGTGTTTCGTACCGGCATTGCGGTGGCTCCGCCTCCCGGTTACTACTTCGAGCTAGTCCCTAGGAGCAGTCTTGGTACTAGTGGTTGGAGTCTTGCCAACTCGGTAGGTGTCATTGATGCCGGCTATCGTGGTGAGATCCTAGTTGCACTGCGAAACCACTCGGCGAACTTGCCCGCTTTGCCCTGGCGTGCAGTTCAGATCATATTACGTAAGAGCTTCGTAGTGGAATTCGACGAGGTTACGGTGCTGGACCCCACCCCTCGTGGCGACAATGGCGGCCTTGGTTCGGCGAATTTCGTAACTAAGCCCTAAGCTAACTATATAATTTTTGTCGTCATATATCTCGATCACGGAAAAAACATGCCCATAGTGGACAAGGTCGATGAGTGATGAATCTAATCGTTAGCTCCGGAGTCGTCTAAACACAACTCTTGAGTCATTAACTCCACCCTCACTACAACACACAACACTAACTACGTCACCTTTAGGTGACCGAAGTAGTAGATTTTCGGCAGAGAGTACCGAGAGCTGTTCCGTAGAGTACCAAGCGACTAATCTGTGTGATGACTCATTAGCTATCGTCACTACATACACCCAAGTTGCCATCGGTATGGCTGATCTCGATTCAAATTTTTAACTCGTGACAAAATAGACGACTTAGTCATCGTCATCGTAGGATACCTTGGAGGTTGGAGCGGCTGCGCGAGGGCACTCTACTGTCTCGTTAGGATCCGTTCGGGTCTCGTTAGGATCCGTTCGGGTCTCGTCAGTCTCCACACGGAGCCGCACTACCTTGAATGGTACTAGGCAGGGCATGGTCAGCTGATTGTGGTTGTCCTCACGTTCTCTGGAGATGCCGTAACTGTAGACCACATAGATTTCCTCACCCTCTACAAATGCGTCATCTGGATCGAGTGCCTGACCGCTGGCATCAACAATAATACCGCTACCGTAGTTTCTGGATGACTCAATACGGGTTTCTGGGATTCTGATCTCCAAGACACCACCATTGAGGAATCCTCTGGTAAACCTCCCGTTCCGAGCACCGAACCGCACGTGGCCCGCGAGTCCTCGCTCGATAGTGTTGAGATGTTCGACATATTTGGGGTCTTCCACTTTGGTCCTGAGAACCAGATTGCCTTCAATCTCGGCACAACTCATGACCCTAAGGGTACCAGTGCGGAACCGGTTGGCGTTGCTGATGGTTTTGACCATAGTTATACCCATGTATTTGGGAGTAATTAGACCCACGGTATCAAGGTTGAACTCTGAGTAGCTCTTAGTAGCATATACACTGTTGAACTCTCCGTCGGTCTTCATGGTTTTGACGACACTCTCCGCATCTGTATATACATCGGTGGCCTTGCTGTCCATTTTGATGTGACGAATATTGTTTGCCATGTCTTCACGACTCTGCTCGCCTCCACTGGGATAGTAGTAGCTGCAGAATGCCTCGAGCGCATCTTGACAGGCCTTTGTCGAGTTCATACTGCTGAGAACATCGACACCAATAGCGATGAAGTGATTCAGCGACTCAACATTGAAACCATTGTACACCGCTTTCATCATGCGCTCTACTCGCAACTGATCAGTGTTCCAAACTTCGCTGGTGTAGTTGGTGAGAGCTCGAGCGCACTGAACAGTCATCACGAACCTAGCGACTTTCCCCTCCCAGACAGCTCCAACTTGAATGTGGCTGAGATCGAACCGGTTAAGGACGTCATACGCGGTTTGGAAATAACCGCACACGATCTGGAACTTCCGTCGGATCCCTACAATGTAGACCGTGATCACGTAACCGGTAATGGCATAATAGACCCGAGATGGATACGCCCGCTCGAACGCCTCCACTATACCCTTAGCTGCACTGGAGCGGTCTGCGGCAGTAGTACCGAACACGAATATGTCCACGTCGCTGCTGGTCTTGGGACGATACTTGGGCTCGATGCACTGACGGGCACCATTGCCAGCGACAATGATGTTATCGAAACTGGTATGTTGGGATATGGCCTTCATCACCCCACAGGTGTACTGGTCTAGACGGTCTATTGCCTCCATCGCTCCACATACCACTGGAGCGCCCATCGGTACTCTGTTGTTTTCGAACAACACTGGGTACTTGGTTGCATCAATGTCAACAGAATTGTGGGGGACTCTCACTAAGTTCTGTGGACTGCACTCAGATAGCTGGATCAGTACCCCACGGAACGTATCCGCTCGCTGCTTGCGAAGTTCACCTAGTCTTTGAATGGTGGTCGGGGTAACATTGGCGAACAACGAATCTAGTGGGAATCGCTGCAACCAGGACAACCTCCGGACGAGGCGTCGTTCGTCCTGACTCGTGAGATAAGCACAGTACTCATTCCCCACCCAACTGAATGGTGATGGATTCCCGAGGAAATAGAGACGTTCTGAGAACATCTCCGGAATAAGCTCGTCGAGCTCCGAGAGGACATTGGAGCCGCCACGTGTTGCCCAGTCCTTGTCTGCTTCGGGCAACTGACAGTAGCCAAGAATGTCTCTATGATAGTACCCCAACTTCTTGGCACACGACACGAATGTTAGAACGTCAATGTGGGTGCGGGACTCGAATTCCGCCATGGGCTTGCCACGTAGGATAAACTCTCGGAGCATCTCCAGGCCATCACTGGTGGGGGCGAATGGCAGAGTGACGTCGAGTGGTCCTATGCGGTCTCGAATCTTTTCCGCCACGCTGCCGGGAATGGTGATGTTAGCATCGTTAACCGTGATGATAGCCTTGTACTCCATGGTACGGGATGTATGGCGGTTTCAATTTTATCTCCCCATCATAGTGTGGTTAGCAGCTCACTGAGGACTGCATTGCAAGCGGCACAATAGTCCCGAGTCATCATACCACCTTTGGGTGCTGCCCTTAGCAGCTTACATAGGGTATGCCGGAGATCCGGGTACTTACCGGCAACACTCTCGATTCTGCCCACAATATATGTGGTGTCCGCACCCTCGCGTTCAAACTCTTCAATGTTATTGAGGATAAACCGGCATCCGGTGACGACGGCAAATCTCGCTGCCTGTGGGTCCTCTTGGTAGGTCACCTGTAGTCGCTTATCGGCGATCGTTATGTTTTCCCCCACCACAATGGTACGACCGTAACCATTTCGGTCGACAGTCAGGTTCATAGGAATTGGTAGGCTGGTGACCTTGTACTTAGCCGGTAGTGGCATCATCTCGAGTACTTTCCGCACACGTGAGAGGCCCGATGCGACTTCCACATAACCCGACTCTGGGAATGTATTGAGAGGATTCGTCACATCATAGCCAATTGCAGCACAGCTGTACGTCCCCATAGTTGTAGACAACCTGGAGTACCAGTCATATAGGCTAGCGGGATGGTTAGCACCAATTCCAATGATGTGGAAGTCAATAAGAATCTGATCTCGCAGCTTTTGAAGTGCACTAATAGCACCTGAATCTCCGGATGACTCGGGGTTATCACCAGCTACGAACACTACCACCGAGGTCTTAGTGGGTAGCATGGAGCTGGTGTCAATGGGTGCGCCAGTATCCGCATCCGTCGGTTTTAGTCGGTTGCTCCGCATGTCCAGTGACATTTTTTGGGCAGAAACGGAGGTGAACAGTACCTCCAGATAGTTGAATGCACCCGATTTGCCACTCGCCACATCCTTGATGTCTCTTGAGTGGATCATTTCTACGCCCTCACTTGCCGCGAACAATTCGTAGTCATTGTACATAGGTCGAACTGCTTCCAACCACTGGGTGTACAGTCCACGAAACCGGTCGTTAAGCCATGCGGTGGACCTAGTGCTAATGTCAATGAATACCAGTAGTTCGCGAGAGCACTTGGCTAAGGGGGCGACGTCCGCTATATGGAACCGGGCAGAGAAATAGTCCTTAGATGCGGGTGTTAAGGACTGGTCCCGAGTGACCCTCGATAGGTTAACGGAGTCGGTCATATGATTGGATGGTGTGTGTTTAACTCGCAAGATAAAATCTCCCACACCCCAATATAGACCCGATCGATGGCGAAACGCGCGGTACTCTTCGGTTGTAATTATACCAAACCAGACGGTGGTCAGTATGCACTCAGCGGCTGCATCAATGATGTTCACAGTATGGCAGGATACTTTAAATCTATCGGTTACACTGACGTTGAAACGATAGTGGACGATGGTAGCACCTATAAAATTCCAGATCGGGCGACCATTCTAAGCGAACTCAGCGTTCGAGTAAATGCGAGCAAAGCTGGCGATACTATTTTCGTCCACTACTCTGGTCATGGTGGTCAGACATTCGACACTAGTGGCGATGAAGTGAGTGGCGAGGATGAGACAATTTATGGTAGCGGCCGGGAACATCTAGAGGAGATTGTGGACGACGAACTTAGGGCCACCCTTATTGACGCCTCCAAGTCTGGAGTGAAGATCCGCGCTGTGTTTGACTCTTGTCATTCTGCTTCAGTGCTCGATCTACCATCCCGCTGTATCACTGACTCTACTTTCGTTCAGGAGTCGGCAATGTGTCGGGGGTCTCAGGACTGCCTGGAGCTGAGTGGTTGTATGGATGACCAGACCTCTGCGGATGCCTACATCGGTGGTCGCCACTGTGGTGCACTGACGTGGGCGTTTCTAGAGGCAGTAAGGCCAAAGTCCAATATGACTTGGTATCAGTTACTGGTACGCGTTCGAGAACTTCTATCATCAAAAAAGTATAGTCAGATTCCCCAGCTATCCGTAGGCTGGCAGGCAATTGCGCATGAGCCTATTGATCTCTAAAAATGAATTCCCATAATAGTCATGACTCATCTCGATACTCAGTCCCAATCATGGACCTGCCAGTTTCGCGCAAGTGGAACTTGGACGCCTGGTTACGTAAGGGACAGACTAGTTCCACTTATAAGCACACAGAATCCATATACAACTCGGCACTCCTATTCATGCGAGCGAGATGTGACGAGCGACCACCGTCACACGGCACTAGTCACATGGTAGAAGTAGCGGCACTGTCCAGGGAAATTTGCATTGAGATGGAGAGACCAGATCTGATAGCCCCATGTTTGGCAGTCGGACTTCTCCATGACTTCTCCGATCACAAATATGACAAGGACGGAAGTCTGGAGTCGGAACTGAAGATGTACTTAGAGACTCACTTCGATGCGGTCAGTGCTAAGTTGATAATGGACACTATTGATCACATTTCGTACTCCAAGGAGGCAGCGATCCGAGCGATACTTGGCCACACTACATCTGACGAATGGAACGAGGACTTGCCGGTGTGGAGAGACGTCCTGGGCCCTATCTGGTCACAGATCCGCAATGTGGTCAGTGACGCAGACAAGTTGTTGGCCAGCGGCGAGGACGGCTGGATCCGCACCTATGGCTATAAGGAGGAGGCGTATGCCAAGACTCATGGTGGTGCCACAATACCCGAGGACCTGCGGCGGGAACAGATGTTTGAGATTTACACCAATAGGCTTTCCAAGACCCATACGCATCTTATGCACACGGCCCCTGGCAAGTCGAGAGCCTTGCGAAAATGGATCACTATGAGTCAGATTGCAGACAGATACTTCGAGGGTTATTCTGAGTACACGGAATGGCGAAATGTCTAACATTATCCAAACCTAGGCAGATAAGTCGGGGGATATGGTGATCCATAAGTCGGTGGGTAACTGCTTGGCGGATAACCATAACCTGGTCCTCCCAGCTCGCCCATTCTCGGTGGAGATTGGCTAGACCCCAGACTAGTGTATATAACATATCCGACTCCAGCGACGATCACGACTAGTAGCAGCAGTTGGAGCAGACCCTTAGATGACCCCGTCCCGCCACACTGTAGATACTGAAAGTCGAATAGAGACAGCGCAGAGTCGGACGTGTTTTGTGCCTGATTGCAGATAGTTACCGAGGGACAGTTGGCCCCCATACTGCCGATTGCGGACTGCGGTTTATAACCACTGACTTGACACTGCTGCACTGTGCACCAAGGATTGGGGTCAGAAGTGGTGTCTGCAACTAGGCAGCTACAGAACGGGTCGGTAGGGTTTGCCGCACAATATGTTTTTGCCGCATCGTCACATGCTCCAGGTGTGGCTAGACACACTGCCCGACAGTTAGCACTGAGTACACTATCCGCGCATCCGGCACTAGAAGCAAGCTGTGCGCATCCAGCACCATTGTTCCAGTAGTCGCCACACTGGGACTGAGTTCCGACACCTTGACAACAGTTGAGAAGATACTGGTTCCAGGGAGTAGACGGATTTTCAACAGTGACACTGGCTATCGGCAGAGTTAAGTGTTGCGAGAGGTCACCATAGCTTCCACCAGTGAGACTAGTATTGCCACTAGATGAGGTCACATTTACCGTTAAATTTCCGGGAATCGTCATGGACCTGATGTTGCTCACGCCAAAACTAGCTGGATTTATTGCCGATGACCCGGGCGAGATGGTACCTCCGGCCCCATCACAATTTAGCGATGAGTAAACAGTTACCGGCGGCTGTTCATTAGAAAGAGTGGGTGCTGTACAGATGCTCATATCTTAGTATACTTAGGGAGATGAGATTTTAGAGTTTAGACTTTACTCTGTAGACTTAGATATGAGAGACTGAGGACCCCATGACAGAAGGTGTTTTTGTAGACCACGGGGTTGACCGAGTCCATGCTCCCAGCATTCTGACTGGTCCGATACCTGATTATCTCAAAATTTACTACGAACTGTTGGGCCTAAGATACATACCAGTGTTTAAAGACGGGGACATATACTATGTACTTAGTGATGAAGCGTCAGATATTTGTGACCGTTATGGGCTACTCCTTTCCAGACGACTCCAGTTACCACAGATCGTTCCAAAGACCCGAGTATCTTTTGACCTGAGGTTATATGACTTTTACTACAGTTTAAGTCCCCAACACTATACAGTATTTGAGCTACATTCACTCAAATACTTTTCTGCAGACTATGGTGGGAGTCGAATTTGGGTACACGAAGGTTCGGCAGAATCTGTCTGCAGGCGATTTGCCACCAGCGCCAACGGTAAACCAACACCAAGCACTATTCGAATTCGGCTGAATAGTGTACGACTACCAGAATATTCACTAGGGATGTCGGCGGAAACCAGAGCGTACTACGAGTTACTGGGTGTAGAATTTGCACAGATACGGGTGGGCTCGTTGTTGTATACTGTGCCGTCTGGATACATAGACTTAGCTGCGGATCATCTAAAAGCGTATTTGTTCTAATGTTCTCGCTCTCCCACTCCCCATCACTCCCCTCACTCACGCCACTTCTCGACCTCAATCCACCTCAGTATGATGAAAAATAGAGTTCATCTCACCTTACATATAACCGATGAGCGGCATTCGGGACCTAGCCATAAGATGGGAGCTAGACCAGGGTGCCATTAGGGGTAGCTCTGATCAGTATTGGTCAGAGTTTATCGTAGATAAACACCTAGCAGAGACTCCAACTTTCTACGACTTTCTGCGACAAGAGTCGTTCGTGGGCGGCGGCCCATTTAGCAAAAGCACCCGGGTTGTGTCGTGGGCGCTTCTGATTGTTGGGGTATTGGTTCTTGTGATAAGTGTGGTATTGGTGCTGACGCAACCTCCTCCCACACCCCCGGCGATGGTGACCGATAGTACGAATTGACAATTTCAGCAATTACTGTTTTACCTGCTGATCCGTTCAGACAAGTGGTTTGGATTTTCCTGAAACCTCGGCTAGCTGCATAGTCAGAGTCAGAATATTGTCGGCAATCCACATCAGACTTATTACGAATTAGGATGGAAACGTGGGGCCGGTGGAGATTGGCCCTGACAAATGGTTCCCACTTATCCATTATCGATACCAACGTCTCTGGCCTATGATCATACACATACAACACTACGTTGGCGTTTCTCAAGTATAGCGGGACTAGTGAGTGATACCTTTCCTGACCTGCTGTGTCCCAAATGTCAGCAGAAATACGTCCACCTGGAGAGTCAAATTTCGTCCTAAAATACGAAGCACCAACTGTCGACTCGGTGTAGGGAACGGTACCGGTGGTGAGTGGGTGGCTCATCAAGTAACCTATTGAAGTTTTGCCTACGTCCGAGTCGCCAACTAACACCACTTTAAGATACAGTGCCATATATATCTCTCGAGACAATAGCCCTCTCTCTCTCTATTCACCCAGTCCAACTCCAACATGGAGGCGTCCACCAAGGAAGCGCCCACCAAGGAGGCGTCCAACATGGAGGCGCCCTAGCGACTATTAGATACGTGACCAAGTCGCCATTAGAATCTCACATTTTTTCCTTCCATCTTAACTAATTTCACAACAAGACTTGGGATGAGGTTTGTGTCCTGTCACCACGACACAGTAACTATGTGTTCCCCAATCTCTAGTTGGATAGTAGCTGTTACCTCGGTCTCCCCAATTTGAACCGTTATGGCATCTCAGTATAAACCAACTATCTTTGATGTCATACCCGATCACCACTGCGCTCATCACTCCGATCGGCCGTTGATCGGGTGTTTGTCGTCTCCAAAATAGCATCGAGTCGTTGTACTTAGTAAATGTAATGATTGCGAGGTAGCCCATACTGACAGCATCTATGAGGGAGGCAGCGTCATTTATGTGATTGTAAAGTAGTTCTGTGGTGGGTCCCCGACACCTACTGGTACCAGGAGGGTCCTTTCCTAGAATGTCCAGGCTAGCGACATATGGTGACCCGTGGGCCCCACCATAAGTTCTTATTTGTCCCAGCAGGGATGAGTTATCAATGCTTCTGGAAAATTCTCGACTATTTCGCCTACTACCCGGGTTCACTACTCGTTTTACTGGGTCGATACTGGCTAACGGTGGATAAAGACACCGACAAGATTCCCCCATACTATAATATACTTTGATGTGGAGAGAAATTACCATCGCGGTTCTGGTGATCGTGTTGATATTATTGATCGTCACTAGACCCACTATTAATCAATCTCAGTGCAACAAACGAGTGATGGTACGGTTCCGCCTACACAATTACGCATTATGGCGCTGCCTCAAGCGGCCCGATCGCGCGTCGAGGGAATTAGTTATGCTGTCTGACATCTTCCGATGCCCCAACAGGGAAAAGGGTATCATGCTATTGTGTGCGTTCAATCATTGGCAACGTACAGGGTGCCCACGAACTCTCGGAAAATCGCTCGCGAAAATACTCAACAGAGATTCCCACCAAATGGTCAGAGCGGCTAGGGCATGGGCACGGGCTATCCGCCATGCGACGTTCGACACAATTGACAACACGTGTCTAGAAAGCGTCCACTTTGCGGACATTATATGTGGCTCTGTGAAAGAAAATCGCTAATTTCCATCGTCATCCCCCTCCTAGTACCGTTCTCAAAAAAACATCCAGCTATCTCCTCATTTGGGTCCCGCTGAGTGTAAGAAGATGGTGGATGATCCTAAGTTTCTCTACCGGGTGACACGGTAGCTGGCTACTCGCTCGGCGAGGTCCCGCATTGCTGGTTGCCGGAAGTGTTGCCGCACGGGCTCGAGAATCTGATTAATGTATCCAGAGACATCTGCCTTAAGAGTTCGCTTATCCATAGTGGGAAAGTCTCCAGAAACAGTCGCGATGTCCGTGTAAGTCTTTCCACATAGAGTCACTGAGGGGAACCATCGAAGAATAATATGCTTGAGATAGTCGAAAATAGGATTTCCGTCTACCGAGTCGTTACAAAATGCGCTGGCAATCTTGTCTTTAACGGTCTCCGCATCATCCTCCATAAAGACAGCACTCTTGGGATCGGACTTGCTCATCTTATTGCCGGGTCCTTTGAGACCCATGAGCATGTGATGCGAAAGAATAATCGGACTCTTCAATCCGCGCTTAGTTGCATACTCTCGTGCCAACATGTTGACCTTACGCTGGTCCACACCCAGTTGGCAGATGTCGACACCACCCGGCACTAGCTCGAAAATATCCGCACACTGCATACATGGGTATATGATTTGGCTACTCGACAGTTCATCGCCTTCGCTCCTACCCATAATCTGACAGCAGCGCTTCATACGAGTGAGGGTGTTTACCGTACTGATATCTAGAAGT
>Ga0116226_10003053_pt1 | contig 14714 bp, 11 predicted proteins | sample S1TSphfallax_FD_89692 | JGI IMG/M metagenome (GOLD analysis project Ga0116226, IMG submission 89692) | Host-associated microbial communities from peat moss isolated from Minnesota, USA - S1T2_Fa - Sphagnum fallax MG | ecosystem: Host-associated > Plants > Peat moss > Unclassified | place: USA...
CGGTGCGCGAGCCACACTTCCCCCATCCCGCCTTCAGCCAGCAGCGTGTCGATCGTGTACGCGCCGACCTGCTGGCCGGTCCGGGACTTTGGGGCGGCCGGGATGCTCAAAGGGCGATCAAAGAATTCGTCGTCGCCAAACGTCCCTTGTGATAACACTTCGCTGAGAGGAATTCCCACATCCGGCTGGTCTACCACGATCTGGGCAAGCCAGCCTTGCAATTCCGAGGATGGAACCTCTTGGGCCTTATCCAGCCAGGGAAAAATCCGCGCCCAAGTTTCGTCATCCAATGTCATGATCATCCCGCCAACTATTGAGGCTTACCCACAAGAACGGATTTGCGCTGCGGAACGGATCATCCTGTGCCCGGCGAAGTGACGCATCTCGGCTTCAGCCGGAGCGTCGACGTTCGTACGCATATCCCGCGGCAGAATCGTTATGTTACCCCTGAGTGCCGATCATAAGTGAGGCGCCGCCATTCCATGCATTTGAAACTCGTTATCCTGTTGCCGGCGGCTTTGGTCACCCTTTCATCGACGCTCTAGCGATTCTTCCCGAGGGCGATTGGGCCAATGCGGTGTGAAATGGAGTCCGGGACAAACCGCTGATGGGGTCATCCATGGACGAAGGCGCCTTTTTGCCTCTCCCGCGCTCGGGCGGCCTTGGCGCTTCGCGATACCGGGGTGCCTCAGGCGCTGACGTTCAGCAAGCTGCCGAGCATTTGGTCAGTGGCGCTCACCACGGCGGCGCTGGCTTGGGTCAAGTCGAGCGACTGACTGGTGCTGACCAGCGGCGTGGTCAGATTGTTGTTGTCGGGCATCGCGATCTGGGTGGCCGCTTTGACCAGCATCTGATTGCCGTTTTGAAGCCCCGTGGTTGCGTTACTCAGGGCCCCCGGTAGCGGGGAGGAGGTGTCGAAACTGCTGATTGTGCTCATTGGCGGGTTATCGGCGGGCTGGCGCCGGACTTGAGCGTTTTTTGAGATTCTTTTGCTATTTGACAGAATCCGGGTAGGACCGCGTGAGTTTCCGCCGTGCCTGGGCGCGCTCCAGGGCGAGATCGATCAGTCGGCTGACCAGCGCTTGGGGGCCGAGACCCGAGAGCGACCAGAGCTTGGGATACATGGAAATCGCCGTGAATCCCGGGATGGTGTTGATTTCGTTGACGAACAGCTCGCCGTCGGCTCGCAGGAATAGATCCACGCGGGCCATACCCTCGCATTCCAAGATTTCGAAGGTGCGCAACGCGATACGCTGGGCCCGCTCGCACTCGTCGGGGGAGAGCTGGGCCGGCATCTCGAGACGCGCACCCTCGGCATCGAGGTACTTGGCGTCATAGGAATAGAAGCCGTCCGAGTGTTGCACGACGATCTCGCCCGGCAGCGTTACCGTGGGCGGATTGCCACCGAGTACCGCCAACTCGATTTCGCGGCCCACGATGGCGGACTCGACGATCACCTTGGAATCGAATTCGAAGGCATGGCGGATGGCCTCCGCCAGGTTCGCTGCCGATGAGACTTTGCGTACGCCGACCGAAGAGCCCGCATTCGCCGGTTTGGTGAACAGCGGAAAACCGAGCGTCGCCGCCGCGTCGAGAATCGGCGTTGGATTCAAGTCGAATTGAGGTCGCCGAATCGTCTGAAAGTTGGCGACGGGGATGCCTGCATCGCGCAGCAGTCGCTTCGCGACATCCTTGTCCATGCCGATGGCGGAGCCAAGTACACCGGCGCCCACATAGGGGAGCCCGGCCACTTCGCAGAGTCCTTGGATCGCGCCGTCCTCACCCAGCGTCCCATGCATGATGGGAAACACCACGTCGACCATGGGGCCGGATGATCGCGATGCGGGAAGTTGCGCCGGCAGCCCCGCTTGGACCTCCACCCGACGCGGATCCCGGGCGCTTTCCAGCAGCCGTCGTTCGTCTTGAACCAACCAGCGGCCCTGTTTGTCGATGCCGATCAGATGCGGTTCGAAGCGGGTACGGTCGAGCGCTTCGAGAATATTCCGGGCCGATAGAATCGATATCTCATGTTCGGCCGATTGACCGCCGAAGATGATCGCCACGCGAATTTTATTGCCACCGGTCATCGTGAACCCCCGCGTATCTCGGCTCCATTCTAGCAGTCGGAGGGCGGGGAGGTGGCGTTCGGTTCAGCTCCTCGTGGCTGGGCAGGATGTCGCGTGACCCCAGCGATGGATGCCACAGGGGAGCTGGCAGGTCACTCGAACACCGCCGCGCTCGCCGTTGGTAAAGCTCAAGTCGGCACCGATGCGGCGTGCGCGATGATCCATGATGGCGCGGCCGATGCCCGCGGATGATGGGTCGCCTGGCTTTGCAGCGGCCGTGTCGCCACAGCCGTCGTCCTCGACGGTCAGCCGCATGATGCCGACCCGATGTTCGCAGATGACCCGGATCGAGCTGCACTGGCTGTGCCGGCAGGCATTGGTGATGGCCTCGCGGGCGATTCCAAACAAATAGTATGCCTCGGCCTCGTCGAGGCAGCTCACCGGGATCGTGTCGCCGGTAAATTCGAAATTGATGCGGTCGTTGTGCAAACCTTTTACGTAGCGGTGAAGCGCGCCGGTCACGCCCTCCTTGCGAATCATGAAGCCACCGTAGCCCTCGGCGACGATCCGGCAATTTTCGATCGCGGCGGCGAGCAATCGCACGAGATTCTCGATATCCGGTAGGAAGGCGGCTTCCTTGCAGGCCGGCGAGTGCAGCAGCGCCGAGGCGATCATCGAGATGCCGACGAGATCCTGGCCGACTCCATCGTGCAGTTCCGCCGCGAGTCGCTGCGCCTCCTCCATCCGCTCACAACCGACGCGGCGTTCGAGTTCCAGCTCACGCCTGCGAGCGATAATCATCGCGCGTTGCGCGTTGCACGATTCGAGCTGTAGCCGAACGGCATCCGCCGCCAGCGCCAAGCCGTCGAGTTCATGGACGGAAAGAGCATGAGGGACGGTGTCGATGACGGCGAGGACGCCGTGCAGGGTGCCGTCCTCGGACTTGAGCGGCAGCCCCGCAAAGCCGCGAATGGGGATCGTACCCGCTCGGACCGCGGCATCGGCGAAACGGGGGTCCGCGAGCAGATCGGCGCAGACGAGCGGCTCACCCGAGTCGATGACCTGCGCGCTGGGGGCCCAATCGACCGGAATGGAGGGCGCCGCTGCGGCAAAGAAGGTCGGCGGCCCCGCCGGACCGCCCAAATCTCTCAGCTGGATCAGGGATGCGGGCATGCCGGTCAGGTGCAGGGCGAGCCGCAGGTGCAATTGCATGGCGGTCGTCGCGTTGGCCCAAAGTTCCCGTTCTTCTGCCGATTCCTGCGTGATCACGGGTCACTTCCTGTGCCGTCGGGCACCTATGGGGAGCATGATGACCGCTTCATTGGCAGATGGCCAGCCCCCCCAAGCGGCGGTGCCCCGCAGGCGTCAACGGCGGTCGAGGGCGAGGTTCAGGGTCAGGACGTTGACCCGGGCCTCTCCGAGGAACCCCCACTGAGGGCTCTCGATGTGGGAGAGTACGACTTGGCGGAGCGTCGCCGGGTCTATGTGTCGCGCGCGCGCGATGCGCGGCACTTGGTACAGGGCAGCGGCGGGGCTGATATGGGGATCGATGCCGCTCGCCGACGCGGTGACCAAGTCCACCGGGATCAGCTGCGTATTGCCCGGATCCGCCGCTCTCAGTGCATCGATCCGGCTCTTCACCGCGTCCAGCAAGGCGGGATTGGTGGGCCCGAAGTTCGAACCGCCGGAGGCGCTCGCGTTGTTCGGCATCGGCGCGGTCGCCGACAGCCGTCCCCAAAAGTGGTCGGGCTGCTCAAAGGACTGTCCAATCAGCGTCGAACCGATCAGCTGGTCTCCCCGCATCACGAGGCTGCCTGTGATCTGCCGCGGAAACGCGAGATGGCCAACGCCTGTGATGAGGAGCGGGTACACGAGACCCGTCGCTACGGTCAGTGCCGTGAACACGACGAACAAGGGACGCAGGATGGAGCGCATGATGGCTTCTCTTCAGACGAGATGCAGCGCCGTGAGCGCCACATCGATGGCCTTGATACCGGCGAACGGCACGAGAATGCCGCCCACGCCATAGATCAGTAGATTACGTCGCAACAGAGCGGCCGCACCGAGCGCCCGATACTTGACGCCGGTCAACGCGAGCGGAATCAGCAGCACGATGATGAGTGCATTGAAGATCACCGCCGACAGAATGGCCGAGTTCGGACTGGTCAAACGCATGACATCGAGCGCCGCCAATTGCGGGTAGGTGGTCGCGAACGCGGCGGGAATGATCGCGAAGTATTTCGCCACGTCGTTGGCGATCGAGAACGTGCTCAGCGAGCCGCGCGTGATCAAGAGTTGCTTGCCTACTTCGACGATTTCGATCAGTTTGGTGGGATTCGAGTCGAGGTCCACCATGTTGCCGGCCTCCTTGGCTGCCTGGGTGCCGGAATTCATTGCCACCGCGACGTCGGCCTGCGCGAGGGCTGGGGCATCGTTGGTCCCATCGCCGGTCATCGCCACCAGCCGGCCTTCGCCCTGGTACTGGCGAATCAGTTTGAGCTTGGCCTCGGGCGTCGCCTCGGCCAGGAAGTCATCGACGCCGGCCTCGGCGGCAATGGCGGCGGCGGTGAGCCGGTTATCGCCGGTGATCATGATCGTGCGGATGCCCATGCGGCGCAATTCCCCGAACCGTTCCTTGATACCGCCCTTGATGATGTCCTTGAGTTCGACCACGCCCAGCACCCGACCGGCATCGGTGACCACCAGCGGAGTGCTGCCTTTGCGGGCCACTTCATCGACGGTCTGCGCGACTCGGTCCGGAAAATTCAGGCCCTTCGCCTCGACGTATTGGCGCACCGCCGATGCAGCGCCCTTGCGCACTTCACGGCTACCGATGTCGACTCCGCTCATCCGGGTCTGCGCGGAGAAGGCGACGAACTGGGCGGCGAGTTCTCCCATGTTGCGTTCCCGCAGATTGAAGCGCTGTTTGGCCAATACCACGATGCTGCGGCCCTCGGGCGTTTCGTCCGCCAGCGAACTCAATTGCGCTGCATCTGCGAGCAGCTGCTCGGTTACGCCCTCGGCCGGTAGGAATGCGGCGGCCTGACGATTACCGAGCGTGATCGTGCCGGTCTTGTCGAGCAGCAACACGTCGACGTCGCCGGCCGCTTCCACGGCACGACCCGATGTGGCGATGACGTTCGAGGCCATCATGCGGCTCATCCCCGCCACGCCGATGGCGGATAGCAAACCGCCGATGGTCGTCGGAATCAGGCATACCAACAAGGCCACGAGCACTGTGATGGTCACGGGTGCGCCCACTTTGGCGACCGCGACGCTGAACAGCGAGAAGGGCAGCAACGTGGCGGTGGCCAGCAGAAACACCAGCGTCAGAGCGATGAGAAGAATCGTCAGTGCAATCTCGTTCGGCGTCTTCTGTCGCTTGGCGCCCTCCACCATGGCGATCATTCGGTCGATGAATGCTTCACCGGGGTTTACACTCACTCGCACGATCAGCCAGTCGGATAGCACCCGGGTGCCGCCCGTGACGGCCGAGAAGTCGCCTCCGGACTCACGTACCACCGGCGCCGACTCGCCGGTGATCGCGCTTTCGTCCACCGACGCCACGCCCTCGATGACTTGGCCGTCGGCTGGAATTACGTCGCCCGTTTCGACCAGGAAACAGTCGCCCTTGCGAAGTTCCGGTGCCGGTGTGGCCTGCCATTCGCTGCCGTAGGTCGGCACGTCGAGCTTCTTGGCGCGAATCGCCTGCTTCAAGCCTCGGAGCGAGGCGGCTTGCGCCTTGCTGCGTCCCTCAGCCAAGGCCTCGGCGAAATTGGCGAACAGTACCGTGAACCAGAGCCAGGCCGAGATCGCGAAGATGAAGCCCGCAGGCGCATCACCGGCGTCGCGCAGGCTTTGTAGAAACAACACGGTGGTCAGGATGCTGCCCACGTACACGACGAACATGACCGGGTTACGGATTTGAACCCGCGGCGAGAGCTTGCGGAACGAATCGACGATGGCCGGACCCATCAACGCCGAATCGAACAAAGACATTGATCTACGAACCACGATCGTCCTTCAGTGAATCTCATGGAGTTGCAATTGCTCGATCACCGGCCCCAAGGCGAGCGCCGGTACGTAGGTCAACGCACCGACCAGCACCACGGTCCCGATCAGAAGGGCGATGAACAGAGGTCCATGGGTGGGCAGTGTCCCCGCCGTCGCCTCGATGCGTTTCTTCGCCGCCAGCGAACCGGCGATGGCCAGCACCGGGACGATGAACGCATAGCGACCGAACCACATGGCCACCCCGAGCGCGACGTTGTAGAAGGGCGTATTGACGGACAGGCCCGCAAAAGCGCTGCCATTATTGTTCGCGGCGGAGGAAAAAGCGTAGAGAATCTCGGAGAAGCCGTGGGCACCCGGATTGAAGATACCGAGCGTGCCCGCGCCGGTCATCACCGCGAGCGAGCTGCCGACGAGAACCAGAAACGGTGTCAAGAGAATGACGATGGCCGTCATCTTCATCTCGAACGATTCGATCTTCTTGCCGAGGTACTCCGGCGTGCGGCCGATCATCAAGCCGGCAATGAATACCGCCATGATGGCGAAGATCAACATGCCATAGAGCCCCGAACCGACACCGCCGAACACCACCTCGCCGAGTTCGATCAACCACATCGGGACGAGTCCACCCAAGGGTGTGAACGAGTCGTGCATGGCATTCACGGCGCCGCAGGACGCCGCCGTCGTGATGGTGGCGAACAGCGCTGAGGCAACGATGCCGAACCGTGTCTCCTTGCCCTCCATGTTGCCGCCGGCCTGCCAGACGGAATGACTCTGATCGACGCCGAGGGCCGCAATTCCGGGATTCCCCTGTTGTTCGGCCCAGATGGCGATGACGGCCATCACGACGAAGATCGAGGTCATCGCCCCCAAGATGGCCCAGCCCTGGCGCAGATCGCCGACCCGACGTCCGAAGACGAAACAGAGCGCGGCCGGAATCAGGAACATGGAGATCATCTGCAGGAAATTCGACAGTGGCGTCGGATTCTCGTACGGATGGGCCGAGTTGGCATTGAAGAAGCCGCCTCCATTGGTGCCGATCATCTTGATCGCCTCTTGCGAAGCGACCGGGCCCATGGCGAGCGTTTGCGTTCGAGTGGTTACCGGATCGGTGAGCGCATTGCCCGCGGCATCCTTGAGGGGTGTGCCCTCGGCATCGATCCGGGGGTTCTGGTAGGTTTGCGATTCCACGGTGGTGGCATCGCGATAGGCAGCGAAGTTTTGGATGACGCCTTGGGCCATCAACACGACGGCGAGCACGGTGGACAACGGCAACAAAATGAACAGCGTACTTCGAGTCAAGTCGACCCAAAAATTACCGATGCCACTCGCCGAGTGGCGGGCGAACCCGCGAATGAGGGCGAAGGCGACCGCGATACCGGTGGCCGCGGACAAGAAATTCTGCACCGCGAGCGCGACCATTTGGGTGAAGTAGCTCAAGCTCGATTCGCCGGAATAGTCCTGCCAATCGGTGTTCGTGCCGAAGCTGACCGCCGTATTGAAGGCGGAATCCGGACTGACATTGAGGAAATGTTGCGGATTGAGCGGCAGCCAAAGCTGCAGGCGCTGCACCGCATAGACGACCAAGATCCCGAGCGCGTTGAAGAGGATCAGCGCGACGGCATACGCGGGCCAGGTCATCTCATGCGTGGGATCGACGCCGCCCAGACGATAGAGCCCGCGTTCGAGCGCGCCGACCGCGCCCGCCAGCGGCGCCGAATCCGCCATCCGCGAGATCAAGATCGCCAACGGATAGGCGAGTGTCACCAACACTCCCATGAAGAGGAAAAGGGCATACCAGGCCTGTGAGGTCATCACAGATCTTCCGCGCGAATCAATGCGACGACGAGGTACACGAGCAATGCGACCGCGAGCGTGCCGGAGAGCGCATAGGACCACATCATGACCGGGGACGCCGCATCATGATTTACGCTCCAGCAGCGAGCATCCCTTGATCAAGGCCAGTGTCAGCGCAATCAAAGCGCCGACCGCGGTCACATACACTACGTCCATCGAAATACTCCAATGCCAGCCGATCCCTGATGCTTCCAGGCCCCGGCTCAGAAATGAAAAATGACGTCCGCGGCGATCATCGCCTGTGAATGTCTGCCGCCGTTCGGTGTGTCGGACGGATTGTCGTAGGCCTCGGCATCGCGGGCATGCTCGAAGCGGATTTCCGGACGCAGTTCGATCACGTCGCCGACCCAATGGGTGTAACCCACGTCGTATTCCATGTAACGGGTCTTGAAGCCGGTGCGCTGACCGGTCGCATCGTTCATGTAGTCGGTACGCAACGTCGCGATGTCACGCGGTCCAAACTGATAATTGAGGTAATTCACCGCGGCCCACTCATAGGAGTAGCAGAATTCGACGGCGGGGGTGCACTGGGCGCCACTTGGCGCACCGATGTTCACGTAGGAATAGGCGTGCGCAATGTAGGCTTCGCCGGCTGGATTGTTCACGTTCGGCGTATGCGACTGCCACATGTACCAGAACTCGGTGTCCATGTGCCAGTTGGAATTGAACTTGTGATACCACGTGATGACCGCATGCTGCACGTTGTTCCAGCGCCATTGGCTGTCGTTCAGCGTGTTCATGCAGGGATAGAGGTTGTCCGTGCCGGAGTTCGAAGTCCAGATGACGCAGGCCGCGGGTGTCAGGTGACGTTCGCTCTTCACCCAGGGAGCCACGTCGTTGCCGGCCGACAGTTCCGCTTGAACCTGCCAATTCTTGCTGAGCTTGGTGGTGCTGACGATGCCATTCTGTGTGTAGGGATCGTAGGTGTAGAGCAGCGAGTGGCTGTAGGTGATGTTGTTCGGTGCGAGCTGCGCCTCGATGTCTGGAATCGAAATGTAGCGGCCAACGCGGATGTTCTCGCCCTCGGCGATCTTCGGGAACCAGAAATCGAGGTAGTACATCACCGGATCGAAGCCGTAGGGTTTCGCTTCGTTCAGGTACTGGTTGTCCAAGATTCCGTTGCTGAACGTGTACTTGTAATCCGTGCCGTAGAGACTCGCGATCCGGAATCCCCAGTCGACGTGATCGCGCTGGACTTCGTCGGGTGTGCGCTCCAAGTAGAGAGTCGCCTGGTCCAGTTGAACGGTGTTGGGCTCGTAGGAATAGGCCTCGGGATAGTTGCCGCCGGTGCCGGTGACGAAGTTGTAGCGGGCGTGCGAGGTGCTGATGTTGCCGCCCGGCTCGATCCAGCCATACATCACGAAACGGCTGTCCTTCAACCTCTGGCCACCCTTGCCGCAGTACAGGGCATCCATCAGCGCGCTGTAGTACATGTTATCGACGCCAATGGCTTCGGACCCTCCGATATTCCACGTCGAGTACGGCCACGGCGGATTCGATTCGGGAACTTCCGCACCGCCCACCACCTTCGGGGCGGGTGCCGCAGGATCGCCACCATCCCAGGCCAGATGCATGGCGTAGCTGTCCTTGAGTCGTTGCCAAAAGCCTGCGTTTTCTGAGCCCTTCTTGCAGCCTTCGGCCGGTGCATCCGAATCGGACTGCCCTGTGGCCGAGGCCGTGTCGTTGGCCGACGCGATGGAACCGGCCGTGCATAGCGAGGCAACACCCAGAATCTGGGTAACCGCACGAAGGCGTTGCAACGTCATCGATGTCTCCCGGGCCGATCGCGTGGTGATTACCATGCATGGGGATTCATGCTAGGGAGCGCGGTCTAAAAAAGATGTGGGGATTGCGCCGGCGGCTGTAAAACTTTCATAAAGGGTCCGGCTGCCGTCCGCGCCTCGGCAGTGCACTGAACTCAAAGCTGTGCTATCGCGCGTCGAGCCCTCGCACGACCGCATTGAAAAACAGCGCCTGCTCGTCATACAGCGAATCGGGCTTCTCGGCCTCGGTCCACGTCGACCATTGCACCATCACGACGCCCGCTGCCGGATCGATTGCGATGGTCTGACCATAGATGCCCTCCGCCCACAAGGACTCGGCGGCCGTGCGCGCCGCACCATCCGTGTCGGCCCGCCGAGGATCGACGCCGGCATTCCACCATTGAAACCCGTATTGGCCCTCTGGCGAGGCTGGGGTGACCGAGCCCTTGGCTCGGGTCCACGTCGTCGACTGCCGGATCCAATCAGTTGGCAACAGTGTTTCGCCGTTTCGCAGCCGCCCACCGTTGGCGACGAACAAACCAAAACGTCCCCAGTCTCGCAGTGTCGCATTGAGCCCGTGCCCACCCATGTCGACCCGGCCCGGCACGAGCGCCTCCCACACGCCGTCACTCTGCATCGCGAATCGGCTCCATAGGCGCGTCTCGAGATATCGGGCAAGCGGCATCCCGGCGGCCTTCTCCAGCACCCGGCCCGCAAGCCAAGCGCCGCCGGTGTTGTAGGACCAGACGTCCCCTGGTCGAACGCCCGGTAGAGGCCTAAGAGAACGGACGAGCTTCAGCACACAGTCGTAGGGAGCCGGCAGCGCCTCACAGCGAGTGAGCTTCGCGAAATCCGAGTTCGGGTCGTCGTAGTGCTCGTTCCAGGCCATGCCCGATGTGTGCTGTAAGAGCTGCCGAAGCGTCACTGCCTGCCACGCGGTATGGTTCAATTCCGGCAGATAACGGACGACCGGATCGTCGACCGATCCAATGATGCCTTCCTTGATGGCGATCCCAATGAGTGTCGATACCACCGACTTCGCGACCGAACGCGAGGTCCACAACGTCGTCGGTGTGTTGCCTTGACCGTAATACTCGTAGACGATCCGTCCACGCTTTAAAATGAGCAGGCCCGCGACATGCTGTCGATCGCGGTAGTCGGCCAACGTCAAGCGCTCGGCGTCCATGTGATAGGCGACGGGCGGTAACCCAGCGTCGGCAATCGGCAGTGGATAGGGCTCGGCGCCGCGCGTATGAAACACATCTCCCCGATAGAGGCGGTACGTATTGCGAAAGCCAATGACACGCGACGCCGGATCCCAGGTCAGCATCTCCTCTGGCTTCGGCAGCGAGGGATCGAACGGAGCGGGGCACTCGGACAATCCAAATTCGGTACACGTCGCCAGCACGAACGAAGGTAGCAACGTCGCAAGCGCCGCATGCCCGAGCAGCGCGATGCGGGGATGTAGCCGGTGGCGTGCTATTGCCGCTGCCAGGTCTGGGATCGGCCCAGCAGCGAGAACCCGATGAAGCCGCGAACCACCAGTCTTGTACCCGCATCCTCCAAGTGCATTTTACAGCGGTACAGTGAGCCGGATTCAGGGTCGAGAATATCCCCGCCCGCATACTCGTTGTCCTCGGGTCGGAGGTTGCGAATAATGGTAAGACCGATGATGGGCTGATCCTTGCGTTCATCGGTGCAGACCGCGCACACCCGGTGTTCGGCGCCAGGTTTGAAACTCTCCTCCAGTCGACCGAAGTACTTGCCGTCGCGCTCGTAGATTCTCACCAAGCCTTTGGGCGCGCCAGTTTTGTCATCGACGGTTTTCCACAGGCCAATCGGGGAGGTGGGGTCCGCGATATAAAAGCGATAATCGGCGGTGTACGAGACTCGTCGCTCCCGCCCCACCTGCTGGGCGTCGCAGCCCGTGGCCGGCGCCTTTCCGCCCACCGTGTGCAGGCGTTGTATGGACGTAACGTGGGCGAACATGCCGGCACCCGACGTCGATTTCGCGTGCAGCAGCAGCCAGGGCACTCCGGCATCGGCCGTGTCGACTTTCGCGACCACTTCACCGACCACCTTGCTGCCGTCCGTGCCTTCCCAGGTAGGGCCGTCATAGTGCTTGCCCAACACGAGCCCGGATTCGTCCTGCAACTCCGCCTCGGGTGCCTTCAACGTCCATGTGTAGTGCGTGGGATCGTCCTGGGCAGCCTCACATTCGTAGATTTGCACACCAATGCCGCGCGCCGGGATGGCCAATACCTCGCCGGCCGGCACGTGTAAAGCCACGGGAATCGCGCTGGTCTCGAACGCGGCCGCACTCGAGTGCCCGCTCACGCAGAGCAGCAGGGCTGCCACCGCGGCGGGTAGCACCGTCCTGAATGACTTCGGCGCAGGGTCGTGTTTCGGCGCATGGTCGTGCATGGGTGAATTATACTGATGTGTTTACGAGCATGGTGGGTGAAACCCGGTCGTCAGCGAGCGGCGCGTGTGACCTCCAGCACCTTTTTCGAATATTTTTCCCGGCGGACCTGCGTCACATTCGATCCACAGCGATGACTGCCACGCCGATGTCGGCCTCCTCTGACTCGAGCTCACCGCTGTTCGCATGACGCCAAAGGGCAGGCCGCCGACGCTCCCGGTCCAGCGGCTGGCCGATGATCGAGTTCCCAACAATCAGACGGAGAATTCTCCATGGCCAGCACGCAACTCGACGGCATGCGGGTCGCGATACTCGCGACCGACGGATTCGAACAGGCTGAATTGCTAGAGCCCCGCAAGGCCCTCGATGCGGCTGGGGCGAACACCGAATTGGTGTCTCTCAAGGAGGGCAAGATCAAGGGCTGGAACCACAAGGACTGGGGCGACGAGGTCGATGTCGACCTATCGTTGGACGACGCCGATCCGGCGCACTACGATGCGTTGCTGTTGCCGGGCGGCGTGATGAATCCGGACACGTTGCGCACCCAACCGAAGGCCGTGTCGTTCGTGAAATCCTTTTTCGACGCCGGCAAACCGGTCGCGGCGATTTGCCACGGACCGTGGACGGTGGTCGAAGCAGGCGCGGTCAAAGGATACCGCTTGACCTCTTGGCCTTCATTGAAAACCGACATCGAGAACGGCGGCGGCGAGTGGGTCGATCAGGAGGTCGCGGTCGACGATAATCTCGTCACCAGCCGCAAGCCCGACGATATTCCCGCCTTCAACCGTGAATTGCTGAAGGTGTTTGCGCAGGCGCGGCATTGAACAGGCTCCGGGTCGAACAGGCTCCGGGTCCGCTATTTATAGCGGACGCCGTCCTTGATGACGATGGCAACGCGCTTCATGACGCCGATATCCCGGATGGGGTCGCCGGCAACGACGATGACGTCGGCGAGCTTGCCAGCTTCCAGGGTGCCGAGTTTGTCTCCGACCCCGAGCATCTCGGCGCCGTTGTGGGTGGCGGCGATGATTGCCTCCATCGGCGTCATCCCGAGTTCGACCATGGAGGCCATCTCCAGCGCATTCGGGTCATCTTGCAGAAAATCCATGAACGCGGGCGCGTCCGTGCCCATCGAAAGTTTCACCTTGTATTGGATGAAATGTCGCATGTTGAGCCGCGACACGTCGCGATCTTTCAGCTGGCTTTCGAGTGAGGGGCCTTGCTGGCCGGCTTCGTCGCTCTCGGAAGCGCCTTTGTCGTAGATCGAGATGCCGGTCTGGGTGGGATGGTTGACGAGGTATTGCATCTTGTCGCGATAGTTCATCAACTGCCGATATTCGTCCGGCGAGAGGGACATGATGAACTTGGTCTCGTCGAAGGCTTGCGGGTCCATCGTGTGCTCTGCGCCCGTGACCATGACACGCAGCAAGGACGCGGCGGTGATGCCCTTCGCGGCAAAGCCTTTGATGATGTCGTCGTCGATGACGAAGTCGGGGTAGAACGGATGCTCGAGGCTGTCGATGTCGAACTTCAGCAGGCGACGCAGGCCGTCATTGCTTTGCTGGGCGTGTACATCGATCTTTTTGCCGAGCCCGTGCGCGCGCGCGATCATTGCCCGGATCTCGGCATCGGTGAAATCGTTCTTGCCGTTGAATTTTTCGTCGGACAGGTACAGTTTCCAGTAAGCGAAGTCGGGGCCCACGAGGGCATCGAGATCCTTCGGCGTCTTGACGACGAAGTAGGCGAATTCGTCATGCAGCCAGGCGAGCGCCTCGCGCGGCGTGTGATTGACGGCGGTATAGTGATCAAAGAAGGGCTGGCTCATGATGAGGGCCGCGCCGAAAAACAACCGAGGCCCCGGGATCTTGCCGGCGTCGATCTCGCGTTTGATGGGCAGCAGGCGCGAGCGCGGGCCGCTCGTCTGGCGCTCGCTGGTGACACCCTGCATCAGATACACATAGGCGCGTTCCGGCATTTTCTGGAAATTCGCTTCCCAGCGCGCGCGCAATTCCTGGATCGGCAACTCGGCGGCCGAGGAGGGGTACAGGGGGTTCAACTGCAGCGCTTGATTCGAATCGATCAGACCTGGCATCACGGTCATGCCGCGTGTGTCGATCACGCGGGCGTCCGACGGTAGCTTGATTTGATCGCGGGGCCCCAGGGCGACAATCGTGTGTCCCTCGATCAGCACGGTCCAGTCCGCATGTGGCGCGGCGCCGGTGGCGTCGATCACGGTTCCACCGACGAGTGCAATCGGTCGCCCGGGAACATACGGCGGTCCCGATGGGCCGAACTCCGGCAGCGGGGTGGCCGCTGGCGTGGTCGCCGCCGCGGATGGCGGTATCGGCGCCAGGCCCAGCAGTAAGACCGCGACCCCTATTACCCCGGCGAGCCTCGAACCTGCCATCCGCAACCGCGGCGCAAACCGTTCTCTCGGCTGCCGACCGTCGAAGGCGAGGTTGATCGGGGGTACAATCCTCCCATGAGCGACGCCCATCCTTCCATACACGTGGTTTGCGGCCACTGCGATACGGTGGTGCGGTTGCCAGCCGATCGGCTGGCCGCCGGACCGCGCTGTCCGAAGTGCCATGTCGC
>Ga0116226_10003054_pt1 | contig 14714 bp, 11 predicted proteins | sample S1TSphfallax_FD_89692 | JGI IMG/M metagenome (GOLD analysis project Ga0116226, IMG submission 89692) | Host-associated microbial communities from peat moss isolated from Minnesota, USA - S1T2_Fa - Sphagnum fallax MG | ecosystem: Host-associated > Plants > Peat moss > Unclassified | place: USA...
CCGTGATCATCGTCATCGCGCTGATCATCCTCGCGAACTCATCGATCAAAGTCCTGCGCCAGTACGAACGCGGCGTGATCTTCACGCTTGGCCGTTTTTCACACATCGGCGGCCCAGGGTTGCTTTTTCTCATGCCATTCTTCCAGCAGATCGTTCGCGTCGACTTACGAACGGTCGTCATGGAGATTCCGAGTCAGGACCTGATCTCGAAAGACAACGTTTCGGTCAAGGTCGATGCGGTGCTGTATTTTCACGTGATCGATCCCGAGAAATCCATCATTCAAATCGAACAATACGTCTCCGCGACCAACATGCTGGCGCAGACGACCCTGCGCTCCGTTCTGGGTCAACACGAACTCGACGAGATGCTCTCCGAGCGAACGAAGCTCAACGTCGACGTCCAAAGCATCCTCGATAGCCGCACCAAAGACTGGGGCATCGAGGTGACTGCGGTCGAAATTCGCGACATCCAGCTCACCGATAACATGGTCAAGGCGATTGCCAAGCAAGCCGAAGCGGAACGCGACCGGCGCGCGAAGGTCATTCATGCCGAAGCCGAGTTTCAAGCCGCGCAGACACTCGTCAACGCCGCGACCATTCTTTCCACCGTTCCCTCGGCGATGCAGCTGCGCTACCTGCAAACGCTCACCGAGATCGGCGGAGAGAACAACTCGACGGTCATCTTCCCGATGCCGCTCGATATCGTCAAGCCGTTTCTCGATCTGATGGCCGCGAAGACCTCGGCGCTGCCGAGCACGAACGGCGTCAAGGTTCCGGTCGGATGAACGGTTGGGCGGCGAACGGAGATCTGCTGACGCGCACGATCCTGCGTCTGGAAGGCGCGCTGTCCGCCGTTTCGCTTGCCGATCTGATTCGCTCGCGGCAGCGTCTGGAGTTTCTTTCTCCTCGAAACCTTCCTCAACCGCAAGCGCTGACGTCGCTCGTGAGGGCATCGTTAGAGATGTCTTAGTATTCGCGCTAGCGTGCACGATCCGAACTCGAGATGCGTACAAGTAGAGAGACAAAACGCCGGTGCAACAAGCCGGATTGGAGATCGATCACTCATGAACGCACTCATCAAAAAAATGCTCGTCGTCGCCTTCGGGTTGGCGCTCGCAACGGCACCGGTTGCGGCCAGCGCCGCGCCGCCGGGCGGCGGCGGCCATGGACCTTCCGGCTCGCATGCTGGCGACGGGTACCGCGGCGGTAACGCCGGCGGGTATCACGGCGGCTATTCGGGCGGCGGGTATCACGGCGGCGGGTATCACGGCGGCGAAGGCTACCGTGGCGGGTACGGCGGCGGCTACGCGCCGGCATATCGCGGTGGTTATGGATACGGCGGAGGCGGCGGATTCGGGGTCAGCGTCGGCTTCGGTGGCCCGGCATACGGCTACTACGGCTGGGCGCCGGGCGGCTTCTACGGCTACTATGCCAACGGCTACTGGTTCCATCATCGCCGCCGGGGCAATGGGGTCTGGATCTACTTCTGATCCCCGCCGCCTCTGACGGAAACGCGAACGAACGCCTCATGCGAGGCGTTCGTTTTTTTGCCTGGTCGCAAGTTGACGAACCTTATCAGCGTCGTCCCACGAATCGAAGACTTCAGCTTCCTGTGGCTGCGGCCGATACCTAAGACAAATGAGCTCGCGACGTGTATGCGGAGCGCTCTTCGCCCTATTGCTGGGACTGAGTTTTGCGCGTCCCGCGTCCGCGCTCGAACCGGACGGCGTCGGCGCGCCGCGCGTACGCACGGCGGCGGGGACCCATGTACGCACGATCGAGATCGATCCGCATAATCCGCGCATCCGCATCTCGATCGCGACCGCTAAAGGCTTTCCGCTGCGCGATGAAACCTTCGGCTCGATGCTCGGACGCGTGCGTCCCATCGTCGCAATCGACGGCGCGTACTTCTCCGAACGCTCGCGGCAGCCGATCGGCGATATCGTCGTCAACGGACGGTTGCAGTATGCGGGAATGATGGGGACAGCGCTCGCGATGACTCGCGGCGGCGATGCCCTCATCGAACGGGTCGTGCGAAATCACCGGGCGGATTGGGCCGGCTATGATATGGTCCTCGGCTGCGGTCCTGCGCTCGTGCTCGACGGCGAGATCGTCGTCGACCCGGTCTACGAGCATTTTCACGATCCGCACGTCATGCACGCGACGCGCCGGCTCGGGATCGCCGTCCTGCGCAACGGCGATCTCCTGATCGTCGAAACGGCCCAAGCCGTAACCTTCATGCGATGGGCACATGTCATGAAGGCGCTCGGCGCCCAAGACGCCCTCAACCTCGATGCCGGTGCATCGCTCGCCATGACGTACCGCGGTCACGTACTCGAACATCCCAAACGCCGCCTCACGAACCTCTTCGTCGTCTTACCGCGCTCCTAACGAGCGACCGGCAGATCGAGCGGAAGCCGTGGACCGACGTGAACGGGAAATGCTCCACATCGAAGAAAACACGCCCTCGGCCCAGCGATCGGCTGACTGATCCCTTAGCGAGTCTGGAGTTTGCGCATCCAGGCTTCCACCGCGCCGCTCTCGCGCGGTAGCGCCACGGAGAGCAGCCGATGACCGCTGGCGGTGATGAGGATATCGTCTTCGATCCGCACGCCGATGCCGCGATACGTTTCGGGGACGGTGAGATCGTCGGGTTGGAAATAGAGGCCCGGTTCGACCGTTAGCACCATCCCCGCCGCGAGCGTGCCGTACTTATACGTTTCCATCCGCGCTTGCGCGCAGTCGTGGACGTCGAGGCCGAGCATGTGGCTGACATTGTGCAGCGAGTAGCGTTTGTAGAATTGATGCTCGTCCGCGAGCGCCTCCTGTGCGGAGGCCAGGATACCGAGCCGTTCCAAGCCGTCGGCAAGGACACGCATCGCCGCCCGATTCGGCTCCAGGAAATCGTTGCCGGGCGCGCACTGCGCGAGGGCCGCTTCTTGTGCTGCGTAGACGAGATCGTAGATTTCGCGCTGCTCGGGCGAATAGGTACCGGAGAGCGGGATCGTGCGCGTGACGTCCGCCGTATAGAGCGTGTGCGCTTCGACGCCGGCGTCGAGCAGCAACAAATCGCTCGCGCCGAGCGCGCCGTCGTTCGCGGTCCAATGCAAGATGCACGCATGCGCGCCGGACGCCGCGATCGTGTTGTACCCGACGTCGTTTCCGTCGACCCGCGCGCGCAGCGCGAAGTGGCCCTCAACGTGGCGTTCGGTGGTGGAACGCGGCAGCGCGCGCACGACGTCCTCGAATCCCGCCACGGTCGCGGCGATCGCGCGCTCGAGCTCGGCGACTTCGAGATCGTCTTTGAGCAGTCGCATCTCGGAGAGCGTTGCGGCAAAGGCTTTGTCGCGTTCGTCTTGCTCGCCCAGGAGTGCATCGAGTTTGGGATCAAGGCCGCGGATCGTGCGATAGCCGCTCGCCGGCAGGGCATCGTACAGCGTCGCGATCGGGCGCGCTTCATCGACGCCGTAGCGGTGCTGCGATTCCGGCACACCGAGCCGCGGGCCGACCCACAATTCACCCTTCGCGCGATCGGTGAAGAACGTCGCGTCGCTCTTGCCCGGGTTCGGCTCGACATAGAGCACGCTGCGGTGCCGGTCGCCGTGCGGTTCCAGGACGAGGACGCAATCCGGCTCGAGGTTGCCGCTCAGATAATAAAAATCCGTGCCGGGCCGGAAGCGATAGGTCGTGTCGTTGGCGCGCGTCTGCTCGTGACCGGTCGCGATGATGAGTGTCTCGCCGGCGAATTGGCGGCCAAGCGCTTCCCGCCGGGCGCGAAACGCATCCGCCGCCGGAAGCCGATCGGGCAGGCCGGTGCGCGGCGCCCAACCCGTGACCATGAATTCCCGTAGCTTCGGCGGCGGCTCGCTGTCGTACGCGTTGCGCTTGGGCGTTGTCGAATCGATGGTATCGGCCATACGGCAGGATTCGGCATCGACCTCAGCGCTGCTTTCCGGCTATGAACGTTCCTCATCCGCCCTACGACGATCTGCGCAGTGACGTCTCCTCGGACCCCGGGGCGCTCGCTGCCGTCGACGATCTCCACGCCTCGATCAATGCCGAGCATCCCGAGCACGCGGCGATCGCGCAGCACGTCGATCGCCTGCGCGGCGTCAAGACGGCCGAAGCGCGCATCGCCGGCTGGTACGAATCACCGGTGGTTCAGGAGTGGCTGGCCGGACTCTCGAGCGGGGGGCTATAGCCCGAGCGGGGGGCTGTAGCCCGAGCGGGGGCTATAGCCCAGGCGTTGGGTTGTCGGGCCACGACGGTACGGCCGGAATCGCGGTGCGCCGCGGTTGGGGCACGCCGGTGGCGACCGCCCGCGGTGTCGGGCGCGGCGGCTCCGGTGTGAAGATGGCGGTCGGCGACGCTTGCGGCGCGCGCGGGTCGAACGGCGCCGGTGTTTCGAGCACGCGCTCGGGCGCGAGTTCGATCGCGATCGTCTTCGAGCGCGTATCGAATTGAAGGCTGCCGCCGAGCCTGCGGACGAGCGCTCCCAGCGCGACGTAGGGCGTGCCGTCGGCGACGAACACGACAGCGGCAACGATCCGGCGTCCGCTCCGGACGAGCTCGATCGTTCGCGCGCCGGGCACGTACGAGGTGCAGGTTGCAAGATCGGAAACCACGCTTTGGAGCGGCGCGACGACGCGGCCCGCGTCGAGCTGGGCCGGCGCAAAACTGGGCACGATCGTCCCGTTCAGTACGACGGTAACCACTACAGGGAGCAGCATTGATCGTTCGCGTCGTTCGCCTGGCGGCGCTGAAGTTCTCGAGCGACGGCGCCTCGATACTGGCTCAGGCGATCGCCTTCAACGCTTGCTTTGCGACGATTCCCTTCGCGCTCGTCCTCTCGGCGATGTTCGGGTTCATTTACGGATCGGGCACCGGCGATGCCGCGGCGCTCGGCGCAATCGATACCTTCGCGCCCGCAATGCACGACATCGTCGCGCAAAATCTCGCGACCGTCGTGCGTTCGCGCAATCTCAGCGGCCTGGTCGGGCTCGCGGCGCTGGTCTGGTCGGCGAAGAACGTTTTTCAGACGCTTGGGTACGCACTCGACCGGGCGCTGGGCATCACGAAGAGCCGTCACGTGGTGTGGGAGACGATCATCGCCGTCGTGCTCGTCCCGATCGCTTGCGGCGCGCTGATTCTCGCCAGCGCCATCCCCGTCGTCATCTCGGTGATCGTGCGGCTCCCCGGCCTGCGCTCCCTGCGCGACCTGCCGGAAGTCGCTTCGTACGCGACCTCGATCGCGGTCGTCTTCGCGATCAGTGCGCTGCTCTATACGTTCTTACCGAATCGGAAATTCAGCGACGTGCGCTTCGGCCTGCCGGGTGCACTGGTGACGGCAGCGGGCTGGTCGATCGCGCAAGTCGGCTTTGCGATCTACACGACGCATACCAACATCTTGCACGTGTACGGCGTCGTTTCGACCGTATTTGCGCTGCTGCTCTACGTCTACATCTTGGCGACGATCTTCTTGTTCGGCGCGCACGTCAGCGCCGCCGTCGAGCGGGAAACGAGCCCGCCGGATGAGGACCTCCTGGCTTGATGACGAACCGCCCGAAGTGCGTTTCCTACGGATCTTCCTCATCTGTGTCGTCGCGGCGCTTCCCTTGCTCGGCGTTACCCCAAGCTCGCTCGTGGCACTCCCAATCGTGGTGGTCTTTCCGTTCACGCTGAGCGCAAGCGACGTCGATAAGGAGTCCGGCGCGCGCCTTGCGGTGATCGTTGCGACCGGAATTGCAAACAACGGCGGGGTGGTGCTCAAACCGGCTCCGCCGGGGACCGAACGCAAGAATTATCTCAGCGTCGCACGCGCGGTCGGCGCCGATTACTACGTGTCGGGCTACATCACACCGCTCGGCGACGCGGTCAGTGTGGTCGAGCAAGTGGTGAGCACGCAGAGCGGGATCCTCATCGCGAGCAATACGGCGCAAATCACCACCTATGCAGATGCCGCCGGTCAAGGCGCAACGCTGGGCGACGAGATCATCCACCACCACAATCGCAATCTCGACGCGTTCACGGCGCCGCCGCCGCCGGCCGCGGCTACGCCAACGCCGGAACCGACCGGCGCCGCGCAAGCCGACATCGGCAAGCTCTTCAATCGCCGCAAAGGCAAAACTCCCGCACCGGTTGCGAGCGCCTCGCCCGTGGCACTCGCAGCCGCCGGGACGTCCGCGCCTTCGCCCTCACCGGCTCCCTCAGTGAAGCCGGCCCCACGTGCGGCGCAGCAAGTCGCTGCCACGGCTCCGAAACCCGGGCCAACCGCGACCCCGAAAGCGGCGACACCGGCACCGTCGCCGACACCGACACCGACGTCGGTGGCCGTCGCGCCGCCGAACGTCACGATCCCCGCCGCATCGAGCGTCGCATCCGGCTCGTCGCTCGGCATCCTTGCAATCGGCGGCAGCGCGACGGAGACGTTGCGCGAAGCCGCGCGGGCCGATCTTGCTACGAACCTCACCGCGGCAAAGATCGCGACCGTCACCGAAAACGGCACCACGTGTTCGAGCGGTGTGACGCGCTTAGCCGGCGGATCCCTCAGCATGACCCAGGTGACGACGCTCGGCCAAACCGTCTACACCGCGACGTTTGACCTGACGGTCACCGATTGCAGCGGTAAGGTGCTCCTGCGCAAGACCTACGACCACGACGCCGGCCAGGATCTCGCCGCAGTGGAGCGCGTCGTCACGGAAGCGGCGGTAGCGATCGAACGGCCCGAACGCCGCCACCGCTAACGGCGGGGCAAGAACCGACGTACGAGCCGGCGCGGTTCGCTCCGTCTCTCGCTAGCTAAAAGTGTTTGTCGAACCAGTCGACCCACTGATGCGCGACGTCCTCGAAGTGCAGCGGATCGGTTGGGAAGTGGCCGTCGGCTGGATAGATCAGCAGCTCCACCGGGGCCCCGGCCGCGCGCAGGGCGTGATAGAATTCGTACGACGTCGGCGTCGGGACGCGCTGGTCGCCGGCGTCGGTGACGATCAGCGTCGGCGTCTTCACCGCATCGGCAAAGGTTTGCGGTGACTCCGCGACCGTTCGCTGCATCGCGGCGGGATCGCTCCATGGATCGCCCGCAATCAGAATGTTCGCGTAGTTGTCGATGTCGCCGAGCGTGGCGACGTTGCGCAGCGAATCGACCGCGGCACCGTCGAAAGCGGCGGCCCAGCGCGTGTCGTGGGTGATCAGCCACGAGGTCATCCAGCCGCCGGCCGACCAGCCGGAAACGCCGATGCGCTTGGGATCGACGTGATACCGTTTCTCGACGAGCGCGAGTGAATCCATGATGTCACGACCGGCGATCGACGCCGGATGGCCGAGCGACGTCGCAATTCCCTTCGCACCCAAACTGTTGCTGCCGCGATAGTTCGGCTCGAGGACGAGCCAGCCGTGCGCCGCCATCAGTTCCGGAACGCCGATGAAATCGAACCCGATGGTCGATGCGCCGGTCGGGCCGCCGTGGATGTAGAGGACGAGCGGATACGTCTTCCCGGCTTGAAAGCCGACGGGCTCGGTGAGGACCGCATCGAGCGGAATGCCATCCGGGCTCGTCCAGGAGATCGTGCGGCGCGTTCCCATCGGGTGCGCTGCGATTGCCGCATTCGTCGTCGTCAGCGCGATCGCGGCGGTAGCGCCGTGCTTGAGGACGTAGACTTCGGACGGATCGCTCGCGGTCGCGGCCGCGAAAGCGATGCTGCCATCGTGCGCGGTGGAAAACGAAACATAGGCGGGGTCGACGCCGCCGCCCAGCGGGAGCACGGTTCGCGCTCCGTCGGCGCGCACCGAGAATCCACGCCAGAGGGTGCCGTCCGCAGCGCCGAAGACGACCGTGCCGTCCGCGGCGAACACCGGATTCGCCGCGCTGCGGTCGAGCCGCGCACTGACATCGCGCGCGTGGGCGCCGTCCGCGTTCGCGATCACGACGTCCGTTTGCAATGCGGCCACGGCGTTCGGCGAGAGATAAGCAACGTACGTACCGCGCGCATCGTAAACGGGATCGGATGAGCCGAGCACTCCGAAGTACGCAATCTTCCCGTTTGCCGTGTTTGCCGCCGCGGCGCGGGTGCGGCCCCAGAAGTTGAACGAGCCGTCCGTGTTCCACGTAAACGCGATCGCGCGCCCGTCGGGACGCCAGTCGAGTTGGCTCGTCGGGGCAACGCTCCACGCACCGCTGGTGAGCCGCTTCGCGCTCGCCGGCGATCGCCCGACGATCCAAATGTGCGACGAGACGACGACCGTGCGCGCGGTAAACGGCTGCTGCGTGATCGCAAAACCGTCATCGTGCGCCTCGATCGCTTTCTTATCGGGCGGATCGTCGGCCGTGACGTACGCGATCCGTCTGCCGTCGGGACTCCATGCGTAGACGCTCACGCCGTTCGGCGCGGCCGTCAGCGCCTGCGCCTCGCCGCCGTTCATCGGCAAGGCAAATACTTGCGGCTTCTTCTTCTCATCGAGGCTCACAAACGCGAGCCGGTCGCCGGAGGGGGACCAATGGGGCGAGGCGACGACCGGGCGATCGACGGTGAGCGTGCGCTCCGCATGGCTCGCGACATCGATGAGCACGAGCGCCGGGACGGGCTTGTTCTTCTCGTAGTCCGAACGCGTTTCGATCGCCGCGATGAAGCGGCCATCGGGCGAAAGTTGGACGCCGCTATAATGCACGGTCGCGCGCAGATCAGCGAGCGCGAGGGGCGCAGAAGCGCCCGCCCCAAGCGTGCCAACGGACGCCGCAGCGAGCGCGATCGAACCGAAGATCGACTTCACTTCAGCCACCGCTCGAACCATCCGTCCCATGCTTTCATGACGCTCTCGAAGGCGACCGGATCGGCCGGGAAATGTCCGCTACGCGGCCACGCCTCGAACTCGACGGTCTTGCCCGTGTCGTGCAATGCGCGATAGAGTTGAAACGACTGCGTGATCGGCACGCGCTGGTCGCCCGTGTCGCTGAGGATCAAGAGCGGCGTCGTGATCTTATCCGCGTACGTGATCGGCGACTCGTCGTCGTAGAGCTTGCGGCCCGCGACCGTCCACGGCGTCGCGCCGGCGAAGAACACGCGAGCAAATTCCTCGTTGATGTCGGCGAGCACGGCTTGCTCGAACCAATCGTCGACGCCCGCACCGCTCACCGCGGCGCGCCAGAAGTTTGCGTGCCCGATCAGCCAGGAGGTTTGCAGACCGCCGCCCGACCAACCGCCGACGCCGATACGCGTCGTATCGACGATGCCGCGTCGCTCGAGCGCATCGACGGCCGCCAAATTATCGCGTCCTGGACCGCTTGTCACATCGCCGACGATCGCTTGCAAGAAGGCATCGCCCGAGTTGTCGCTACCGCGGTAGTTCGGCTCGAAAACGAGGTAGCCGTGTGAGGCGAGCATCTCGGTAAGGCCGGTATCGTAACGATTGAAGTCCCACGTCGACGTCGAGACCGGGCCACCGTGAATGGTGAGCACGAGCGGATACTTCCTCGCCGGATCGTAGCCGATCGGATACGTCAAGACGCCGGAGCAGGTGCGACCGTCGCTCGTCCAATCGAAGCGTTCGCGCTGGGCGAGCGCATATCCGGCGAGCCACGGATTCTCATCGGTGAGTTTTTTCGGCTGCTGCGCTCCAGCCGGGAGAACGTAAATGTTTCCCGGATCCGTTCGCCCTGCTCCGACAAAGGCAATGGTCCCGTTGCTCGCAATCGAAGCGCTTCCGGTGAAATCAACGTCGCCGAGGTCGACCTTCTTCGACGTGCCGTCGGGTGCGAGGCGCCAAAGCACGCTGCGCACGCCGTCACTCGTTCCGACGAAGACCGCTTTGGAATCGGGTGTCCATCCGGCCCAGTGGACGTTGCGATCGATACTCTTGCCGTTGAAGCGTTCCGTCCCGCCGCTCAGGCTGCGGACGCTCACATCGGTCTGCAAATACAAGCTGCCGTGACGCGGCATCGTGAGCGCGACCGCGGTGCCGTCGGGTGAAAGCGGGCCGCCGCCGTCGATGCCGCCCGCAACGACCGGCACGGCCGCGCCGGTGACGGCATCGATGCGCATCGTCTTCGTTTGCTGAAAGTGCGCAAAGACGCCGTCCGGCTGCAATGCGGCGACGATCGTTTTGCCGTCGGGTGTGTACGCGAGATCCGAGTAGAAATTGGTCGAGAGCGTCCCCGTCGTGAGGCGCTTCGCGCCGCTACCGTCGCTCTCCACCGTCCACAGTACGACCGGCAGCGAAGGGACCCGCGTCAAAAAGTGCTCGTCCGTCACGAGAAACGCCGGCACGAATCCCTCCGGCTTTGCCGGCGCCGGCGGATCAGTCGCCTCGTAGACGAGGGCGGTGCCGTCCGGCTTCCAGGCGAAGTCCGCGACGCCGCCTTTCGAGGTCGTGACTTGCAGCGGATCGCCGCCGTTCATCGGCAGCACGAAGAGCTGCGGAAGTTTGTCGGTCCCGGCCGATGCGGTGAATCCGAGCCGATCGCCGGTCGGCGACCAATGGATCGCGCCGATGCCCTTGCGATCGTGCGTGAGAACACGCTTCGCGCCGGTGGCGACGTCGACCAGATCGATTTCGGTCGTGACCTCGTCGGCCTTGTAATCACCGGTTTCGCGCACGTACGCGACGCGTGTGCCGTCCGGCGAGATCTGCGGCTCCTCGAGCGTCACGAGGCCACGCAGCGCATCGAAGGTCAGCGGTTTGAGCGCCGCCGCCGCGCGCACGCTGCCCGGTAACACCACCGAGAGGACGACCGCGGCAAACGCACCGGCGCACCAGCGCGCCGCCACGGTGGACCAGATTTGCCTCACGGCTTAGTGGCCGAGCGCCTGCGTGTAGAACAGCCGGTACGTTGCGGGCCCGATGTTGCCCGATTCCGTCGTGCCGAGGTTCCCGGCCGTCGCGCCGTGGCTCCCGTTCACGAGCGGCACCGGGACGCCGCCGAAGAAATCGTAGTACGGCGTCGAGTACGCCTGCGTGATGTTGTAGCCCGAGAACTGGATCGAGCCGCCTTTGGTCACCTGGTAGCGCAGCGAACCGCTCACGACCCCGAACGCCGGGTTGTTGAAGGTGTTGTTCGGGCCGTAATACGTGACGCCGAGGTTTCCGTACCACTTCTTCTTGCGGTAGTTCAGTTCGCCGTAACCTTGCGAATACGGGACGCGACCGCCGGTGCCGCCGACGCCGTTGAAGCCGATACCGATGCTCGGCTGGTAATTGACGTTCGGGATCACCGCCAGGTTGGTCGAGTACGCCCCGGAGCTCGTCGCATAGAGCGAATTCGGGATATTGTAGGGATACGCGCGCAGCAGCGCGCCCTGCACCTTGAAACCGAACCCGGCGACGGGATCGCTGCTGAGTGCGGCCTCGATCCCCTCATAGCGGGATTGCCCGAGGTTCGAGGTCTCGGTGATAAAGAGCGGCTCCGTCTGCCCGATCGCCGCACCGGTCGTCGCCGTATACGTCCCGTCTTGGTAGGTCTGGGAGAGAAACGAGTTGCGCAAGTTCGTGAGGTAGATATCCCCCGTGAACGTCAGTCGCGGGGTCAACCGGCGATCGATGCCGAGATCGTACCCGAACGCCGTCTCCGGCTTCACCTGACCGTTGTTTACGTTCTCGGTGTAATAGTTCGGCGCTGCCGGGATGTTGGGCACCGGTTGACTCGCCGGCGCCGAAAGCAGGCTGATGTACGGCGGTGCGATCGAGGCGCCGACGCTGAAGCGAATCGACGTGTCCGAGTTCGGACGATCGACCAGCGCCAAGCGCGGCGCGTTATAGGTCTGCGATGCGTCGCTGAACGTGGCGCCGCCGTCACCCGAGAAGTGGCTCTTATAGCCGATGAAGTAATCGCCGATCGTCGCGGAGAGATTCTTGAGAATCTGGATCTGCGCTTTCGCCGCGACGGTCGTCTCCTGTTGCCCGGAGCCCGGTGAGAGTTGATAGCCGTTGATCCCGTCGAGCGTCGCGTCGAGATATTCCGTCGAGTCGTGGTTCGTGCGGTCGAAGGAGACCGTATACGTGTTTGCCCCGCTCGGCAGATCGAACTCGAACGACTCGCCGCGCGAGTGATCGGTGTTGAGTTGGATGAACGGATCGCCGCCCGTTCCGCCGATCGTTATCGGCGTACCGTTGTAGAACGTCAAGGTCGGCGCCACGGTCCCGCCGCCCGGCGCGGTGCAGACCGTCGCGGACGTCGCGGTATCGCCGAGCGGGCAGAGCGAGGCGCCGCCCCACGCACGCAGGTTGGTCGTGTCGTAGTTCGGCTGGTTGGAGAGGTCGGTCTCGAAACTCGAGTAGTACCGACCGAGGAACGTTACCGGACCGATCGCCGAGCGTACTTCCGTCTGGAAGAGGCCGGTTTGCGAATTGTTCGCGTCGATGAGGTTGGCGTTGTCGTCGAAGTACGCACTCGATCCAACCGGAATCGATCCCGCATACCCGGCTGGAGGATTGAAGTTGAAGAACTGGATCCCACCGCCTGTGAAATACTGCAGCTGGGAGCCGTTGCCGTCGTATTCATCGGCGCCGCCGAGATAGCTCACGGTAACGGCGGTCGATTGCGAAATATTGAGCCGGATCTTTGCCAGTTCGTTCGTCTGATGGAACCCGATGTTGAGCGGGTTGCAGCAGAAAAATAACGGCTGCGAGTATCGGATCGCGCCGGGATAGCCGATGTACTGCGGCGTCGTCGACGGCAGGAACGTCGCCGTAGGCGACGCGAGCTGCTGGCCGTTGATGAAGTACGGGCCGCCGCCCAGGTAATCGAAGTCGAGCGTCGAGCTGTACGCGTTGTAGTTGTTGTACTGCCCGGGCGTTCCGTTCGTGGCGTAGGCGAATGCGTAGTCGAGGAAATGGCCTTTGAGTGAGCCCGTCGCTTTGAGCACCGTTGTCACGCCGCCGTACTGATCGCTGCCAATCGTAATCGATTGCTGCGGCGTGCCGGTCGGCTCGAGCGTGCGATAGTTGACCGTTCCATTGATCGCGCCGTTGATCTCGGTTGCGAACGAACCGGGTCCTTTGATGATCTGAATGTTCTGCAAGAGGTACGGGCTGATGAGGATCGGATTGTAATTGCCGCTGGCACCGATCGAAAGCGGGTGCCCGTCGATGAGCGATTGCGTTTCGTAGGGCAAGCCGCCGCGAATCTGGATCTCCTCATCGGAACCTTCGGAGGCGCCATTTTCTTCGATGTGCGTCGAGATGATGCCGGGCGTTTCGTTGAGGAGCGTCTCGATCTGCGTCGCGCCCTGGTCCAGGAATGCTTGGCTCGTAATCGTCGAAACCGCCGAACTCGACGTATTGATCTGCGATTTTCCGCCGGCGGTCGTGGAAGTCGAGCCGATGACGCGCAACGACGAGAACGACGACTGCACGAGCGACACCTTCACGTTCACCGTCCCGCCGGAGACGACCGCGATACCCGTCTGACTGGCCGTATCGAAGCCGCCACGCGTGACGACGATGGCGTAGATGCCGGGGGCGATGCCGGACAGGGTGAACGTACCGTCGGCCGCCGTGCGAACGCCCGATGGGCCATGGGCCCCCTCCAGCGACACCTGGGCACTCGCAACCGGCACTCCGTCCGAGGTGACGACCGTTCCCGATATCGAACCGGTGGATCCGGCCGGGGTCTGCGCCTGGACTGGGATCGCGACCGTGGCGAGCAACGCCGTCAACAAGAACGAAAAAAAGCGCGTTTTCACACGAAATCTCCCGGTAAACCCCGAAATGCCTACCGTCCGGGGTGAAGGCGGGCGATGCAACAGTGCGTTGGCTCACTCCTGCAGGGAGAAAAAGTTTCTCTTCAGCATGCCAGGCGCGCAACTGCCTGTCGCGTCGCGCGTCGAGGGTGCTGGCGTGATTACGCGCGTTCGGCGCGCTCGTCGTCGATGAGGCCGGCCGGGAGCGTCACCTCGATCCGCTTCGCCCCGATGTCGATGCGTTGCGCGAAGGCGCGTACGAGCGGGACGTACGCGCGCTGCGCGCCGACGATGAGCAGATCCTGCGCCGTGTGATGCGCGACGTCGACGACCACGCCGAGCTCGCGGCCCGCCTCATCGATGAGCACGCAGCCGATCAAATCGCTATCGAGATATTCGCCCTCGCCGAGGACGAGGTCCGCGGCTTCGAGCGCGAGACGCGCGCCGACCAAGCGTTCCGCGGCCGTGGCATCGTCGAATCCCTCGAAGGCGACCAGCGGCCGGCCCTTATGCAGACGGTGCGTTCGAACGCGCAGCTCGCGCTGCGTTCCGTCGCGCAGCGTCGCGCGCACGGCGATGCCCGGCGCGAGGCTGTCGGTCCCCAAGCGAGAGGCGTCGACCTTACACTCTCCGCGTAAGCCGAAGAGGCCGACGATCGTGCCGGCGCTATTCGACGGTGCCGTCGGCTTCCGCGGGTTCGCCCGCCTCGTCGATCGGCGCGGCTTCCAAATCTTCTTCTTCGGCAACGTCGTCGTCTTCGCCGGAGTCGACGATGTCGACGATCACGCGGCCCTCGGCACTCGCGCGCACGAGCGTGCGCAGCGCTTGCGCGACGCGGCCGCCGCGGCCGATGACCTTGCCCAAGTCATCCGGGTCGACTTCGAGTTCGAGCACCGCACCGCGCGCATCGGGATGGAGTGCGACGGCGACGGCATCGGGGTTGCCCACGAGGCGCTTCGCCAGAAACGTCAGCAGTTCGATCGCGCGCGGATGGGCGACGTCGTCGGGTAAGGGTTTGCGTTCGGCGTCGCGCGTGCGACGACG
>Ga0116226_10003055_pt1 | contig 14712 bp, 15 predicted proteins | sample S1TSphfallax_FD_89692 | JGI IMG/M metagenome (GOLD analysis project Ga0116226, IMG submission 89692) | Host-associated microbial communities from peat moss isolated from Minnesota, USA - S1T2_Fa - Sphagnum fallax MG | ecosystem: Host-associated > Plants > Peat moss > Unclassified | place: USA...
GCAAGATTGCGACCCCGGAGCCCGTCACCATCGAGACGTCGGACTCGACGACCGAGCCGACCATCAACTAAAATTTTCTGGCATCAGCCGGATCTACAAAAACGCAGGGGTTATCGCCCCTGCGTTTTTTATTGCCCTTACCGCTGTGTCTTTTGGCGCCGTGTCTTTTGGCGCCGTGTCTTTTGGTGGCCGAGTTATGCGCCGAAGGCGAGCCGCTGCTACCCCGCCAGCCAGTCCTCGATCAGCCGCCGCGCGATTGAGCTTTGCGGCGGCAGGCTGAATCCCAGCGCCTCCCGGTTCGCGATATCCGCGCGCGAAAACCATCGCGCCGCGCGCATCTCGCTTTCCTCCAGCACGATCTCGGTTGTCAGCGCCTCGGCATAATAGCCGAGCATCAGCGATGCCGGGAACGGCCAGGGCTGGCTCGAGTGATACCCAACCTCGCCAATCCGCACGCCGACCTCCTCGAACACTTCGCGCCGTACCGCATCCTCCAGGCTCTCACCCGGCTCCACGAAGCCCGCGAGGGTCGAATAGAAATTGCTGTCCACGGGAAATTTATGCGACTGCCCGAGCAGCAGCCGCTCCCCATCCGTCACCAGCATAATCACCGCCGCATCGGTGCGTGGAAAATGCTCCGTCCCGCAATTCGTGCATTCCAGGACATATCCGCCGCGCGTGGGTCGCGCTGCCGCGCCGCAGGAAGGGCAGAATGCATTCGTCGCGCGCCAGTGCAGCATGCCGCGTGCCGTGGCCAGGATCGTCGCATCATCCGCCGGCAGTAACGCGGCCAGGGTGCGCAGATCGGCAAACGCGCCAGACTGAGCTTCCAGCACCGCCAGCGGGTCTTCGAGCGCCGAGACATCCAATGCAAAAACCGGAATCTGTTCCTGCAATCCCAGAAACACCCAAGGCGCTTCGACCGCCGGCCGCGCCAGCAGCGCCGCGCGCGGCGCGTCATCGCCCGCAATCAGCGCCTTGCCGCGCCAATAGAGCGTGAACCGGCTCGCCGGGTCCGCCATGGCGCGCTCCAGCCAGGCCGCGTCGTTCCGTAAATGCCCGGCGCGGTCCAGCCGCCCGCCGGTGTAAAAATTCGGTCGTCCGGGAATGATATGCCGCATGGTTTTTAACTGGCATGGAGCGCCAGCCCCGCGCAACCTTGCGAAATGTCGCGGAAGGGGGGATAACGCCTCCGGGAGGTCGGCGGTGGACATGCGCCTCGCCAACCCGGTCAGGGCCGGAAGGCAGCAGCCGCAACGAGTTTCCGCATGGGTCGTTGTCCGGCCTCCCACCCTTTTGCGAAAAGGTTCCGCAACCGCGCATGAGTTTGTTTGAAGAAGACGAGGCACCGCCCCCACCCTCCGGTCCCTCGCTGTTTGGAGACGAACCAGAGGCCGCTCCGAAAGCCGCCGCCTACCGCGTCCTTGCCCGCAAATACCGCCCCAAAACCTTCGGTGACCTCATCGGCCAGGATGCCCTGGTCCGTACGCTGCGCAACGCCTTTGCGATGAACCGCATCGCCCATGCCTTCATGCTGACCGGCGTGCGGGGGGTGAGAAAAACAACCAGCGCGCGCATCATTGCCCGCGCCCTCAACTGTACCGGCCCGGATGGTCAGGGCGGCCCGACGCCAGACCCGTGCGGCCTGTGCGAAAACTGCATCGCCATTCTGGCGGACCGCCATCCGGATGTCGTGGAAATGGACGCCGCCTCTAATACCGGCGTGGATGATGTGCGCGAGATCATCGAGGCCACGCGTTTCCGGCCCCTTTCGGCGCGCACGAAAGTCTTCATCATCGACGAAGTGCATATGCTCTCCAAGCAGGCGTTCAACGCGCTGTTGAAAACGCTGGAGGAGCCGCCGCCGCATATCAAATTCGTCCTGGCCACCACGGAAATCCGCAAAGTCCCGATCACCGTGCTGTCGCGCTGCCAGCGCTTCGACCTGCGGCGCGTTGCGGTCTCGGAACTCGCCGCACATTTCACCCGCATCGCGGGGCTGGAGAAAATCGCCATTGCGCCCGCCGCCATCGATCATATCGCCCGTGCGGCAGATGGCTCCGTGCGCGACGGTCTCTCCCTGCTCGACCAGGCGATCGCCCGAGGCAGCGAGGATGGCTCGGAAATCTCCGCCGAGATGGTCGCTGAAATGTTGGGCCTGGCGGATCGCTCCTATGTGTTCGACCTGATGGATGCCGTGGTTGCCGGGGATGCCGCCAAGGCGCTGGAAATTTCGGACGGCGCCTATGCGCGCGGCGCGGATCTCGGCGTGTTGCTATCCGACCTGCTCGGCCTTGCCCATCTTCTCACCCGCATGAAATCCGTGCCCAGCCTCGCCGCCAGCACCACGCTGCCGGAAGCCGAGCGCATACGCGGCGGCGCGCTGGCCGCCATGCTCTCCATCCCCTTCCTCGGCCGCCTCTGGCAGATGCTGCTGAAGGGCGTGCAGGAGGTGGAAGCCGCACCGGACCGCCGCGCCGCCGCGGAGATGATTCTCATCCGCCTCTGCCATGTGGCGGACATGCCACCGCCCGGCGAACTGCTGCGCCGCCTCTCGGAGAGCCCAGCAGGCGGGCCAAGCGCTGCTGCGCCATCTCCGCCCGGCGGCGGCGGCGGCGGCGGCGGCGGCAACGGCACGCGCGCGGTGGCCAATGGCGCGCCGGTTCTCGATGCGGCCCCCCGCGCCATCACCTTCAACGACGTCGTCGCCTTGGCGACTGCCAAGCGCGACGCGATGCTCTACGCGCATCTGCGCCAATCCGTGCATCTCGTCCGCTTCGCCCCGCCGGTCATCGAATTGCGGCTGGAGCCCCACGCCCCGCGCGATCTCGCGGCCCGCCTTGCCGCGATGCTGGAGGAGGAAACCCGCCGCCGCTGGACCATCGCGCTCAGCCACGAGCAGGGCGCTCCCACGATTGACCAGCAGGAGGGCAAGGCCGAGCACGAGGCGCGCGAGACCGCGGTGAACCACCCGCTCGTCCAGGCCATTCTCGATGCCTTTCCGGGTGCGAAAATTGAAAAAATCCATGCGCCCGCCGAGCCGTCGGCGGAGCTTGAACCCCCGGCGGACTGGGCAGCGCTCACCCCGCCCGATGAACTCTACGAAGGAGACGATGAATGAAGAACATTATGGGCCTGATGAAGCAGGCCGAGCAGATGCAGCAGAAAATGGCCGAGATGCAGGCCAAGCTGGATGCCGCCGAAATCGAGGGCGTTGCCGGCGCCGGCCTCGTGCGACTCACCCTTTCCGGCAAGGGCGCGCTCAAGCGCATTAAGGTCGACCCGAAACTCGCCGACCCCGCCGAGACCGAAATGCTGGAAGACCTGCTGCTCGCCGCCTATGCCGATGCGAAATCCAAGCTCGACGCGCTGGCCGAATCGGAAATGAAAAACGCCACCGGCGGCATCAACCTCCCGCCCGGTTTGAAACTTCCGTTCTGATGACGCCGGCATTCCCCCGTCATTTTGAGTGGAACAAAGCCATTCATCTTTGCCTGCACCGTCCCTGATGGGCGGCCCCGAACTCGAAAACCTCATCAACCATTTCGCGAAGCTGCCGGGCCTCGGGCCCCGCAGCGCCCGCCGCATCGTGCTTAAGCTGCTGCGCGAGCGTGAAACCCGGCTTTTGCCCCTGGCGGAGGCCATTCGCGCCGCCGCGCAAACCGTGCGCAACTGCTCGGTCTGCGGCAATCTGGATTCCTGCGACCCTTGCACCATCTGCGCCAATTCCGGGCGCGAAAGCCGGATCTGCGTAGTGGAAACCGTGGCGGATCTCTGGGCGCTGGAGCGCGCCCTCATCTATCGCGGAGCCTATCATGTGCTGGGCGGCTCGCTCTCGGCACTCGCCGGGCGCGGCCCTGAAGACCTCGCCATCGCATCTTTGCTGGCGCGCATCGCAGCGGCGCCGCCGGAAGAAATCATCCTCGCAATGCCCGCCACGGTCGATGGCGCGGCCACCGGCCATTATCTCGCTGAAAAAATAAAATCCGTGGCGGACATCCCCATCTCCCGCTTGGCGCAGGGCGTGCCCATGGGCGGCGCGCTGGAAGTGCTGGATGAGGGCACGCTGGCAACAGCCTTGCGCGCGAGGCGGTTGGCCTAAAGATCTAAAATTTCACCCGACATCGTTTCACTGGCTAGCAGGAATGCCGGAGCCCATCATCTCGATGGGCGAACGGTGCACCCCGAAAAAGGCGAGCCAAACGGCACGCGCTTAATCAAATCTTATGAAAGTTACCGTACTGATTTCAAGTTATCATAGTAATGATGACATATATTTCGTAACGCAAAGAATTTCGGAGTCCTTAATGCTACGCTTGAGATTTAAAGAATTCAGGGCGTGCTATTTGTTCATCCGCGATCAACGGGCGGTTACCGCCATCGAATACGTTTTATTGGCCGCTCTTATCGCCGTCGTCATCGTTTCTGCCGTCACATCGCTCGGCTCAAATATATCCGCGACGTTCAATAACGTCGCATCGGAGCTGTAAACTCCACGATCTCTGGAACGGCGCACCTCATCGCGGATTGAGAACCTGACTCGGCGTGGTATCTGCTACGAGAACCTCGTAGTTCGCGTTGGAGACAAGCACATCATCGCCACCATGGCAGGCGGACGCGCCTGACGCGGTGGCACCTCCGGCCCAGGACAGCATCACGCCGTCGGTGCGTAGCGCCATCACCGTCATGGCGCCGCCATGCAGCATCGCCGGCACATCCAGCAGGCATTTGTCACCCGGCGGCGACCAGGGGCCGGCAACGCTCAGCGCGGCAATTTGCGCATCTTCCGGCAAAACCGGCGGTGTGAGGGTGCTGGAGAAAACCAACTGGTCTCCCACCTGCGCAACACGGGTCAGGTTAAGGCTTTTGCTGCCGGTCAGTTGCCAAGCCAAAATTCCCACCGCCACCCCGTAGAGCAGGGGCAAGATCTGGTCGAAAATCCGGAGATGCTCTTCGCGCTTTTCCTGTTGCGCAAGGGCTTTCGCGATGGCGGGTTTGGCGCGGCGCTTTGGGGGGCGATAACCTGACATGAGCTTCGATACCTCAGAATGATCCAACGCCAGCCTAGATATTTGCTGAGGCATAAAATTGCGATGCATAGTTCGGCATGGCTGCATAAAGGCGAGGTCAATACCGGCGCGGGGCTTCCGGAGGATCAAAAGCACGCATTTTCAGCGCCTCACAGAATTAAACAAGAATAAACACCCGCGAAAAAGTTTTTATGGCAGGATACACGGTCGACCAAGCTGGATCTAAAACCGCGCCGGTATTTGTCATACGCGGCTCGGTGGCATCATGTCGGGGCGTGTGCGGCAGAAACAAAGAGGAAATGTCCGGCAATTCACCTTCGGTCTTCGGCGTTTGCATCCATCTCCGCGCGCCGCGCAGCACTCATGCGCTTTCGATCGGCCGCCGGGCTTTCAAATAACGCCGTACCAGCTTCATACCCCATCGTGCAGGCGTTTTAGCCTTATTCAGCGCAGCGAGTTTTTTATCATGCGCGTCACGCCAGTGCTTCAGCGGTGAATTAAGGCTACCGCCGGATATATTTTTCACATACCGGGATTCATCATAAAAGTTCTGCGGTTCAACCCCGAATTTCCGCCATAGAAGTGCTGTGGAATGAAGCATATTGCTATATTCCGGCGCCTGCTTAATCTGGCCGATGATTTCCAAAACAGCCTGGCTGGTCAAACGTTCTTTCCGGCGCTGAGGATCTTGCGGCACGTGATCCTCATAGAGTGCTCCTAGCATCGAACGTTTGAATGCGATGTTGAGATACTTGCAAAGGCCGTTAATCGCCTTTTTCGGGTTCGCCATGATCTCATCATACACGACCGCATGCTCGACCAGACTATCAGGATGCGTGATGATATCCGCAATTTCGCCAAGCTGTGCGACAATTTCCGGGATACTGAATCCCCAATACAGATAGGCGGATACGGCAACATCGATCGGGTTGCGCAAAATTGTCAGATATTTGCCGTCCGGAAAACTATTTTTCAGCGCATTCCAATACCATGTCTTGGCGTCAACACCTGTCTCTTTGAACCACCAGAAGCATTCCGGAATGCCGATCGGCTTTTGCAGCCAAAGCGGTTTTTGCGACGGAAAAACTTCAAGAAAAACAGCCCGCACCGCCGCTGCGCAAAAATCGGTTGGTGAAACCGTCTCCTCTGTGCCGATATCCCGCCGCACGATCTCGGAACTCGTTTCGGCGCCCCGCCAGACCGAGAAAATCAGCTGTGCCGTCTCGCCGACAAAATCGACCGCCTCGCTACGCTCCAAAATCGAACTCAGTAATGAGGTGCCCGAGCGTCCATAAGAAATAATCGTCAAGGGCGATGCGATATTGTCCCTATTCGGCATCCAGATTGCGACCCCATCATCGAACTATAAGGCAATATGAAGTATTTATGACAAAAAATCATATAACCTTGATGGCGGGGAAGAAAAGAGAGCCGTCCAATTTGTAAGCTGCGTGTTACCCTTTATTACAGAAGAGCTGTCCTAGAGCCTGAATTCGCCTCTAGTCTATATATCGATGTCGGCGCGGCACTTCCCGCCCCCTCAAACGCCGAGCTGGTCGCGCATCCGGTACCACCAGCTTCCCAGCACCGTAAGCGGCACGCGCAACGTCTTTCCGCCGGGGAACGGAAAATACGGCAGCCGGGCAAACACGTCGAACCGCTCCGCGGTCCCCGCCACCGCCTCGCCCAGAATGCGCCCCAGCAGATGCGTGGTCGTCACCCCATGCCCGCTATCGCCATGCGAGAAATAAACGGTCGGCGAAAGCCGCCCCATATGCGGAAACCGCGTCAGCGTGAGCGCAAAATTCCCGCTCCAGGTAAAATCGATCCGCGCGTCCTTCAACGTCGGAAACGTCTTAAGCATATTCGGAATAATCTTGGCCCGGATGCTCTCGGAATCCTGCCCGCCATAGACAATGCCGCCGCCATAAAGAATCCGGTTATCGGCACTGCGCCGGAAATAATCCAGCACATAGTTGCAATCTTCCACACAGACATTGGAAGGCAGCAACGCCGCCGCTTCTTCGCCCAACGGCTCGGTTGCGAGAACCTGCGTGGAAACAGGCATGATCTTGCCGCCGATCTCGGGCAGCAAATCGCCGATATACGCATTGCCGCAGACAAGCACGAATTTCGCATGTACCTCGCCCTGCGCGGTTTTCACCACAGGGGAGGGGCCGGTATCGACGGAGATTACCCGCGAATCCTCAAAAATCCGTCCGCCCAGCGCCTCCACCGCCGCGGCCTCGCCCTGCACCAGGTTTAACGGATGAATATGCCCGGAGAGCTTGTCCACCAGCCCGCCGACATAGCGCTCGGTGCGCACATGCGCGGCCAGCCCGGCTTTGTCGACGAGTTCCAGCGCCGTATGCCCATACGCGGCCCACACTTTTTTATGGTGCTCCAGCCCCTTCATCTGCTTGGCCGAGAACGCCGCAAACAGCCCGCCGGGCACCAGATCGCAATCAATGTGATATTTTGCGACGCGCTCGCGGATGATATTCCCGCCTTCCAGCGCCATCGCCCCAATCTGGCGCCCCGCATCCGCGCCATAGCGCTCGGAGATCACGTCGAGATCGCGGGAATACCCGTTCACAATCTGCCCGCCATTGCGGCCCGAGGCGCCGAAGCCCACGCGCACGCCTTCCAGCACAATCACCGAAAAGCCGCGTTCCACCAGCTCAAGTGCGGCTGAAATACCGGAGAACCCGCCGCCGACAACGCACACATCCGCACGCTCGGTGCCGCGCAGCGCGGGCCGTGCATCCGTCTTTTGCGCCGTAGCGGCGTAGTAGGATTTTACATGTTCGCTCATTCCCGGCCGTGCCCCATCAACGCCACGCCGAACATCGCCGCCAGTACCGTCATCGTAATCACCATCAGCCGGATTTTATAAGCCTCGTCGCGCGCCTGCGCGACCACTTCGCTGCGCATATTCTGCTCCGCCGCCGCAACGCGGCCTGGTACCGGCCCGGTCCCGTTGGTGACGATCGCGGCGGTGTCGTCATCCACATCATTGGGCAAATTCTCAATCGCGGCTTTCTGCGCCGCCGCATCCGGGGCCGCCAGCACGGCATCCAACGCCGCCTGCTGGTGCATCTCATCCACCACCGGGGCGGGGATGGAAAAACTCGCGAAGGTGCCGATCAGCCCGGGGAATAGAAAACACGTCAGCATAAAGCCCACGCGCGAATAGGATATTTTTGCCATGCCCAGGCAATTGGCCGGTTACGGCCAATTGTCAATCAGAGCAACAATCAGGTCAAACGGCTAAGACGGCTCCTCGCGGATATCCTGCCAGGTATCGGTGAACGGCTTCTTGCGGAACGTCGCCCAGAAGAAATTCATCGAATACCGCAGCCCGATGGTGAACACGCCTTCCCCCGCCAGGCGCCGCCCGGAGGATTCCGCGGGAAGCCGGAAGGTGAATTTCACACCGCCCACCTTGGAGAGCCGGCGCGCCATATCCGTATCCTCGCCGTAAAAGGAGAAGCGCAGGTCGGGGCTGCCCAGCTTGAGCATCGCCTCGCGTTTCACGATGAAATTTCCGCCCTGGAGCATGGAGCCCACATTCAGCACGAAGCGGTTGATCAGATACGCGGCATAGGCGACCCGGTAATACGCCCCCACCACCATATTCACCCGATTCGGCACGCCGTAATACACGTAAGGGCCGGAAATCGCGACCAGCGAGGGGCCGCGCTCGAATTGCCGGAACACTTCGGTCAGCCAGCCGGGCGGGATCACCGTATCCGCGTCGATATTGGCGATCAGCGTGCCGGTCGAGGCCTCGAACCCCCGCCAGCGCGCCTGCACCAGCCCTTTGCGGGGTTCATCCACCACCACCACGCCGGGAACCGCCTCGGCGACCTCGCGGGTGCGGTCGGTGCTGGCGTTGTTCACGACGATGATCTCCGCATCCTTGCCCAGCTCCTGCCCGGCGCGCAGAATCTCGTCGCGAATGGCTCCGAGTGACCGGGGGAGCAAAGCCTGCTCATTATAGGCGGGGACAACAAAGCTGATTTTCATACTATGGCTCCAGGCGACTCGGCCGCTTTAATCGTATGAGGAGGCTATCAACAGAGGAACACCCCTTAAAGCGAATGACGATTTGATGACAGCTGAATTTCGCGTCGGGTTGACATCCTTCGCCCCGCCCGGCATACCGCGCCACCAATTGCACCTTTAACCCGAGAGCCTCTTATGAAGATCCGTAACTCCTTGAAATCCGCCAAGACCCGCGACAAGAACTGCCGCGTGGTGCGCCGCCATGGCCGGGTTTACGTGATCAACAAAAAGAACCCGCGCATGAAAGCCCGGCAGGGATAAGCTTTTTTCATGAACGCGTGACCAAACCCGGGCCCTTGCCCGGGTTTTTTATTTTGCGCCATTTTCCCTCCGGGCGCATGATACATGCCGGAGGGAAACAGAAATGAGACAACCCGAGCCAAAACCCGGAATTATGGCCCGGCGCGCCGAAATCATCGCCGGTCTGCAGCGCATCCTGCCCGAGCGTGCGGTCATCGGGGACGCGATTTCCCTCAAACCCTATGAAACAGACGGCCTTACCGCCTATCGCGAAGCCCCGCTCGCCGTCGTGCTGCCCGAATCCGAGGCGCAGGTGATCGCGGCCGTGAAATTCTGCGCCAGCCAGGGCATCCGCATGATCCCGCGGGGTGCCGGTACCTCGCTTTCCGGCGGCGCGCTGCCGATGGCGGACGCCGTGGTCATCGGCATGATGCGGATGAACCAGATCCTCGAGATCAATTTTCAGGATCGCTACGCCGTGGTCCAGCCCGGTGTCACCAATATCGGCATAACCCAAGCGGTCTCAGATGAAGGCTATTTCTACGCACCGGACCCTTCGAGCCAGCTTGCCTGCATGATCGGCGGCAATGTCAGCATGAATTCCGGCGGCGCGCATTGTCTGAAATACGGCGTCACCGCCAACAACCTGCTCGGCCTGCGCCTGGTCACGGTCGAGGGGGAGGTGCTGGAAATCGGCGGCACGCATATGGATGCGGCGGGGTATGACTGGCTGGGCATCATCACCGGCAGCGAGGGACAGCTCGGCATCCTCACGGAGGTCACCGTCCGCATCCTGCATTCGCCGGAGGGGGCTCGCGCCATGCTGGCCGGATTCGCGGCTAATGAGGTCGCGGGCCAATGCGTGGATGCAATCATCGCCTCGGGCATCATTCCGGTGGCGCTGGAATTCATGGACCGCCCGGCCATCCATGCCTGCGAGGCCTTCGCCCATGCCGGCTACCCGCTGGATGCCGAGGCGCTGCTCATCATCGAGGTCGAAGGCTCGGAGGCCGAACAGACCGACATGCTGCGCCGCATCCGCGACATCTGCGAGCGCTTCAACCCCATCTCCATGCGCGTCTCGGAAACCGCCGAGGAATCCGCCGCGATCTGGAAAGGCCGCAAGGGAGCGTTCGGCGCCATCGGCCGCATCTCGCCGGATTATCTCTGTATGGACGGCACCATCCCCACCAGCCGGTTGCCGGAGGTGCTGCACCGCATCGGCCAGATGAGCGAGTCCTACGGGTTGCAGGTCGCCAATATCTTCCATGCCGGGGACGGCAATCTGCACCCGCTCATCATGTTCAACGCCAACGACCCTGCCAGCTTCGCCAAGGCGGAGGCGTTCGGCGCGGATATCCTCACCCTCTGCGTGGAAGTTGGCGGCTGCCTCACCGGCGAGCATGGCGTCGGCATCGAGAAGCGCGATCTGATGACCACGCAATTCTCGCCCGCCGAGCTGAACCAGATGCGCCGCATCAAATCCGCTTTCGACCCGGACTGGCTCCTCAACCCCGCTAAAGTCTTTCCCCTGGCGGAAGGAGTCTAAATGCCAAAATCTGTCAGTGCGCGTGAAACGAAGCAATCCATCTCCCACGACGTCCCCGGCCTCGCTGCATGATCCGTCCCACTTCCGAAGCCGAACTCTCCGACGCCATACGCTCCGCCACCGCCCCGCTTCTCATCCAGGGCAACGGCACCAAATCCGCCATGCTGCGCCCGGTGCAGGCCGCCGCAACGCTCAGCACGGCCGCTTTGTCCGGCATCACGCTCTACGCGCCCAAAGAGCTGGTGATGACCGCACGTGCCGGCACCCCGCTTTCGGAGGTCGAGGCGGTGCTGGCCGAACGTGGCCAGCACCTCATCGCCGAACCCTCCCATCTCTTCGGTCCGCACCAGACGATCGGCGGCGTGGTGGCGGCCAATATTTCCGGCCCCCGCCGCGTCTCCGGTGGTGCCATGCGCGACCATGTGCTGGGCGTGCGCGCCGTCAACGGCGAGGGCGAAATGCTGAAATTCGGCGGGCGCGTGCTGAAAAATGTCACAGGTCTGGACATCGCCAAGCTCCTCACCGGCAGTTTCGGCACACTCGCTGTGATGAGCGAAATCACCTTCAAGGTTCTGCCGATCTGCGAGGCGGCGGGCACCGTCGTCGTGCACGGTCTGGATGCCGAGGCGGGCGTGAAGGTGCTCAGCGCCGGTCTGGGCTCGCCTTTTTCTGTCTCAGGTGCTGCCTATTGCCCGCTGGAGCGCAAAGCCGCCCTTCGCATCGAGGAGTTCGAGACCTCCGTGAATTACCGATGCGCCAAACTCGCCGCGCAATTCCCTAACGCCGAGATCCTGGGCACCGAGGCCAGCCGAGCCTTCTGGCAGGACATTCGTGATCTCAAAATGCTGCCGCATGGCGAGGCGCTATGGCGTGTTTCCGCGCGCCCGTCGGCAGCGCCTGAAATCCTGCGCGCGGTCGCGCATCTGGGCGTCACCGGGCTGCTGGATTGGGGCGGCGGACTCGTCTGGCTCACCGGCCCGGCGAATATCGCGACCCATAACGCCGTCTGCGCCGCAGCGCGCGCCGCCTCGGGCGTATGGTGGCTGATGCGCGCGCCGGATTCGCTCAGCGCTGCAGTGGATGTGCTCCCGCCCGAACCTCCGGCGCTCGCCGAATTGCGCCGGCGCGTGCAGCACAGCTTCGACCCGCGCGGCATTTTGAACCCTTTGAAATTGCGAGCCGCCTGACCATGCAAACGAACTTCACCGACTCCCAACTCGCGGACCCGGAGATTGCCGTCGCCAACGACATTCTGCGCAGCTGCGTGCATTGCGGCATGTGCACGGCCACATGCCCGACCTTTGTCACTTTGGGGGATGAGCTGGATTCCCCGCGCGGGCGCATTTACCTCATCAAGGACATGCTGGAGAATAACCGCCCGGCCGGGGCGGAGGAGGTGTTGCATATCGACCGCTGCCTCTCCTGCCTCTCCTGCATGACGACCTGCCCCTCCGGCGTGAACTACATGCATCTGGTCGACCATGCCCGCGTGCATATCGAGGAAACCTATCAGCGCCCCTTTACGGATCGTTTGCTGCGCAACACCCTGGCTTTGCTCCTGCCATATCCCAAACGGATGCGCGCCGCGCTCCATCTCGCGCGCATCGGCAAGCCGTTTTCAGCACTGCTCCCGGGCAACAGCATGTTCGCCAAACGCCTGCGCGCGATGCTGAGCCTCGCCCCCGCAAAGCTGCCCGATTTGCAAAGGCTGAGCGGCACCGTCCACAAGCCCGAAGGCGAGACCAAAGCCCGTGTCGCCCTGCTCGCAGGCTGCGCGCAGCAGGCCATCGCGCCGGAGATCAACAACGCCACGATCGCGCTGCTCAATCGCTTAGGCGTCGAGGTCGTTATCCCCGCGGAAGCCGGCTGCTGCGGGGCGCTGGTGCATCATATGGGGCGGCACGAGGCCGCTTTGGACGCCGCCCGCCGTAACATCGCGGCCTGGACGCCGGATAAAACCGGGCTGGACGCCATTCTCATCAACACATCCGGCTGCGGCACGGTGGTGAAGGATTACGGGTTTCTGCTTCGTAACGATCCGATGGCGGCTGAGGCTGCGAAAGTCTCTTCGATAACCCAGGATATTTCGGAATATCTGTTGAAAATCTATCAGCCCGTGCGGGCGCCGGAGCCGAAGATCACCGTTGCGTATCACGCCGCCTGTTCGCTGCAACACGGCCAGCAGATCACCGCCGCGCCCAAAACCCTGTTGCGCAAAGCGGGCTTCACCGTGGTGGAGCCGAAAGACCCGCATTTATGCTGCGGCTCCGCGGGCACCTATAACATCCTGCAGCCGGAGATCGCGGCCAGCCTGCGCCGCCGCAAGCTGGATACGCTGAAGGCAAAATCGCCGGATGTCATCGCCGCCGGCAATATCGGCTGCCTTACCCAGCTGAGCGGCGATGGCATTCCCACAGCGCATCTCGTGCAGCTGCTGGACTGGATGGCGGGCGGCGAGAAGCCGCCAGCCATTCGGTAAACGTCTTCACCCCGCCAGCAAAGACGATGGGCGGGGCAGAAACATTCCCGCTTTCGCCCGGTAGGCGGCATAGGCGCTGGCCAGCTCGCTCATCGCGAATTTCTGTTCCTCGCGTGTCGCGGCGTGGAAATACAGCATGGCCATGAGTGCGGGCGCAATCCAGGCCAGCAGCCCATGTGCCGCCGCTGCCGTGCCGACCCAGAACATCAGATATGCCAGATAGAACGGATGCCGAACGAAACGGTAAGGCCCTTGATGCAGCAGGAAGCTTGGCTGGTCGGTATCGAAGGCCAGAGTCGGCGGGGTGCGCCGCGTTGTCTGTATCGCCCAGAAAAATACGCAGAGCGAGCCGGCGAACAATGCGACCGCCGCCGGCCATGAAGCCGCCACACCTTGCGCCAGATGCCAGAGGAACCACAGGAAACCCGAAAAACTCAACGCGCTGGTCAGCCGCATCCCCGCCGGCATCGTGCCGGTCGAGCGGAAATGCCCTTTGATGCCCCAGGAGAATGCCGCAAAGCAAGCGGCGCCAAAAAATCCCGTTGTTGCAATCATCATGTCGTGCATGTCTTAACCCTCCTGAAAAATGGTGATGTTCTCGCCGTGCAGCAGCCCGGCATAGGCGCTTTGCGGCCCCGCCGCCGCGCCGAGAAAAGGAATATCTTTCGCAACCGAATCGTATCGCGAACGCATGCATGCCATCAGGTTCGTCTCGAATTTTACCCCGGCATAACGACGTGGCCCGGCGACATAATCGAAATGCAATCGCCGATAGAAAGGCGTATGATTGCGCCGCACGCAGGACAGCGTCATATCGGATTTTCCATCTGCCACGAGAAAACCGACGATGCGGAACAACGCGAAGACCAGCTGGGCATCATTCGCGAAATCCGGATGCCGCACCAGCCGGTTGATCTCGGTCAGCCTGGCGGGCCGGTCATGCGGCAGGCCGGCGGCAAGTTCCGCCACCGCCTCAGGAAAAATCCGCGAGGCGGGGATTTCCGACCAGCCGCTGCGTGCGGCGCCCTGATCCAGCACGCATAGCCGGACCGAGGCGACCGGCCGCCCCAGCCTGTAGACCACCACTGATCGGCTGTTAGGCTTCATGTCATCGGCATCCCGGAACAATCCGTCCGGCATCGGATCGATGAAGCCGCCCGAGAGATAGCTCGCATGGCGGATGGCATAAGCATCCTCACGGGTTTTGGCGTCCAGCGCCAACCGGGCGGTCAGCCCGACCCCGGACGGTTTGGCGCCCGTTTTTCCGCGAATGATGTTTGCTGTGGCAGATTGTAAGGAATGCATGATCTCTCCGTGTTGCAACCAAGGCAGGAAGATGTTGAACA
>Ga0116226_10003056_pt1 | contig 14709 bp, 14 predicted proteins | sample S1TSphfallax_FD_89692 | JGI IMG/M metagenome (GOLD analysis project Ga0116226, IMG submission 89692) | Host-associated microbial communities from peat moss isolated from Minnesota, USA - S1T2_Fa - Sphagnum fallax MG | ecosystem: Host-associated > Plants > Peat moss > Unclassified | place: USA...
GCCCGCCGCGGCTGCTTCCAGATCATCCGGAAAAAGGAGCGTTGGGAATTGCATCTCCGCAACGGCGTCGGTCAGCACGTGAAGATCAGGATAATCCTCCGCCACCGCCTGAAGCACGCCTGGCGCCACCGCAGGCGGCAAAAGACTCACCTGCCCACGGCAAAGCGACGCCGCAAACCCCACCATGAACCGGTACCGGTCCGTGCATAGATTCATCACGTAACGATGCGCAGGCAACCGCGCCGCCAGCGCCGCGACATCGGCAAGAAACTGCCCGCGGCTGACAATAACCCCGCCCCGAACCGCGACGATATCCGCATCTCCGACATGGCGCAGGACCGGATAAATGCTTCCGCTCCGGCCAAGTTCCGTCAGCGCCGCGCCGCGCGGCATCACAGCAGCCCCGCCGGTTCCTCGAGCGGCTTCCGCACATCCGCGATCATGCTCAAAATAGCAGCCAGCGAATGCCGCGGTGGATCGCGCAAGGCACGCAGCCGCACCGCGTATTCCGCGGCGAACATCGCCGCGACCAGCGGCAAATCTAGAATATTCACAAAAAACGACCACACAACCAGCGGCGCGAAACAGAACAAGGTGACGGATGTTGCCAGCTGCGCCGCACAAAATACTGACCAGGCAATGGTCACGCGCCGCGTATAAACCATCATCTCATCGGACATGCCGCCATGCATCCGCCGCGCCATCGCGCTGATCAGCGGCTCCCGCCCCGGCAGCAAGGTGAGCGCGAAGGTCAGCAACAGCGTCGTGTAAATCGCCCAGTGCGTGAGCGCCGAAGCGGTGACGAAGCCAAGCTTGAATAAAGGCCAGACACGCGGGACTAAAGCGAGCCTCACATGACCCGTCTCAACAATCGCCAGATGGAACAGCACCGGAACCAGAACCAGCGCAACCACACCCAGCCCGCCGCGCGCCCTGGCGTAACCGCCCATTCACAGCCCTCGCTGGGCCTGGATAAACCCGTTCAGACTGCGCAGAGAGCTGAATATCTCCGTGTTTTTCTTATCATCCGCGCGCAGCTTCACCCCAAATTGCTGAGACACCGCCAACGCAATCTCCAGCATGTCGATCGAATCCAGCCCCAGCCCCTCGCCATAAAGCGGCGCGAGCGGTTCAATCTCCGCGGCCACCAGTTCTAGGTTCAGCGTCCGCACGATCAGCCGCGCGAGTTCTGCTTCCTCGGCAGTCTGGGTATGGCTATCGGTAATCATGACAATCGAGACAGAGCCGAGGCCCGAATATCAAGCCATAAGCCGGACAGCCCCGCGGCAAAAACACTGACAGGGCGTTCCACTTCATGCTCCCCTAATATGTTACAGCACTATCGCATAGATCGCCGCAGTGGCAAGCGGCGCGACATTCTCAGCCGGCTGAAACGCCAACCGCCCCTTCGGCCTCTCCGCTTCGCTCCACCATACCAATTTTCGGCAACAGACAATTCAATAGCGGCCCGGTCATCAGGGTCGTCGCCACCGCCATGACCACCAGCATCGTGAACACGGGTCTCGGCAAAAACCCGAGATCATAACCGATATTTAGCACGATCAACTCCATCAGCGCCCGCGTGTTCATCAACGAGCCAAGAATGGCGGCCTGGATATTGCTCAACCCGGAAAGCCGCGCCGCCACATAAACCGGCACGATCTTGCCCAGAACCGAAACAGCCAGAAGTAAGCCAAGCCAGCCGAGATCCTTAGCCGAAAGCCCGAGCAGATTGGTCCGCAACCCGGTATAGGTGAAAAACACGGGGAGAAAGAACACGAGCACGAACTGCCCGACCTGCTCACGCCATGCCGCGACAAATTCCGCCTGGCGGTGAAACAGCAACCCCGCCGCGAACCCTCCGAAAATGGTGAATATCCCGATCGCCTTGGTATACAGCCCAAGCGCGAACATCAGGCAGCAAGCAAACGCCATCAAATTCGGATGCAGCCGCGTATCCCGCACCGGAAAGCGCCGCAGCAAATCCCGCGCCAACGGAAACAAGGCAAAGCGCATGACAAGAATTCCCGCCAGAATCGCCGCGATCTTCCAGGCCACGAAGCCAAACCCCAGCCGCCCCGTGGCATAAGCCGCCGTGCAGGCCAGCAACACCCAGCCGATCACATCGTTGATCGCCGCGGCGGAAATCGCGATCACGCCGATCGGCAGTTCATTCAGCCCAAACTCCCGGAGAATTCGCCCCAATATCGGCACCGCCGTGATGCAAACCCCAACGCCGCAGAACAGGCTATACGTCACCTTGTCAATTCCTGGCGCGAGTGCCGCGGCGGAGGCCTGCCCAAAGCCAAACCCCAGAAAAAACGGCACGGTGATCGAGGCCAGAGCCACGGCAATCGTCGCCCTCATATGCCGGAAGCTGCGCAGATGGCCGAACGAGAAATCCGTCCCGATCTGAAACATCAACAGAACCAATCCGATCTGGCTGATGATGGTAATCGGCGCCGAAGCGCTTTGGCCAAACAGAGCCAGCGCTGCATTCGGGAAAAAATGACCGAAGCAGGAAGGGCCAAGTATCAGTCCGGCGACAATCTCTCCGGTGACACCGGGCTGCCTGATGCGCCGCGCCAGCGAATGAAACAGCCTGGCAGCCCCGATCATGACGATCAGCTGCAGCAATACGGAGGCAAGCAGCGTATCGGTTGACGGCGGCGCGGTCATGAAAGCCGCTGATTCAGATAAGGCTGCATAACCGGCTCGATAGCGGCTATTTTCGTGATTGGCGACCTAAATCACCCCGCTCAACCGTCCGCCAGCGCCAGCCCGGCGGTTCTGCCGTACTCTGCCAGAAGGCCGCCGGCCGCCGGGTTCAAGAGAGCAATCCTTTGCAAAGTTGAGATAAACTCGTTGATATCGCCATTATGCAATGATTTCTGCCACGCCTTTTGCAAATATTCTTGCAGGCCATAGACCGGATGCACGAGCGCTACCCCCGGGACATCTAGTTGGTAATATCCCAGCAGATAATGACTTGTTTCCAGGTTAAAACAAGGATCATGAAAGCAGCGCCGGTCGGTGGCACCGGGGATCAGATCGTTCATGGACACGCACGCAAACCCCCCGGCCGCAAGCGCCGAGGCGCAATGCGCCTCGCAATGAATGATCTGATCGCCCTTGCTGCCACGCCGGGCTTCCGCGCGGCGCGCCTCGCGGAGAAACGCAACCGCCCGGCGTGACAGCGCGATGAAGGCAAACAGCCCGGCCGTATACACCGTCTCATATACCCCGCGCGCGGCGCCAAGCCATGGCCAGTCCGGCTCGGGCCGCCTGAAATGTTCGCAGATCATGTCATAATGCCTGAACCGGCCAATCAGGTCTTCGACAAACACAGGAGATTGACCAGCCAGATCAACGTCGAACTCGATCATCACATAATAATCGTAATCCGGTATCTCCGCGGCGGCAAAGTAGAATGGGTAATCCCCGCAATGCCAGAGAATGCGCTCATGATCAGCCGGCAGCTCAAACCCATCGCAAAACGCGATGCTATGGCTCAGCTTGCGGTATGAGCCTACATCCAGCGTCCCATTGGTCTCGTCAGCCACAACGAACAAATCGTAGCGGCGCGATTGGCTCAGCACGCCGAGTAGATGAAACAGCTTTTCATTGACCAGATGCGTGCGAACCATCACCGCAACACGCGGATTGACATTCGAAGCCGCCACGCTTTGCAATCGGGACGCGCCGATCAGCTCGTTCATCAGGCACGCTCCGGCGAATAACGTTTACGTTAAATCGCGATAATGTCTCTAGCAAAAGCGCCTATAGCGGCGGCCCTAAGGCGGCGCAAGGCGAGCACCTCCCAGACGCAGATAATGCTATGTTATAGCATTGCCATAGACATGCCGGATGCTATAACATAGCATCACTGAGACAATGGGGAGACGCGCAATGAAATCTCGATACGGGCTCTTGGCCGGTGCGGCGTTGGCCGGCATGGCGCTGGCGGCGGATTTTCAGCAGAGCGCGCGGGCGGCCACGCCGATAAGCGCCGTTGGGGTCGAAAACGAATACGCCAATGTGATCGCGCAAATCGGCGGCCAGTATGTCACGGTCACAGCCATTGTGACCGACCCAAATACCGACCCGCACACATTCGAGATCAGCCCGCAAATCGCGGAGCAGATCGCGGATGCAAATCTGGTCGTCGAAAACGGCCTCGGCTATGATGACTGGGCTGACAGAATGCTGGCCGCCGCACCCAGCCCGAGCCGCGAAGTCATCAACGTCCAGCATCTGCGCGGCCTGCCCGATAACACGCCAAACCCGCATCTTTGGTACGATCCGGCGACAATGCCGGCGGTCGCCGCCGCGCTGGCGGCGGATCTATCGGCTTTGCAGCCGGGCCATAAGGCGTATTTCGAAGCCAACGCGGCGGCTTTCGATGCCTCTTTGAAACCATGGTTCGCCGCGATCGCAACATTCAAGGCGGCTCATCCCGGCACGCCGGCCGCGGTCACCGAGCCGGTCGGAGATTATATGTTGCAAGCGGTGGGCGCATATATCGCCACGCCGTTCAGCCTGCAGGCCGCAATCATGAACGGCACGGACCCGGCCCCGCAGGATGTCACCGCGCAAAACGCTCTCTTCACCGGGCATGGCGTGAAGGCTTTCGTCTACAACCAGCAGCTCACCGATCCGCTGACGCAATCCTTCCTGGACCTGGCGCGGCAGAACGGCATACCGGTCGTCGGCGTCTACGAAACGATGCCCGCACCCGGCTACACCTACCAGTCCTGGATGCTGGCCGAGGTGACCGCTATACGCAAAGCGGTGGAAGACAACATGTCGACCGTAACGCTGCTGCCGGAGAATTAGCAGGCATGGAGACAGGGCAGGAATTGCTGGCGCTTGACCGGGTGAGTGTCACCTTCCCGGACCGGCAGGTCCTCACCGAGGTTTCGTTCACGGTCAATCGCGGGTCGTTCTGCGGGCTGATCGACGCCAACGGCTCCGGCAAAACCACGCTGCTGCGCACCATCCTCGGCTTTCAGGCGCCCAGCGCCGGGCGGTTGCGCATCTCCGGGGCCAGGGCAGTCGGTTATGTGCCGCAGAAAATCCAGTTCGATGCCGACATGCCGGTTCGGGCGCGGGACCTGGTGGCGCTGGGGCTGGACGGGCACCGGCTCGGCCTGCCCTTTCCTTCGCGCGCGAAAACGCGGCTGGTGGATGAAATGCTGACGGCGGTGGACGCGACCGGCTTTGCCGATCAGCGCGTCGGCAATCTCTCTGGCGGCCAGCAGCAGCGCGTGCTGATCGCCCATGCGCTCATCCGCCGCCCAAAACTTCTTCTACTGGATGAGCCGCTGGCCAATCTGGACATTCGCGCCGTTGCGGAAATCGTCGCCCTGCTTGGCCGCGTCTGCAAGGCGCACGGCATCACCGTCCTGGTTTCGGCGCATGACATGAACCCCCTGCTCGGCGTGATGGACCAGATCGTCTACCTCGCCAATGGCCGCGCCGCCAGCGGCCCAACGGCGGAGGTGGTGCGGACCGAGGTGCTAAGCGCGCTGTACGGCTACCATATCGACGTCATCAAGGTTCACGGCCGCGTGCTCGTCATCGCCGCCGGGCCGGATGAGCTGCCCTTGCACGAGGATCATCACATCCACGTGGCGGCAGTCCCGTAATGCTTTTCGAGCCTGGGTTTTTCGCCAGCGATCCGGTGCAAACAGCGCTCATCATCGGCGGTGGCGCCGCGGTGGTGTCCGGTGTTGCCGGCGTCTTCACAGTGCTGCGCGGGCAGTCCTTCGCCGGGCATGCGCTGGCCGATGTCAGCAGCGCCGGTGGCTCGGCGGCTTTTTTATTCGGCATCAACCCGCTGCTCGGGTTTCTCGGCATGGCGGTGCTGGCCGCTGGTGCCATGGACCTGGTGGGCGTGCGCCGCGCCCAGGAACGCGACCTCGTCACCGGAATTGTGCTCGGCGCCGGCCTTGGGTTGACTGCGCTGTTCCTGTATCTGGATGTCACCACGCACAGCACCACAGGTGCGGCAATTTCGGTCATGTTCGGCTCGATGTTCGCGATTCCCCCTTCCCTCATCGCGCCAGCCCTCGCCGTCGGCGCGGCGGCTCTTCTGGTGGTGGGGCTGATCTACCGGCCGCTACTGCTTTGCTCGCTGGATCCCAGCCTCGCGGATGTCCGCGGCGTCAACGTGCGGGCTGTCGGGCTGCTGCACCTGCTGGTGCTCTCGATGGCGGTAACACTTTCGGCCATGACCATCGGCGCCATCCTCTCCACCGCCCTGCTCATCGGCCCCGCGGCGGCGGCTCTGCGCCTCGCCCACCAGCCGGTTGCCGCCATCTTGCTGGCAATTGCCATCGGCCTCGCTGCCACCTGGGGCGGAATATTGCTCGCCTATGACAGCTATGACTGGACGCCAGGCCATGGCTGGCCAGTAAGCTTCTGTATTGTAACGATCATTTTCGCCGTCTACCTCTGCACCGGCCTCGCGCCGCGCCCTAGGGCGCGAGCCTAGATGTTCTCGAACTTCATGATGAATGCCTGGATCGTCGCAACCATCATCGCCGTGGTGGCAGGCACGACCGGATTTTTCGTCGTCCTGCGCGGCAATAGCTTTGCTGCCCATGCGCTGCCGCTCGGCACGTTTCCCGGCGCCGCCGCGGCGGCGTTTGCAGGCGTCAACGAATTATTCGGGCTGGTTGTTTTTGCGGCCCTGGGTGTCGCGGGAATCAGCCAGCTCGGCCGCCGGCAGCGCAACGATGTCGCGACCGCGCTCACCTTGATTTTCCTGCTCGGCCTCGGAACGCTGTTTTTGAGCCTGTCCCGGGAATATTCGCAAGGCGTCTTCGCCCTGCTATTCGGCGATGTGCTGGGGGTGAGCCGCGCCGAAATCTTGCCGGTTGCCGTCATCAGCGCCATCGCGGTGGCGGCCACGGCGCTGCTGTTCCGGCCGCTTTTGCTCAGCGCCGTCTCGGCCGATCTCGGCGCCGCGCGCGGCGTTGCCGCAAGGCGGATGGAATTTCTATTCCTCTCGATTCTCGGCCTCGCCACCGCCATGGCGCTACCGGTTGTCGGCGCGCTCCTGGTTTTCAGCTTGATGGTGGGTCCCGCCTCGGCGGCCCGCCTCATCGTCAGCCGCCCCCTGCCCGCCCTGCTGCTTTCGGTGGCGATTGCGCTCGTTATTGTGTGGGTCTCGATCGCCCTTTCCTACCTTACCAACTGGCCCGTGGGCTTCTTTGTCGGCGCGCTCGCGGCCTGCAGCTATGGCGCCGGACGGGGCTTTCAATGGCTCGCGCACAAAGCACAAGTGCCGTCCAGCTCCACCAACGCGTTGGTTGGCTGAAACCCGGCCTTTTCCGCGGCTTGCCTCAAAGCCTGCGAAATATTCGCATCCTCGAGTTCCGCCACCGTCCCGCATTTTCCGCAAATCAGAAACTGCACGGCATGATGCCCATGATCTGCTTCCGCGCAGGGGATAAACGCATTCAACCGTTCCAGCCGATGGATAAGATGGTTCTCGATCAGAAAATCCAGCGCCCGGTACACGGTCGGCGGCACGGCGCCCTTGCGAACCTGGCGCAACTGGTCGAGCAGTTGATAAGCCGTCAGCGGCCCTTCAGCTTGCAGAATCAGCGTAAGGACAAGCCGCCGCAATTCCGTTAGCTGCGCGCCATTCGCCCGGCAGATCTCCGAAGCCGCTTCCAAGCGGTCAGCAAGCGCGCGGCCCATCATAGATTCCATGACGAGAGCAATACTATAACATCCCACTTTTGTCGCGTGGGAATCCAGCCCTTCAACGGGGGGTGAAGCCGTAAGATGTCCGGTTTGCGGCCTGCTCCGCATGCCAGCGGTCATCGGACCCCGCATAGGAGAATCTGGCGGCGATGTCCGCATCGACAAATGCCCGGCATTGCCGCAGCAAGATTTCGCGGGTGGCATTTTCCCCGCCATCCGGCCCCGCGAGGCTTGGCGCATCGGCAAGGCCGGTGGATTCGCCTGGCCGGTAGATGAACGCCTTGAACCCGCCGGCGGAGGGATAGAAATCGATCACATAATCGCGGTAGAGGTAGGTCTCCATTGTGGCGCTCCGCGTTCCCGGCTCCCATTAATCATCAGCAACGATATCGCGGTTTGCGCGCCGCCCGCTAGAGTCGGAAATTACCTACGAGGTCAAACCGCGAAGATCACCATCAACGGCCGATGGTCCGATTTGCCGCGGTTGAGGGTGGTGGCTTCGATGCAGGACAGGCCACGGATAAAACAGCGATCGAGGCGGAGCGGAATCATCCGCGCTGAGCGATGGGTGGGCTGCCGCGCGCCGGAATCCTTAAAACCAGGCAGCAGCGGCGGGCCGACCATATTGCAATCCCCAAGAATCGCCGCGCGCTCGGGCAAGATCTTTTCGATCTGCCGGAGCTGGCGGCGGTTCAGCACCTGGCCGTGCGAGAGATGCACGTTAGCGACGGTGAACGGACCCGCATCGATGATCTGGCAGACGCGCTTTACGATAAAGCCGCGCTGCAGCGGCATATTGAAAGCGGGGGTGCTGAAAGGCAAAGGGCTCCAGGCGGCCAGGCCATGTGCGCGCCCGGGCAGGACGATGCGGGCATAAGCGCCGCCGAGCCGCTGCGGCAACGCGTCAATCGGCGCCGTCGCTTCCTGCATCAACAACAGATCAGGCTGTTCGCGGGCAATCAGGTCAATAACGTTCTCAATCCCGGCGCCGCTAGTGTGCAGCAGGTTCCAGCTGATGATTTTAAACTCAGCCATGCGGCTCGGCCGAGCGCCAGAGTTTGGCGCCCTGGATCAGCATGGCAATCGCGAACCAGACCGCGATAAGGCCAAGCGGCCAGGCAATGGCCCTGGGCAAGAAGAACCCGGCGAGGCCGAGGATGAAAAGAAAAAAACCGGAACCGAGGATTATGAGGGAGTCGGCGCGGCCAAGCGCGCGGCGCTGCGAGAAGGCAGCGCCGAGCGTGCTGCCGAACCCGATAGCGCCGGAGAGCAGCCGGCCGGCGCTCGTCGCGCCCGAGCGGTTATATTTATTCGTGCCGGACGATACCGGCTTAGCGAGGCCGAGCCGCCCGCTTCGCAGCACAACTTCGGTCGAATTCGCGATATCTTGCCGATACAGCGCCTCCATCTGGGCAGCCAGCCCAGTATCCTTGAACGTAACGTCCAGTTCGCGGTTGGAGACCCAGCTGGCGAGGTTGGAGTTGCTGGAACCAATCCGCGTCCAGCAGCCATCCGCCACGGCGGTTTTAGCGTGCAGCATCGGCCCGTTCCATTCAAACACCCGCACGCCCGCCTGCAACAGCGGCCGGTAGGCCGATTGCGAGAGCGCGCCGACAATCGGCCAGTTGCTCGAACCCGGCACCAGCAGCCGCACATCCACGCCGGCCCGCGCGGCCCCGGTCAGGGCGCGGACATAGCCCGTCGTGGCGACAAAATACCCATCTGTCAGCCAAAGCGATGTTTCGGCAATCTCGGCAACCAGCTGCTCCAGCCGGTAAAGCCCCATGCTGTTTGGCCGGCCGGCGATGACCGAGATGTCGATAGGGCCGGAACCGGAGGCGGCGGGCGGAAGATTTTCGCCCTTCGGCAATAGCGCGCCCGCCGCCTCCCAGCTATCGGCAAACGCGGCGGCGACATGCGCCACCGCCGGGCCGCGGATTTCAATCGCCGTGTCCCGCCAGGGCGGAATGCCCCGCGCCGCGTCGCCCATCCAGTCATGCCCGATGCACAGCCCTCCGGTGAACGCCACAGCGCCGTCCACGCAAAGCACCTTACGGTGGTCTCGGCTGACCCAGCGCAGCGGGTTGCCAAGCTGCGGCGGATTGTAGCAACGTATTTTTGCTCCGCTTGCCTCCAGCGCCCGCCAGAAAGATTTTCGAGTGCGGGTCAGGCAGCCCAGCCAGTCATACAACACCCGGCATTCCACACCGCGGCCGGCGGCTTCGATGATCGCATCGGCGAACTGCTGTCCCGTTGAGTCCGACTGGATGATATAGTTTTCCAGCTGCACGCTTTGCGTGGCGGATCTGATGGCGGCGAGCCAGGCCGGAAAGGTTTCCGGCCCGTCGCGGAGCAGCCGCACCTGGTTGCCGTTCGATTGCTGCGCATCGGCAACCCGGCAAAACGCCTGGCTGGCCAATGCTTCAAGGGGATTCATAAAGCGGTCTCCATCATTCCGGCCGTGAATTCGATAGCGCTCATATAGGGTTTGTTAAAACAAACTTACGGACGCGGCGGTTTTGTTATTATTTTGTAACCAGCCTAGCTTTTCCAGCATCCGCATGAAGCGGCTATTTCCTTGCCAGGGCGGCCCTCTCAGGTGACGATACGGCGATATCAATCCAGCCAGGGGTCGCCGCTTCATTTCGTTTGATGGGGATAAACGATGCGATGTAACGTGACGACTTATGAATACCAAAAACGACATATTCAGCAAGGATTAGAGCTGCGCTATAACCTGCTCGAATTCGCCACGCAGCGCCTGGCCAAATTGTTAGCAGAGGCCGAACTACCACCCTCCGATGGCGCTTTTTATCCCACCAAACATTTTGCGCTTCCGTCACTTTGCATTTGGCAGCTTGCCACGATCGACGTATTTGTTGAGAAAGCCCAGCATTTTTTGACCGAGCGGGCTGATAAGCAAGAAAGATATGGCAAGCTGGCCGCATTTTGCACGCTAATTGCGATGGCGTCCTCGTTCGCCTTTGCTTTGTGGTATGTGGTCTCATGGGCGCCTCCCGCTTCTCTTCAATCCCAAAAGGCAATGCCCCTCGTCATCAATTTCCTGGAATTTCTTGCTTTGCTCGGGCCGCTACTCGGCATCGCCTATTTTTTCACGTCGCTGGCCCGAGCCTTTTTTCATGAGGCTACGATCCTGCGTAACCGCCGGCATTCAGTCCGACTCGGGCGGTTATTGCTGCATCTGAAAGTATCATCGGCCACTTCGGCCGAAGCGTTGACTGATATCATCAAAGAGCTTGATATTACCGAAATGGAACGCTCTTTCGGCTGGAACCTTGAGACCAGCACTGCGTTCAAGGACATCAACGCGGAGGCAATGACCACCAGCCTTATAGCTCAGCTATCGACAGCTGTGCAGAAACTTTCAGACGCTCGCAAACCGGAAAAGAGCAGGGACGGATGAGCCAGTTGGACCAGCTCAACCTGCCCGGCGCGTGCCGCCATAAATCGATTCGGTTAGTGGCTTAGACGGCCCGCTGGCTAAACGATTTTTCATATTTCGGCCCATCGCGCAAACGCGATTTCCCGCGGGGTTCAAACCGCAATCTCGTTTCATATATTGGCCGGGATGAATTCAATTCCGGCCCGCAACCGGACGAAAGAGATTTCGCCCGAAGACGCCTCCCGTGATGCCGCGCGCATTGCGCAAGAACTCGCAAGCACCGGCCACGGCACCGACCCGTTCGCCGAGGCCGTGCGGGCAACGCGAATGCCGATGGTGATCTCCGACCCGCGCCTGCCGGACAACCCCATCGTCTTTGTCAACGAAGCGTTTTGCCGGTTATCTGGATATGAGCGGCACGAAATTTTGGGGCGCAATTGCCGCTTTCTCCAAGGCCCGGAAACCGACCAAACGGTGGTCGAACGGATAAGAAAGGCGGTGGCCGCCGGCGAGGCGGTTCAGGTCGATATCCGCAACCACCGCAAGGGCGGCGAAAAGTTCTGGAACCGGCTGCTGATGGCGCCAGTTCACGATGCGCGGGGCGAGCTTGCTTATTTTTTCGCGAGCCAGGTGGATGTGACCATTGAGCGCGAGCGGCTTGAGGGCCTGGAGAGCCACAACGCTGCCCTGATGGCCGAAGTCGCCGGCCGGCTGCGCGCCCAGCAGGAAAGCGAGGCGCGGCTGCGCTTTGCAACCCAGGCCGGGCGGCTCGGCATATGGGAGCTTGACCTTCGCAATTTCGAATTGAACTGCTCTGGCGTCTGCAAGGAGAATTTTGGCCGCGACCCGGCCGCCCCCTTCACGCATCAGCAGCTTCTGGACGCCGTCCACCCGGATGATCGCCAACGTGTGGAAACCGCCAAAGCGCTCTCAATCACCACCGGCACGGAATATGATGTCGAGTACCGCATCATTCGTCCGGATGGCGCCACTGGCTGGGTGCAGATGCGCGCCCAGCTGGTCCGCGACATTGACGGCTCCGCCCTGCGGATGGCTGGAATCTCGCTTGACACGACGCAGCGTCGCAATGCCGAGTTGCGGCTTGAGCTCAGCGAGGAATCTCTGCGTCTGGCAACCGACGCAGCCGAGATCGGCACCTGGGATCTGGACCTGACGAACAACCAGCTGACCTGGCCGGCCCGGACCAAGGCAATGTTCGGAATCTCCCCGGATGCGCCGTGCAGCATGGATGATTTCTATGCCGGCCTGCATCCGGATGACCGGGAAGCGACGTCCGCCGCCTTCGCCAGCGCCGTAGATCCGCATGCGCGGGCGATCTACGACGTTGAATACCGAACCATCGGAAAGGAAGACGGCGCAATTCGCTGGGTCGCCGCAAAGGGCAAGGGGCTGTTCGAGGACGGAAAATGCGTCCGCGCCCTCGGCACCGCGATTGACATAACGGCGCGCCGCGCCGCCGCCTCCCGCCAGGTGTTCTTGGTCGGACTCTGGGACCAGCTGCGCATGCTTACCACGCCGCGCGATATCATGAGCGCGGCGGTGGCCGCACTCGGCCGCCATTTGGGTGCCAGCCGGGTCGGCTACGGACAAATCCAGCCCGATAACGAAACGATCATCTTCGATTCAACCTCGGAATACGGCGTTTTGCCGCTCGCCGGCGCTTATCCTCTCTCCGGTCTCGGCGCGGAAAACGTCGCCCGGCAGCGCCACGGCCAGACCGTGGTGTGCGGCGATGTAAGCGCGGACCCGGCGCAGAGCGACGTCGACTGGGCCGCCAGCCAAACCGCTGCCTTCGTCTCCGTGCCGCTGATCCGCGACGGCAGCTTCCGCGTCATCATGTATGTGACGGATCGGGCACCCCGCCTCTGGTCGGCCGAGGATGTCGCGCTTATCGAGGATGTCGCTGCCCGCACCTGGGACGCTGTCGAGCGCGCCCATGCCGAGGCCGCCTTGCGGGAGGCCAAGCAGAACCTCGAGCAACAGGTGGAATTGCGGACCGCCGAACTGCAGGAAAGCCAGGCCCGTCTGCGAACAATTTTCGAAACCAGCTACCAGTTCCAGGGCCTTATCGCGCTGGACGGAACCCTGCTTGATGCCAACGCGACGTCCCTTGCCGCCATTCATGAACGTCTTGCCGACATCGCGGGCCAAAAATATTGGGAAACCCCCTGGTTCACCGCGACGCCCGGCATGTCCGAATTGGTGCGCGGCTGGGTAGCCGACGCCGCAAACGGCGCCACAATGCGCCAGGAACTGGCTCTCAAACTACCGGCCGGCGAGCGCAGTTTCGATATTTCGCTCCGCCCGATCCGCGACCTGCGGGGCGAGGTGATCGCCATAGTGCCGGAAGCGGTGGAAACCACCGAGCGCCGCCGCACCGAGGAAGCGCTCCGCCAGGCCCAGAAGATGGAAGCGGTTGGACAACTCACCGGCGGCATCGCGCATGACTTCAATAATTTGCTTGCCGGCATCATGGGCAGCCTGGAATTATTGCAGCGGCGCCTGACCAGCGGGCGCACTGATGGCGTGGAGCGTTATTGCGCGGCCGCCATCACCTCCGCTCAGCGCGCCTCGGCCCTCACCCAGCGGCTGCTCGCCTTCGCCCGCCGCCAGCCCCTCGACCCAAAAATGGTCGATTCCAACCGGCTGGTGGCAAGCATGGAAGACCTTCTCCGCCGCAGCCTCGGCCCTGGCATCGCGCTGGAAATGGTGCTCGCCGGCGGCCTCTGGCCCACCATGTCAGACCCGAACCAGCTGGAAAGTGCGATCCTCAATCTTGCCATCAACGCCCGCGACGCCATGCCCGAAGGCGGCAGTCTGACCATTGAGACCGGCAACGCATTCCTGGATGACGCCTATTGCCGCGCCCAGGCGGACGAGGTTCGGCCCGGCCAGTATGTACAAGTCTCGGTTACCGATACCGGCACCGGCATGACCCCGGATGTCATCACCAAGGCTTTTGATCCCTTCTTCACCACCAAACCAACTGGCCAAGGCACCGGCCTGGGGCTCTCCATGGTCTACGGCTTCGTCAAACAATCGGACGGGCATGTGCGGATATATTCGGAAGCCGGGGGCGGCACCACTTTCAAGATCTACCTGCCACGCTATCGCGGCCGGGCGGATGATGCGGAAACTGGCATGGATATGAACCCATCGGATGAATTCCGCGCGGAAGATGGCGAGACCGTGCTGGTCGTGGATGACGAGCCTACCGTAAGGATGCTGGTTATGGAGACGCTTGAGGAGCTCGGCTATGACGCGATCGAGGCAAACGATGGCTCGGCCGGCCTTGCGGTCCTGCAATCCGATGCAAGGGTAGATTTGCTGGTAACGGATGTCGGTCTTCCCGGGCTGAACGGGCGGCAACTCGCGGATGCCGCCAGGGTATCACGGCCTGGGCTGAAAGTGCTTTTCATGACGGGCTACGCGCACAACGCCGCCATCGGCCAGGGTGCCGCCCTTGAGCCAGGCATGGAGATCATGACCAAGCCCTTCGCGTTGGATGACCTGGCGAAGAAAATCCGGGACATGATCGAAGCCGGTTAGAGCGACCGCGAGGAAGAGTA
>Ga0116226_10003057_pt1 | contig 14708 bp, 10 predicted proteins | sample S1TSphfallax_FD_89692 | JGI IMG/M metagenome (GOLD analysis project Ga0116226, IMG submission 89692) | Host-associated microbial communities from peat moss isolated from Minnesota, USA - S1T2_Fa - Sphagnum fallax MG | ecosystem: Host-associated > Plants > Peat moss > Unclassified | place: USA...
CGACAACAGCCATCGGGACCGCAAGCGAGAGGTTCGCAACCTTGCCTTTCCAGCATGACAGCGACCAGTTGGTGGCCCCAATCAGGTTTGCCCAGGTGCTGGTATAGTCGAGAAAGTCTGCTGCGCCATCTACGTTGCGCCCCGTAAGAGTAGTGTACTGCACAAGGTTGGCGACCCCTGTGCAGCCGGCCCCTTTGTACACAAAACTTAGAGGCGTTGCGTGGGCGGATGCAGCGAAGGCAAGCCATGATGCTACGACTATCAGATAGCGGCGCATGATAATTCCTTCATCAACATAACTTGAAACGCGAGCCATACCATCTAGCTTTTAACGCCATGTGAAAATCTAAAGTTATTAAAATGCTTAATCCGGGCCTGATTATGATTAAGGTGGCAAAAACCAAACTTAAGTTTGTATGCATTCTAATAGAATTTTTCAATTTTCGTTAATATATACTCTTATGGGCTCGTGAATCAAATAGATTCCGCCTGTGGGTGCGGCTCTTATTTGGAAGGGGTGTCAAGGCATTGGGTTGGGGCAAATATGGGCGGTGAGTTTCGCTGCAGCATTGGGGTGCAACCTAATAGATATGTAAAGATCAGCCTGATCGCCTAACGTTGGAGGTCGCCTTTTGTCGCCGCGGCAAGTTCTGAAAGGGGGGCGGCCGTCGAAAAATACCGCGCAAATCCTCGCAGGCACGGTGATTTGCTCGGCGATCGACGCCGGCTCGATTCAGCATCCCGTTCCAACATTGTACCATCTAAATATATTTGCGCGCGACTATTCCGGAATCTGGTCCAGAGTTTTCAGGGCGCGCGCTCTATTAGCGCCGCTTAGGCGACGCGGAATAATAGGTCCAATCGCTGCCTTACAATAGCTGTGTTTCGGCTCAGACGGCCGAGCCCCCTGGCATCCACAGCCGAACCGCTTTGGATGGGCGGCCCTCATGGTCAGGGCTGGTCAGGGCGAAGCGGCGGCCCACCGATTTCACCCAGCATCTAGCCAAAATGCTCCCTCCGGCGTTTAAGCAGGTCAACTCGAGGGCGTCGTGTGAGGGCCGGGATGAAGCTCATTAGCGCCGTCGTGCTGTGCAGCCTAATTGGATTGCTTTGCCGTCAGGCTCAGGCCGAGCCCCTCACCTACGTCTATAAGGGCGGGGGCTGCACCGGCGTGGCTGCGCTCGCCCAATATGAGATCCTCATCGGGCGGAAGGTCGATGGCGCGACGGACTTCCTCGACTACTCCGGATCCTGGAGTCAACTTCTGGGCGCCACCAACTGGGGCTTAAGCTGTTGGCAGGGCAAGGTGCCTAACATGGATGTGTCCGTCCCCATGGGGGTCGTGGCGCATCGCGACGGCGCCCTTCGGGATCTGGCATCTGGAAAGTATAATTCCTATTACGTCCAAATCGCTGAGTCCTTGGTGAAGCACGGCTTTCCGAACGCCTTTGTCCGGGTGGGTTGGGAATTCAATGGCGACTGGTACGTCTGGGCGGGCAAGCCGTCGCCGAGCCTTTGGGCGCAGGGCTTCCGCCAGGTCGTTGAGGCCATGCGTTCCGTGCCGGGGCAGCACTTCCGCTTTGTTTGGAACCCGGCCCTGTTCCAGCAGCAATTCCCGCCAGACGCCGCCTATCCCGGCGACGATGTCGTCGATATCGTCGCGACGGACGCTTATAACGCAAGCTGGACCTTCGGTTACAAGGCGCCGGAGACCCGGTGGCGGTCGGTCTCCACCGACCCATGGGGCCTGAACACCGTGGCCGACTTCGCCCGCCGCCACCACAAACCGCTTGCCCTGCCGGAGTGGGGAACCGGCACGCGGCCGGACGGCCATGGCGGCGGGGACGACCCCCTGTTCATCGCCAACATGGCCGAGTTCATCCGCACCCACGATGTCGTGTTCCAATCCTATTGGGACTTTGTAGCCAGCGACTACAACGCCCAGCTCTCCGGCGGCCAATATCCCGCGGCGCTGGCCGCCTTCGTCGCTGAATTCGGCTCTAAGGGCGCCGGCGCCCAGTCTCGCTCCGTCTTCGAGCGCAATGCGGGTAAGATTTTGGGCGGCCAGTATGTCGTCTCCGCTCCGTCGGCGTCGCCACAACTCCGGATCACAGCCGGCCGTGTCGTGCCGATTCAGCTGGGTCCCAATCGGTGGGCCTTCGTCCTCTACGGGTCTGTGGGGGCGGGGACACTGACGTGGGATTTCACGGCGAGCCACGTTGAGCTCTATGATCCCGCTACGAGCGAACAGCCCATCAAGGCCCTCGCTCACGCTGCGGCAATCGATTTCGACCGGACCATCGATCGACCGCTGGTGCTTTTGGTCCAGCAGTGAGGCGAACGCTACATATTAATTAAGCACGCTTGACCTTATAAGGCGGCGACGAGAGGCCGCGCTGAGGCGGCTCCTGAAACCCGCCGCTCTTCGGGTCGCGCGATCCATCAACTCTATCGCATAGCCGAGTCGGCGCTTATCCTGCTTCGGCTGAAACCTCGCGGCGCCAATTTCGGACGGGGCGTCGTCTTCCAAAACAACAAATGGAAAAATGCAGAGGAGCGGCAGACCGGTTTCCCAAAACCGATCTATTTGGTCATCAATTGGCCGCCGAATCTGCTCGCACGCCGCGATCATTTTCCGCGCGCCCTCGCGCGTAATTATATATCCCTGGGTTCCATACGGTTGACCAATCAGCTCCAGAAGGAAGCATTGCCTGAAGAGCCAATCTCCACTCAATTGGATATATTTTGACGGAAATTTATGATGTAGCTTTAGATAGTGTAACTGCTCCTCGGCGAGCGGGCGGCTATATAGCCGCTCCAGGGTTCGCCAATTCACAATAACGTCATCCTCTAAGATGATATATTGATCAGCTTCATCCTCAATCAGCTGCCGCCAAAGTGAGAAATGACTTGAATAACAGCCACGCTCGCCGGTCGACAATGGCCGGCCGTGAACCCGAACCGCCCTTTCCTCGCTATAATTCAGCGGCGCATAGGCATCGGTATGGGCGTCATAAAACGACCAATCCAGCCCTGTGGACTCAGCGCGCTTGCTGAAACGGTCGCGTCGCTCAAGCGCAGACTTGAGACTAATGACAAATATGCGCGACGTTGTGGTCACTCGTTTCTCCTTGGTCGCCGATAGCGGTGGCGCCGGCCCCTCGCCCCCAAAAATGCTGCGTCCAGCTGCGACGATGCGGTTATCGCGATCTATGAAGGTCTGCTTCAAGACGGACGTCTCGATAGCCCACCGACGATGCGATCGTCGCTGACGCACTGACCGGACCCCAATCCCATCGTAGCACCTGTTGCGACACAGCGTCGTCGCTTGCAACCCAAATTCATGGGGTTGGCGTCCTGAGCTTGCCGCCTGCGCCGGACAATCTATACTTTCAGCGGCGTGGTACCTTTCTGGCGGAGCCTTGATCGAATGCAACCGCGAGTAGGTCTATGTTCGGCGTAGCGACGCCTTAGGTCGTGATAGTCAACGTGCAAGGCAAAATTGTCGGCGACGTTGGTATTTATCCACGCATTTGGCAAATCTAAATCCACGTGGTATATATTTTTTATCGTTAAAAAAATAATCTAGAGGCTTCATCGATCGTGACTGATATAGAATTAAGCTTCATTTTATGTGTCAAGAACGGCGGTCCGCGTCTAAAAAATGTCTTTCAATACATGGGTAAGCTCGAATGGGATGGCGATCTTCAGATAATACTTGTCGATAACAATTCGACTGATGATACATACGCTATTATGCAGTCTTTTGCTCGCGATGCGTGGTGTGATGTTGAAGTCATAAGGGTCTCCATCCCAGGAAATGGCGCTGGACGGAATGCCGCTATATCAAAAGCACGTGGACGTGTAATCCTATTTATAGATGGTGATTGTTATCCGGAGTCAGGATTTTTAAGAGAGTGGTACAAAATATTTAAAGAAAATGATGATTTAGGGTACGGCAGCGGAAAAATTCTTAAGTTTCGGCCTGAGCAGTCCTCAATTGGGTGCAGAGACAGCGAAGAGATTGAGCTCCGAAAGCCCCACCAATTTGTGCCGCGAGGCCTAATACAGGGCTCAAACATGGCGTTTAGAGCGAGCTGCCTGGCGGATGCGGGTCCGTTCGATCCCCAATTTGGCGCCGGCGCGGAGTTCGCCGGCGAGGAATGGGAGGTGGTGTTGCGCGCGAGCAAAAAGGGCTGGGGCGGCGGCTACTTCCCAGGCCCGACCGTTTTGCACGACCATGGGCGCGCTCCGGGGATGGACGAGGCCCGTCACATGCGTTCCTACGACTATGGCGCCGGTGCGGTCTACGCCAAGGCGACCCGCGCGTGGGGTTTCCCGAGGATTTTGCGAACGGTGCTTGGAGAGTTTCGTCGATCGCGGGACCTGGGCCAGCTGATGGCTGTTTTGCAAGGGGCTGCGGCCTATGTTTTACGCCAGCGTCCCAACCCGTCGGTTTAGTCGCTGGGCGTCATGTTCGAGGCGCGTCGGTCGTCCGACCGATGCATATGGCCCAGGCTTGGCGGCCTCGGCGGTTTTCTAAGCCTTTGGCGGTCCTGACGCTGGCTCTCACCGCACTTACCGGCTAGGACGGCGCGACAGTTTGAACGGATGAAATCCGATGGGCCGAAGGTGTAACATGAGTCAGGGCGCATGGACGGGCATGCCGATGCCTTTACATAATAGGTCGCTTTATTTAGTGGATTTTAGAGATCATATGAAAAATGGAGGTAGATGTTGCTTCGGCCTGAAAATCCGAGAGGGTAGGTCGGCTCGTGGCTGATATGCCGATCTCAAAATTAGCCGTTATTATCCCATTCTTTCAAGCTCGTTCGGGGATATTGATACGGGCTCTGCAATCTATTATCGAACAGGACGTGCCGAAAGGCTGGATTGTCGAGGTGGTCGTGGTCGATGACGGGTCGCCGATTGGGGTCGCTGACGAAGTTGACGGTCTAATACTTGGAAAGGCGATTGAATTAAAAGTTGTCAGGCAGCCGAATGGTGGGGTCGCCGCGGCTCGTAACCGTGGCCTCGATGAGATATCGAGCGATGTTTCGATCATATCCTTCTTGGACTCAGACGATATTTGGGCTTCGCATCACGTTGGGCGAATGATTAAGGAACTTAGCTCCGGCAAAAATTTTTATTTCACTGATAATCGTAGACTTGGTTTTCATGATTCCTATATCGCAAATTCCGCATATGAACTGAGAAATTTTTTGAAGTCGGCGCCGGTGTACGATGGCATGGTCTCGATCAGTCCTGATGCTATGATTAAATTTATTGTAAATGAATTTCCAGCTCAGATATCAACGATAGGCTATACGCGATCTATGGCGCCGGACATCCGATTTGACACCCGAATGAGTAGCGCCGGCGAAGACCTTTTATTTCTCGTTAAACTGGTTAGCCTTTCAGAGTCAGTCCTGTTCGACACGCAGAACTGTGTTGAGTGTGGGGATGGGCTCAATATGTATTTTGGACAGCTGAGGTGGGATAGTCCAAAATTTTTGTATATTAAGGTCGATGAAGTCATTTGTCATAAAACAATCGAGAAAATAAAATCCCTTTCTGCTGAAAATAGAAGGGTGAATATTTCAAGGTTGCGGCATCATCAGAGAGAGTTAGGACTTCATATCGTCAGAAATTTGACTCTAACTCCTGGCCGCCTTGTCGGGCCCATCAAGCGTCTGATCGCTATCTATCCACTATTGAGTATTAGCATCCCATATTACACCCTGCGCGGCGTCTTCGCTATTTTATATCGAGCGTTAAAGGGCGCAGCGCCAGCATGAGCCATTCGCTTTTTGGCGGTCTTGCGTGTTTGGGCAGGCCAGTCTTTTATGGCTCTCTCATACCCCAACATTGTCGCCGTCCAGTTATAATTGAGGCTCCGAATACCCTTCATTGCTGCCATTCTGCGGAGACGATAGCCATATGATTATGTACTATTTTAGGGGTGATGTCCCAAATTTTGGCGACGAGCTTAATACCACGCTGATGCCCAAAGTGTTTCCAAACTTATTTGGATCGGACGGAGCCTTATTTTTAGGAATCGGTTCTATACTCTACGATAGTCACCCCAAGAACCAGATAAAGGTGGTTTTTGGGTCCGGATATGGTGGCTATACTCCGCCGCCTTTAGTCGACGAAACCTGGAAAATATACTGCGTCAGAGGACCGCGTACGGCAGCGATTTGTGGATTGTCGTCCGACTTCGTTGCGGGCGACGCAGCCATTTTGATCAACAGGCATCGTCCTAGACGGCAAGGCCACGCGAGCGGCTTTTCCTTTATGCCGCATTGGTTATCGCTCGAGCGGGGGGCGTGGCAGGCGGCTTGCGACATCGCAGGTGTGAGGTTCATCGATCCCGCGGCTCCGGTGGAGGCTGTGCTAGAGGCGATCGAGAGTAGTGAGGCGGTAATTACGGAGGCCATGCACGGCGCCATTGTATCGGATGCGCTCCGCGTGCCCTGGATTCCGGTGTTGCCGATCGACAAAATCCATCGAATGAAGTGGTTCGACTGGGCGGAAGCGCTCGACATGCAGCTGGAGCACAAGCGCCTCGTGCCGTCCTCGACCCGTGAAGCTTTGTTCGCGGTACGTGGAAAGGGCGCGGGATACGGGCTGAAAAATGCGCGGGGGCTGGCGAAGGCGGGAATCGCTGCGCTCGATCAGGGATTTGTGCATCTCGCGGCGGCCCGGCTTAAGGCCTTGACGCGGGCTGCGCCGATGCAGAGCTCGGACGCCGCCTTGGACCGCGCCGTTAGCCGGCTTGAGGAGAGCGCCGCCCGAATCCGGGCGGATTATCCCGCCGGCTGATACGCTGGCGCTGGTCCGACGAGACGGATGTAGCCCCTGACCACCCCAAAATTTGGCGCAGGCGCTCAATGCGCTGGCCGGTTCTCGTTCCATCAGGCTCATTCAGAGCCGGTATTTTACGCTCCCGCTGGTCAGAAACTGCAAAGTATTTCGCCCTGTTCGAGAACTAATCGGTCAAACCCCATGTATTAACTATGTTAACCGCCTCGATTTTCGAAAATGGAGCCGGGTTCGGTTAACGCTGACGCGGATTGGGATGCGTTGATCGCATGATTGGGTGCGCAGACTTGAATACGAAACGGCTATATGCCATGGGATGGAAATTATTGATTTATCCTACCTATCTCACCTGCTTCAGCGATGGATGGGAAACATACGGTTTCGCGGCAAACGTGCCATGACATGCTGCTAAACGTTTGGTGGCCGGCGGCTGGAGCGTCGATGATCGAAGCCATTATGACAATCTAAATGCACCATATTGTAGGGTCGAAATTCAGGGGAAGGCGCTTCCGCTCGCAGCGCCCTGAGGGTATTGCGCTGTACGCGTCGGACATCCGAGGAGAATAGGCTTGTATATGTTTCGCTTCAGCATGGCGCTTGTAGCCCTTGCGGCTGTGGTCGGACTGCCTCTACCCTCCATGGCGCAACCCCAGCAGAACAGCGTCGTGCCGGGGATAGAGCCCTACACGCCCCAGCGGACCCTGCCGCCGCCGTCTACCGAGCCATCGTCGAAGGCTGCTCCGGCCGAGGCGGAGGCTTTGAAACCGTCAGCCGCCGCTATGCCGGCCTCGGCGGCCGCCCCTACATCTCAGCCCGGCAAGTACGAGTATCTGCTCGGGCCGGGCGACAAGTTGCGCATCATCGTCTTCGGCGAGGCGGCGATGAGCACCGACTATGTGGTGGCCGGGAACGGCACCGTTTCCTTCCCATTGATCGGCACCGTGCAGGCCGCGGGGAAAACGGTGGAGCAACTACAGGATGAAATCGCCACGGCGCTCGCTGATGGCTACATTAAGGAGCCCAAGGTCAGCGCAGAAGTGGAGATCTTCCGGCCCTTCTACATCTTGGGCGAGGTCGCCAAGCCCGGCGCCTACCCCTACAGCGACAACATAACCGTGTTGGATGCGGTTGCGACCGCCGGCGGATTCACCTACCGCGCTAACCACAAATATGTGCTTCTAAAGCGCGCCGACGCGACGTCCGAGGTCAAGGCGCCGCTGACGGATGAACTGAAACTGGCGCCCGGCGACACGGTTCGCGTTCTTGAGCGCTATTTTTGATGAAGCTTCTCCGCACCCTGGCTTTGCCGATCGCTTGCGCCCTGGCGCCTGCGGCGGCTATGGCGCAATCGGCCAACTATTTCGATAGAAACAACAACGTCGGGGTGTTGGATCGATCTCGCCCTGACTACCAGGCCTTAGGCATAGATGAGGGTGGGTTCTATATTTTTCCGTCCCTGACGGTAGCGCCAGAATATGACGATAATATATTCGCGACGAGCAACGATCGGGTCGGCGATCTGATTGTTGCGGTGGCGCCTAGGGTGCAGGTTAAATCTAACTGGTCGCGCGACGAGGTCGCTTTCTCAGCCCAATCCACATCCGATATTTATGCTGTTCATAGCGGCGAAAGCACGACCGATTATTCGATCAGCGGATCGGGGCGGTTGGACATCGAGGACGCGTCGAGTCTGTCGTTGAAGCTCAGCTATGGTCGAAGCACGATACCGCGCACGAGCGAAATCTCCATCGCCGACACCAACCAGCCCGTTCAGTACGATAGCGGATCGGCCTCTGTGAGCGGCGTACAGACGCTTAATCGGGTGCGTTTCACCGAAAACCTGAACTTCAATCGCACCGTTTATGAAAATCAGCAACAGACCTCTACCGGGCCGGTCTCGCTCGGCTATTTCGACAACGACATCGAGACGGCGACGCTCCGAACTGACTACGCCCTAAACCCGGAGTTCTCAGTTTATGTGACCGGAACCTTGAATAATCGAGGCTATGATCAGAAGCCGCCCCAAGTCGCGCTCAATCGCGACTCGAGCGGGTACGAAATGTTAGCTGGGGCGTCTCTCGACATCACGCGCCTCGCGCGCGGCGAGATCGGGGTGGGATATCTGCAGCAGGACTATCAGTCCTCGGTGTTCCACACGGTCAGCGGACCGGCCGTGCATGGCAAGGTAGAATACTTCCTCTCGGGCGTGACCACCATAGCGGTCGGCATTGATCGCAACGTGATCGATGCCGACGATCCTCAAGCTGTGAGCTTTGTTCAAACTGACGGCAGTTTGAACATAGATCATGAACTGCTTCGCAATGTGATCGTATCTGCGCGCGTTTCATACGAGACGGACGACTTCACAGGCGTTAAGCGAAACGATGGTCGCGCCAACTTTTCTGTATCTGGAACCTACCTGCTGAATCGACACGCCAGTATTCATCTTGGTTATTCCTCGTTAGACTTAACGTCAATTGGAGCGGAGCGAATTAACGATTACGACGTCAACGTCGTCTCCCTTTCTTTGGTGTTGCAATTATGATTTACCAAAACTCGAAAGCAACTGATCGATGGATGTAGCAGCTCCCGACACGGTAAGGCTCGATCGCGGCTCCGCCGCCGCGCCTTTGAACTTGGACCGGGTGATGTCGGCGTTTCGTCGTCGCCTGCGGCTATTCATTGGTGTGTTCATCGGCGTGGTTCTGGTGGTTGCGGCGGTCTCTCTGACGAGCACGCCCAGGTTTACGTCGTCCGCGACAGTATTGATTGACGAGCATACGCCCGACGAACTTCACTTGAATACGCTGACGCCGCAGCAGGAAGGTTCGTCGCCCGTATTTGGAGCCGACTCCAGCGCCGTCGATACGCAGGCGAAAATCTTGCAGTCGCGGTCTCTGATCGGTGAGGTCGTCGATCAGCTCCATCTCGACCAAGATCCCGAGTTCAACTTTGCGCTTCAGCCGCCTGGCTGGCTCGATCAGGTGAAGCGCCAGCTCGGTCTCGCCGCCGCTCCGAACGAAGATTCGCCGCTCGCCAAACAGCTGGAGCACGAGGGCGTTATTGACGCGGTCTTGCATGACGAAGCGGTAAAGCGCTTCGAAACCACCTACACGATCGACGTCGCTTTCACGTCCCAACAGCCCCAAAAGGCTCAGGCCATCGCAAACGCCATCGTCCAGCGATACCTGAGCCAGCTCATTGAAGCTAAATTCAATGATTTGGGTCGTGGAGCGTCCTTCCTAAATTCGCGCCTGAACGAGCTTCGTGACGATGTCCAAAAGGCCGATGCCGCCGTTCAGGAATATAAGATCGCCAACCACCTGATGAGCGCTTCAGGGGCGACCCTAACGGAACAGGAAATCACGAACCTCGACACTCAGGTCGCCGCGGCCCGCGCCCAGCAAGCCGAACAGGACGCCCGCCTATCGACCGCGGAACACCAGTTGGCGGCTGGCAGCAACGGCGGGGATGTTGGAGAGGCGCTGGCCGATCCAGTCGTAACGGGTCTTCGCAACCAACGCGCCCAGGTCAGCGCCCAACTCGCCGACCTTGAGTCGCGCTACGGTCCAAAATACCCCGATGTTGTCAAAACAAGGCAGTCGTTGCACGATATCGACACGCAGATCGCCGCAGAAATCCAGCGCACTATTTCCAACCTTAAGGCCCAATCCGAGATCGCCCACAGCCGTACGGCGGCCATTTTGGGATCGACGAATGCGACGCGCTCAGCCCTGGCGGGCAATAACCGCGCCCTGGTCCGTCTTGATGAGCTGCAGAGCAACGACGACGCGGCGCGGGCGGTCTATGACGCCTTCCTGTCTCGTTATAAAGAGGCTATCGCCAAGGAGGGGAACGAGCAGGCGGATGCGCGCGCCGTGTCCCAGGCTGAGTTGCCCACAGCGCCAAGTTCGCCGAACCTGAGACTGGCCTTCATCGTGGCCTTGGTTTTGGGCTTCGTCGCCGCGTCAGCCTCCGTCGTTCTGACAGAGCTGTTCAAGCGTGGCGTATCGAGCGCAGCTGAGGTGGAGCAGGCCTTGGAGTTGCCCTGTCTCGGCGAAATCCCCACCCTGGCCTCCACCCTAGAAGGCCCTAAATCGGCGAAACGGGGACCAACGCCCCAAAACTATGTTGTCGATAAACCGCTCTCACGCTTTTCAGAGGCGTTTCGAAATTTGCGGGCCGCGATTTCTGCGTCGCGTCCAGGCAATCCGCCTCAAGTGGTCGCTATCACCTCCGCTCTGCCAGACGAAGGCAAGACCACGACGGCCCTCTGCCTGGCCCGCACGGCGGCGCTGGCCGGAAGCCGGGTGATCCTCGTTGATTGCGACTTGCGGCAACGGTCGCTGGGCCGGGCGCTGGAAAAGGAGCCGACTGCGGGACTGCTTGAGGTTCTAAACGGCGAGGTCGATCTAAAGACTGCCATCGTTATCGATCCCGGAACCGGCGTGTCCATCCTGCCGCTGGCGAAGTCGGCCTTCACGCCACGGGATGTGTTCGGCTCCGAGGCCATGAGTGATCTGTTGACCCATCTGCGTTCCTATTTCGATCTGATCGTTCTGGATACGGCGCCCGCGCTTGCGGTTGCCGATACGCGCGTGCTGTGCCCCAAAACGGACGCGGTCGTCTTTGTCACGCGGTGGCGCAAGACGTCTCGCAAGGCCTCGCTCATGGCTTTGCGCGCCTTGAACGACAGCGGCGCCTACATTGGCGGGGTCGCCTTGACCCAGGTCAATGTTCGGGAGCAGGCGAGATCGGGCGATGGTGCGTCCTATTACTATCGCGCCTACAAGAAATACTCCACGGGCTAGCAATGCAAAGATGTGGGCGCAAAATAGACCTGCTCGCTTAGATGTGTAGCCAGCGCTCCTGTTTAGCGCGGGGTATTTCGTGGCAGTGCGCAAGTTGGGATTAGACGCAAAAGCATGAACGCCATAGGCTGGCCGACATCGTCTGGACTTCGCCGGCCAGGGTCGTCGTCGGCAAGTCTGCTGTCACATACAATATGTATATCTTGTATAATCCTTCAGCGATTTGGAATTGCGTCAAGCCATTTCTTGCTATTTGGCTCCCTCCTCATCGTCCCACCCGCCCTAGCTTGGGTCGTACTGTCTGGCAAAACTAGAATCTCTCCGCTTTTGGCTATCATCTACGGCCTGATGCTTTGCTGTCTCTTATGCTCAGTTTTGGGCGCTCTTTTATTCCCCGATGTGGGGATGCGGTTTAGTATCCTGTCCATCGCTGAGGTTTTGGTTCTGTATACAGCTTTTATAATCTCGCCGGCCGAGAACTTTGATACATCTACTTGTTTGGACATATTTATCTTATACGCACGTATCTGTGCCGTTGCGGGGCTTCTCCAATTCGCCCTTCAATTTGCCCATATAAGCCTTTTTTCATTTTCTAAAATTATTCCCGGATCCAAATTTATATCGATGGAGTCGGGCTTTCATACGGTCGCTCAGTTAAAGTTTGGGTCTTCAATACTCAGAAGCAATGGTTTTTTTCTGCTAGAGCCGAGCCTATTTTCACAAATTATGGCGATGGCCGTCGTGGTCGATTATTTCGCGCGCAATAAGGTGTTTTTCATTCCCGTATATATTTTAGCGATGCTGTCTGCTTTCGCCGGCACGGGTGTTTTGGCGCTCGCTTTGACATTGTTCATCATGGGCCTGGCATCGCCGACCCAGATCCACAGAACCTTTCTTATCGGCATTATAGGACTTGTCGTGACGCTAGGCTGCGCCCTGGCCTTTCCGGATCAATTCGCGACCCTTGCGGCGCGGGCCAGTGGAAACGATCCGAGCGCGCACCTTCGCTACGGCGTGCAACTCCAGGCGCTGCAAGCGCTTATGAGCGACCCCAGGGTTTTGTTTGGCTTTGGCCCGGGCGCAGCCGACGGCTATGCGCCCCCGGGTGTGATGGGGCCGGCTTTGAAGCTGATGTTCGATTATGGCGTGGTCGGAACCATCGCCTTTACGGCTTTTCTCCTGGCCGCAGTATGGCGCTTCAAACAACCAGCTATACCGATCGTGTGTCTGGCGATCTTTATTTTCGGCGGCGGGTACGTCCTTTTCCCTCCGGTCCTGTTTCTCATCGCCCTTCTTTGTATCTGGGGTCAGCGTCCACCGATGCGCTCAGCCTATAGGCCCGCCAGACCACGTTTTGAGCGCCGTCCGCCTGTGCTAGCTCCGTGATCCCGTCTGAACACCAAGCGGATCCGAAATCGAAAGCGCTCAGGCCTCTGTCATGACCTTGCCCAGGCGGCTCGCCATCCTGCACGATAGCCGAGACTTTGGCGGACACGAATTGGCCTTTATGACCTGGTTTCCCGTTATCCTCGCCTCGCCCGCGATCGAGCAGGTCCATTTTGTCGTCGCCGAGACCAATAAGGCGTTGCTCCAGCGACTGGAGCGCTTCGACGACGCCAAGCTCAGCGTCGTGACAACGCCGTTCCACAAGTCCGGCGGCGAAACCCTTCGGGCGCCCTTCCGCGCTCGCTACGGGCGCGCCATTCGCAAAATCTTGGCCGACGCCAGAAGCGATCTCGTGCTGATGTTGCAGGGCAGGATCGAAAATCTCGCCACGCCGATGCTCTGGCTGCCGCGGGCCATTGAGATCGTCAGCTATCTCCCCGTGGCCCACACGGGCGCACACATGGGGCCGTCTGGACCCGCGGCGGCGGCGATCGATGGGGCCGTCCATCTGGAGAATGTCGGTTAATGCGGGTCGTATTTATCAATAGCCTATACTTCCCGTACGGGACGGGGGGCGCAGAGGCTACCTTAAAAGGGTTGGCGGAGGGGCTCGTAGAACGGGGCTGGGACGTGCACGTCATTGCCCTCACGCCCCAAGGCCGCTCTCACTCCGATCAGGTCAACGGCGTTCATGTTCACTACACCGTCTCGCCGACCGTCATGTGGCCATTTGACGTGGGAAAGCCGGCCTGGATAAAGGCGATCTTTCAGCTTCTGGAAGCCTTCAATCCACGGGCGGACATTGTCCTTCGCCGTTATTTGAGGACGATCCGACCAGACGTCGTTCACGTTCATAATTTCAAAGGCTTTTCCTGCGCGCCATGGCGTGCTGCAGCGGCCTTGAAGATCCCAGTCGTTCAAACGCTTCATGACTACACGCTGGCCTGCCCGCGCAGCGTGATGTTCAAACGCGGCAGCAATTGTGCGACGCAGTGCCTCAGCTGCCGTATCCTCACCACACCACGCAGAGCCCTGTCGGGCGTCCCCCTGCAATATACGGCTGTCAGTCACCGAATTTTGGACAGGATGCGGGCATGCGGCGCGCTCCCGTCCGCGGCGCCGGCTGTCATTATCCGCGGAGACAACCCTGTGAGCCTAGGCCAACGTCCTCCTCCAAGTCCGCCGAGGTCGAAACAATTCATCGTTGGCTTTCTTGGGCGTCTGGACCCTACCAAGGGCGTTGAAACCCTGATCGCCGCCGCGAAAGATCCCGCCCTATCCCATGTCCGCTTCCTCATTGGCGGCCGAGGTGCGTCAGACTACGAACGCACGCTTCAAGCTCTTGCGGGCGGATGCGAAAATATCTCGTTCCTGGGCCAGACATCGCCGGAGATTTTCTTTAATCTCATCGATATTCTAGTCGTGCCCTCGGTCTGGGAAGAGCCCCTTGGCCGCGTTGTCCACGAGGCCTTTAGCTACGGCGTGCCTGTGATCGCAAGCCGCATTGGCGGAATCCCCGAAATCCTTAAGGACCTGGAGATGGGGTTTCTGTTCAGCCCTGGCGATCATTGGGCCTTGGCAGCGGCGATGAAGCGTGCGTCGGCCGATCCTATTCAGGTTCAAGAGATGGGCCTAGCCTGCATCAACGCAGCTTCCCAATTCGATCGCCGCTTGATCCACGATCAA
>Ga0116226_10003058_pt1 | contig 14708 bp, 12 predicted proteins | sample S1TSphfallax_FD_89692 | JGI IMG/M metagenome (GOLD analysis project Ga0116226, IMG submission 89692) | Host-associated microbial communities from peat moss isolated from Minnesota, USA - S1T2_Fa - Sphagnum fallax MG | ecosystem: Host-associated > Plants > Peat moss > Unclassified | place: USA...
GGATATTTTGATTACGCTCGGCTCTCAATATCACATCATTCGGCCCGTGTTGGCCAAACCCGGGCTTTTCATTTATCTCGTGCTCGATAAGGCCAGAGCCAATCTCGCCATGGCGCGTCGCACCTGTCTGGACTACGAAAAACTCTTGGTCATGTAACTCACCCGCCGAGCCCGCGGGCACTCCCCGCGCTGGCTAACCCTTGGAGAAGGCGGCTACACTTGAGGGGGATATCCCCTTTGGAAATGCCGCATGTCCGATCCAGCGATCTCCTCCGCATTGATGCCTCACGCATTGATGCCCCAAGAGTGCACTTTCAACGCGGGCGATTGGTCCATCTTGGCGCGTCAATGGTTCCCGATCGCCGCGGCGTCGAGCGTAGGCGCTGCCCCGGTCGCCGTCACCTTGTTGGACGTCAAGCTCGTCATCTATCGGCTGGAAGCGGGCCTTCGAGTCGCCGTGGATCGTTGTCCGCATCGCGGCGCCCCCTTGAGCATGGGCTGCGTGCAAGGGGATGAAGTCATCTGTCCCTATCACGGCCTGCACTTCGGTGCTGACGGACAGTGCACCCAGATACCCTCACAACCGGAGGCGAAGCCGACGGCACGCTTTCGTCTGACCACCTTCCCGGCGGTCGAGCGCTATGGACTCATTTGGACCTGTCTGTCACCCGCCGAGGAGGAGCCTAAGATTCCGCCGTTCCCCGCCTGGGGTCGGCCCGACGTGCAGTCCATCCTGCTGCCGCATGTCGATATCGCGGCCGCCCCGGCTCGGCAAATCGAGGGCTTCATCGACGTCGCCCACTTTGCCTGGGTGCATCGTGCAACTTTCGCCGATGCCGACAATACCGTGGTCCCGTTGTTCGAAACCCGCACCACCGACTACGGTTTCCAATCGGAGTACTGGAGTTCGGTCAGCAACTACGCGAAAGGTCAGCGCCATCAAGAGCCGCCCGGGTTTCGCTGGTTGCGGCTGTTCGATGTGTTTCCGCCCTTCGCCGCGATGCTCACCATCCATTTTCCGGGGGACGCGCGCTTGTGGATCTTGAATCTCGCGAGCCCGGTGTCGGCTCGGCGCACACGCCTGTTCGTGCCCTGGGCCCGAAACTTCGACATCGAGGGTCCGGTCGAGGACGTGTATGCCTTCAACGCCCAGGTCTTCGCCGAGGACCAGGCCATCGTCGAGCGCCAAGAACCCAAGGACTTGCCGCTCGAGTCGGATGCCGAACCCCATTTTGCGGCCGATCGCAGCGGGGTGGCCTATCGCCGCGCGCTGAAGGGCATGGGCCTGACCTTCGCCAGACCGCAAACCCAGGCGCGTTGACGATGCTCATCCATCGCCGCCGATTCTTGAATATGAGTGCGGCAACAGGCGCCTCTCTCCTGCTCCGCCCGCACAGCGGGATGGCGTCTGCGCTGCCACCCGTGGCCGAAGAATCCGCGCTGATCGCGTTTGGGCATGTCGGTCCCGTGGCCGATGAGTGTTGGACCTGGTCGCACGATCAGGGGATGAAGGCGGTGCAGGCGGCCTTTCCGAAAATCAAGGTCGCGATGGTCGAGAGCGTTCCGTTCTCGGCCGATGCCTCGCGCATCTTCCGGCGCTTCGTGGGTCAAGGGGCCAACATGGTATTCGCCACCTCGAACTACGGCGATTTTCTCTACGATGTGGCGCGGCGTGCACCCGACGTCGCGTTCTTCGAGTGCGACGGCCGCAACCCGCTCGCCAATCTCGGGACCTACTATGTCTCGCATTGGTATCCGAGCTATGTCGTCGGCGTCGCGGCGGGTCTGATGAGCAAGACCGGCAAGCTCGGCTACGTCGCCTCGTTCCCCGTGCCGAGCGTGCACTCCGGAGCCAGCGCCTTCCTGATGGGTGCACGATCGGTGAATCCGGCCGCGACACTGCAAGTGATCGCGATCAACAAATGGTTCGATCCCCAGGCCTCGACCCAGGCCGCCTCCGCCTTGATCGACAATGGCGCCGATCTGCTCTTTGGCATCATGGATGAGGCCGGTTATCTTCAAGTGGCTGAAAAGCGCGGCGTCAAGGCGGTGATGTGGGGCACTGACATCCGACGCTACGGCCCGAAAGCCTACGTGAGCTCCATCATCATCGACTTTCGCAAGTTCTACGTCGATCAGGTGCGCCTACGTCTCGCTGGCAAGTGGACGCCGCCCAGCGTCCTTTTGCCGATGGGCGGCGGAGTCGACGTCGATGCCTGGGGCGAAACGGTACCCGCGGAGGTGCGCAAGCGGGCCGATGCCGTGCGTACGAAAATATTGGGCGGCTTCAATCCATTCATCGGCCCTTTGAAGGACAACAAGGGCGTGCTGCGGGTCCCGGCCGGCAAGACGATGACCGAAGCGGAACTCTACAATTGGGATTGGTCCGTCGACGGCGTCGTCGGGGTCTGATGACGGCCGGCACTTCGCCGTTGGACCCGCCGCCGCCGGACCCCTCGTCGCTGGTACGACTGACCGGTATCACCAAGACGTTTCCGGGCGTGATCGCCTGTCGCGATGTCGATCTCGACGTGCGCCGCGGTGAGATTCACGCGCTCTTGGGTGAGAACGGCGCGGGCAAGTCCACCCTGATGAACATCCTGACCGGCATCTATCAACCCGATGCGGGCGACATTTGGGTCGATGGCCGGCGACGGCATTTTGCCGCGCCGGTGGACGCAATGGGCGCAGGCATCGGCATGGTCCACCAGCATTTCAAACTGGTGCAGTCCTTCACGGTCGCCGAGAACATTCATCTCGGCTGGGAGCGAACGCCGGGGCGCATCCGCGCCCGAGATCTCGCGGCCAGGACCCTGGAACTCGCGCATACCGTCGGCCTCGCCGTGCGGCCGGACGCACGGATCGATGAGTTATCGACCGGCGAACAGCAGCGCGTCGAAATCCTCCGCGTGCTCGCGCGCCGCGCCCGGGTGCTCATTCTGGATGAACCCACTGCCGTGCTGAGTCCCCTCGAAGCCGAGGAATTATTCAAGACCCTGAAGCGCTTCGTCGCGCAGGGCAACGCGGTGATCCTCATCAGTCACAAGCTCGGCGAGGTGCTCGGCAGCGCGGATCGGATCACCGTGCTGCGTGGCGGCCTGAAGATCTCGACGACGCGCGCCGCCGACTCGACGGCCAAGGCCCTGGCCCGTTTGATGGTGGGGCATGACATCGTGCGCAATGCGCTGCGCGTGCGCGGCCCGTCGGCGGCTCGCGTCGCGAGCACGCCGGTGCTGGAATTGCGCGACGTGGCGGTCTGCGACGCGACCGGACGACCCCGTCTCGATCGGATCAGCGTGAAGCTGCACGGCGGCGAGATCCTCGGTGTGGCCGGCGTCACGGGCAATGGTCAGAAGGAGCTGAGTCAGGCACTCACCGGCATGCTACCGGTGAGCGCCGGGAACATACTCTTGGGCGGCGTGGATTTCACACACCGCAACGCGCGTGAGTTCGCCGACTTCGGAGTCGGCCATATCCCGGAGGATCGGCTTCATAGCGGCCTTGCGCCGGCGTTGTCGATCATCGATAACGCCGCGCTGCGGGAATATGCGCGTGCGCCGCTGTCGCGTCGCGGCTGGTACCGGCCTGCGCAAGCGCGCGCGCTCGCCGAATCCATTGCCGCTGCGGCCGAGGTACGCATCGCGGATTTCGACATGCCCGCGGCGAACCTGTCCGGCGGCAATCAGCAACGCCTGGTCGCGCGGCGCGAGATGCGGATCGCCACGCGCGTGTTGATCGCGGCCTATCCGAGCCGGGGTCTCGACGTCGGGGCCATCGATACGACGATGCGTTGCCTCGCGCAACTACGCGATGCCGGCGTCGGCGTGCTGTTGATCTCCGAGGATCTCGAGGAATTGCTCACCACCTGCGACCGGATCGCCGTGATGTGCCGGGGTGCCCTCATGGGCGTGGCCGACCCCGAGAGCGCGTCAATCGAGGAAATCGGCCTGTTGATGGCGGGACAGCATGCCACGACCACGGCGCTGCCCGACCTTCGAGGCTGACTTGACCTATCGATTTCAACGCTCTGCAACCCCACCGGGATCCCGCGTAATTGCCGCACGCGGCATCGCCGTCGTGCTCGCCCTGCTCACCGCCGGTGCGGTCTTGCGCCTGACCGGTGCGGCGCCCGTGGCGCTCGCTCGCGAAGTCATCACCGATACCTTCGGTTCGTCCTTTGCGCTTCAGGACCTGGCGTTGCTGGTGAGCCCGTTGATCTTGACCGGGCTGTCGGTCTCGGTGGCTTTGCGCGTCGGGGCCTGGAATATCGGTGCCGAAGGTCAATTCAACGCCGGTGCGGTGGCGGCGACGGGCGTCGGACTCTACGTGCCCGGGCCGCCGCTGGTCGTGCTGGGTTTGATGCTGGTGGCGGGAATCGGCGGCGGTATCTTGTGGGTGGCGGGGCCCGCCCTTGCACGCGCGTATGCCGGCGTCAGCGAACTCATCAGCACGCTGTTGCTGAACTTCGTGGCGGGGTTGTTGGTGTATTGGCTCGCAACCGGACCGTGGCTCGAGCCGAGCGGCCGGGCGATCGGGACGACGGCGCGAATCGTCCCTGAAATACCGGCGCTGTGGGACGAAGTGCATTGGGGATTGGCGGCTGCGGTCATCATCGCCGTGAGTGTCAGCATGCTGCTGACATTCACCCGCTGGGGGTACGAGATCCGGCTCTGCGGTTCGAATCTTCAGGCGGCGCACTATGCCGGCATGCCGGTCCGTCGGCATCTCATCACGGTCATGCTGTTGTCGGGCGCCATCGCGGGCACCGCCGGCATGTTCGAGGTGGCCGGTACCGTGCACCATCTGCAGGGCGGCATTTCCAACAATTTCGGCTATCTCGGCATCATGGTCGCGGTGCTGGCGCGGCGCTCGATGCTGGGCGTGCTGGCCGGTGCGCTGTTCATGGCCGTGCTGCTCAACTCAGGGATCATTCTGTCGACGCGCGGGGTCGACGTCTCGACCGTACTCGCCGTCACCGGGCTGGTATTGTTGTACACCGCGATCGGCGATGAGATCGCCCATTATCGGTTCGTCCGTGCCCCGGAGCCGGCTGCCGCAAGGATCAACGAGATGAGTTCGACGTGATGGACTTGGCCACCGGGCTTTTGCACACGGCGGTGCTCGCCGGCGGGGTACCGGCGCTGGCCGCGCTCGGTGAAGTGTTGACCGAACGGGTCGGGGTCATCAATTTGGGCGTCGAGGGCTTGATGGCCTTGGGTGCCGTGACCGCCGTCGTCACCGTCGTGGCCACGTTGAATCCGTGGTTGGGTCTGCTGGCCGCACTCGGCTTGGGCTTCGCGATCGGTCTCGTGTTCGCGCTGGTGACGGTTCAAGTGCGCGCCAATCAGGTGCTCTGCGGCCTCGCGCTCACGCTCTTGGGGTCAGGCCTCGCTGCGGCGATCGGCAAGCCTTACTCGGGCACGCCGGTGCCGGCGTTGTTCGGTCCGCTGCCACTGCCTTATCTGTCGCGGATTCCCGTGCTCGGGCAGGCCCTCTTTTCACAGAACATCTTGGTCTACGTCATTTACGGGATGTTGCCGGCAGGCCTGCACTACCTGCTGTTTCGCACCCGTCATGGCTTGAACCTGCGCGCCGTTGGCGAAAACCCAGCGGCCGCCGATGCCGCCGGCATTCCGGTGCAACGGATCCGCTTCTGCTACGTGGCCGTCGGAGCGGCGCTCGCCGCGGGTTCGGGCGCCTACCTCACCCTGTGCTTCGTGCCCTCGTGGTCGGAGGGCGTGGTCGCCGGGCGCGGCTGGATCGCGGTGGCGCTGGTCATTTTCGCCGGCTACCGCCCGATCAATGCGGTGCTCGGTGCCCTGCTCTTTGGTGTCACCACGGCGCTCGGCTTCTTGGGACAAGCCCGCAACTGGCCGATCGCAGCGCCCTTGCTGTCGATGCTCCCATATCTCGCCACGCTGGTATTGCTGATCGTACCGGTGGCCGCCTCGCCGTCGCTGCGCCGACTGATGGCGGCGCCGGCCGCGTTGGGATTGGGCTATTTTCGTGATGAGCGCTGAAGGAGCAGCGCCGTGACACCATCGGCAGTCGCCGCCGTGATCCGGGGTTTGAAGAGTGCGGGCGTCAGCATCGTCTGCTACCTGCCCGATTCCTTGTTCAAGAACCTGTACCCGGCGCTCGATGCGGATCCGGACCTGCGCACGATCCGTGTGACCAACGAGGGCGAAGGCGCCGCCATTTGCGGCGGTGTGTTTTTGTCGGGCAAGCGGGCGGTGTTGGTGATGGAGAACTCGGGGCTGCGGGCCTCGGCGGAGGCGCTCGCGCGCTTGGGATTGGGAGCCGGCATCCCGGTCGTCATGCTGATGAGCTATCGCGGCGAGTTCGGCGAGAACAATTGGTGGGCCATCCCGCATGGCATCACGATGGAGCCGATGTTGGGGGCGCTGCGCATCCCGTACCAGGTCGTTCGCGAGGAGGAGCGCATCGAACGGGCGCTGGTCGAGGCCTTTAGTTGGTCCTATGCGGCATATCATCACTCGGCCGTGGCACTGGGTGGGGAGATCGTGCGGTGAAGCGTTTCGACTGCATGCGGCTCCTCGCATCGAAGCTCTCGAATGAGTTGGTGATTCTCTCGCTCGGTGGCGCCGTCGATGAGTGGTATACCGCCGCGCCGCACATGCGCGCGGCGAGCCTGTTTCAGCAACAATTGGGGTGCGTGACACCGCAGGCCTTCGGGCTTGCCTGCGGGCTGCCGCATCGGCGCATCGTCTCGTTGGATACCGACGGCGGGATGCTGTTCAATCTCGGCATTCTCGCCACCCTTGGCAATGAGCAGCCGCCGAACCTGTTCATCGTCGTGTGGGACAACGAATGTTATCTGTCGATCGGCGGCCCACCCACCCACACCGCAAGCGGTCGCGTCGATCTCGCGGCCATCGCCAGAGGCTGCGGCGTCGACCAGGCGTTTACGGTCCGTACGCTGGAGGAATTCGCGGCCCATTGCGCCGCCGGTCTCGACGCGCAGAGCCCGTACCTGATCGTCGCCAAGGTGGAAGCGAGCGTCACCCCGAACATCAAACGCAAGCACAGCGATGGACGCGAGGATAAATACCTGTTCGTGCGGCACGTGGAGGCGAGCGAAGGCATCGTCATCATGGGTCCGAGCGAGCATAACTAACCGACCATGCCGAACGACGCGCTCATCCTCGGCGGCGATACGCTGCTCACCATGGACCCGGAGAATCGCGTCATCGCCGACGGCGCGCTGCTCATTGACGACGGGCGGATCGCGGCGATCGGACCCATGGCGCAGATTCACACCGCTCATCCGACGATCCCCGTGAAGCGGATTGCGAGGAGTGTGCTCATGCCAGGGCTCATCAATGCCCATGCGCACTCCGGACTGCTGCGCGGCACCGCTGAACACCTGCCGGTATGGGACTGGCTGCGGGTGCATATCGATCCCATGCACCGGGTCATTACCGCCCAGGAGGCCGAACTCGCCTCCTGGCTGTGCTACGCGGAGTGCGCGCTGTCGGGTACGACGACGGTGGTCGATATGTGGCGCTTCATGCAAGGGAGCGCCAAAGCGGCCGAGACGGTCGGTGTCCGGCTGGTCGCGGTGCCTTACGTGGGTGAACACCCAGACTACGATTATTTCGAGACCTTGAACGGCAACGAGGCTCTGCTCGAGCGTTGGCACGGCAAGGCGGACGGCCGGATCAACGTCTGGGTGGGGCTCGAGCATCCATTCTATGCCGATGCCGCCGGCCAGCGTCGCGCCATCGACATGGCGCAGGCGTATCGCACCGGCCTGCACACCCATTGCAGCGAGTCGCAAATCGAAATCCCTGAGTTCGCGCAACGCTATGGCAGGCGGCCGATGTTTGCGCTCGAGGACTTGGGATTCTTCGAGGCGCCGCATACGTTGATCGCGCACGCGGTGTGGCTCGATGCGGCCGAGATCGAGTTGATTGCGCGGCACCGGGTCAGCGTCTCGCACAATCCGGTGAGCAACATGAAGCTCGCGAGCGGCTTTGCACCCGTGACTGAGTTCCTGGCCGCCGGTATCGCGGTGGGCTTGGGTACCGATGGCGAGAAGGAGAACAATAATTTCGACTTGTTCGAAGAGATGAAGGTCGCCTCGCTGTTGGGCAAGCTACGCACCTTGGACGCCACCGCGATGGACAGCTGGCAGGTGCTGCGCATGGTCACGAGCTTGGGCGCCAAGGCCTTGGGACTCGATCGCGAGATCGGTTCGCTCGAGGTCGGCAAGCGCGCCGACCTCATCGCGGTGAGAACCGATACGCCCCGTATGACGCCGCTGTTCACCGCCGGCCCCTACTTCAATCTACAGCACAATCTGGTGCACGCGGTGCGCGGATCCGATGTCGCCCTCACGATGGTGAACGGTCGGATCGTGGTCGAAAATGGCATCTTGAGGACCGCCGACCTCGAGCATATCGTTCACGAGGCGCAACGCGCCGCACCCGCACTATTCGCACGGCGCGCCGCCTACCTCGCGCAAGGCGCAGGATCACGTCAGCCGTGAACTTCACGGTTCAGATGGCCCACTCGATCGACGAGGCGGTTGACTGCTTCACGAGCGCCTCCGAACACGGTGTGCGCTTCGTTGCCGGCGGCACCGCCTTGCAACTCGAATGGGCCAACGGCGTCGCGGCACCCCGCACTCTGGTCGCACTGGATGGGATCCCGGGTCTGAAAGGCGTCAGCCGCTGCGGCGACGTGCTGCGCATCGGTGCCCTCACCTCTCTCGGCGCATTGGAGTGCGACCCTGTCATCAGCACGCAGCTGTCACTGCTCGAGGCAGCCATCCGCGGTGTCGCCGCACCCTCGGTGCGCCATCTGGCGACACTCGGCGGCAATGTGGCGGGTCGCACCGGATGCCTGCTGCCGGCCTTGCTCGCCCTCGATGCCACACTCACGGGGTGGGGTCCCGACGGGGCGTGGCGACGACTGCTCCACGACTGGCTCTTGCGCAGCCCGGTGCCGGGCGACCTCATCACCGCCGTCGAGATACCGGCGATGCGTGATGACTGGTGCTGGACTACGCGCAAGATCGGTCGGCGAGCAGCGTTCACGCCGTCTGTGATCGGCATTGCCGGGATGCTGGAACGGCGCGGCGGAACGATCCGCGCGGCGCGCCTCGCCGTCGGCGGCGGCAGCGTGCCGGCCGCGCGGCTCGTGCAGGCTGAAGCGTGGCTGCTGACACAGCCGTGGGAAGGCATCGATTGGGAAGGACTGCATCAGCGACTCACGGTTGAAATCGACGCGCCCGACGACGCTTTTCGCAGCGCTCGCTATCGCCGGCTCGCCGCGGCCAACGCTCTGGTGGCGGGCCTGGGGGGTCGATTGCCGGAACGTCGATCGCCGCGCGCTCACGCTGCCGCGGTGCTGTCGCCGGCCGCGCGCGCCGCCGTCGCAACCGTCCCGGGCGAGATCCGCCTCGGCCGCCTCGATCACCCCGCACGCTGGCACGCCCGCCCCGATGGGGCTTCGAAGATCGCCGGCAGCTTTCGCTATCTGACCGACCATCGCACGCAAGACATGCTGGTGGGTCGCATCCTGCGCGCCGGCCTCGCCCACGCACGCATTCTGTCCATCGATACCACCCGCGCCGAGGCTCTTCCAGGCGTGATCGCGGTCGTCACCCACCGCGACATACCCGGCCTCAATGCGTTCGGCATCATCGTGCAAGACCAACCTGCCCTCTGCCACGACGTGGTGCGCTACGAGGGCGATGCCGTCGCCGCGGTGGCGGCCGTGGATGCGGCAACCGCCGCCGCGGCATTGGCTCTGATCGACGTCCGCTACGAACCCCTGCCGGTGGTGACCGATCCGCATGCGGCGCTCGAGCCCGGCGCACAGCCCGTGCACGCCGCCGGCAATCAGCAGCGTGTGATCGAGTATGCGCGCGGCGATATCGACTTGGGCTTCGCCACCTGCACCCACACGCTGGAGGACACCTACGTCACGCCCCGGCAGATGCATGGCTTCATGGAGACCGAGGGCGGTTGGGCGGCCGTCGATGCGGACGGCACTCTCGCGATGCACGTCGGCGGCCAACACGCCTGCCGCGATCGCCAGCAGCTCGCGCGGATTCTCGCGCTACCCGAGGAACGCATTCGCGTTGTCACCAGCCCCACCGGTGGTGCCTTCGGCGGCAAGGACGAACTCACGGTCCAACCCGCCTTGGGCCTGCTCGCTCTGAAAGCCGGGCGGCCCGTGCGTCTCCAGCTCTCACGCGCCGAGTCGGTCCTCGCCGGGACCAAGCGCCACCCGATGTCGATCCGCATGCGAACGGGATGTGACGCCGACGGGCGCTTGGTCGCGCAGGAAGTCGACGTGCTCGCGGATGCGGGAGCCTATGCCTCGCTCGGACCCTGTGTGTTGGAAACCGCGATGGAGCATGCGGCGGGTACCTACGAAATAGCGCACATCAAGACCCGCGCGCGCCTGGCTTACACCAATAATGGCGTGGGCGGCGCGTTCCGCGGTTTCGGTGCGAACCAGATGAACTATGCGGTCGAATGCCAGATGGACCGGCTGGCCGCCCTGTGCGGATTGTCGCCGGTGGAAATCCGACGCCGAAATTTGAAACGGCCCGAACTCGGCTTCTTCGGCCACCCGATCGCGCCCAGCGAGCGGCTCGAGGCCATGTTGAACGCGGCGGCAGCGAGCCCTCTGTGGGCGCTCGCCCCGACCGCCCCCGGCGCCTGCGCCGCGGCCAACGCCGACACCGATGCCCACACGCACACCGATGAGGTGATCGGCGTCGGCATGGCCCTGAACCATCACGGCAATGGCTTAGGATCCGTGATTCCCGACAGCGGCGGTGGGCGTTTGCGCCTTGCGCCAGACGGTCGCATCGAAGCCTGCTTCACGCTCGATGAGATGGGCCAGGGATTGCTCGCGCTGGTGGTTGGGGCGGCATCGACCGAACTTGGCTGCGGCCGCGACGACATTCGCCCCTTCATCGGCGACACGACGACCGGTCTGGATTCTGGTTCTACCACCGCCGCACGCGGCACCTACGTGGTCTGGCACACGCTGCGCCTGGCGGGACCGGAGTTTTCCGACAAGCTTTGCGCGGCTGCGGCCTCGCTGCTCGAGCGCGACGCCAAGGAACTCGCACTCGGCAGCGGCGGTATCATCGAGCGGCGGGGGGTGGGCGCCGAAAGCCGTGTTCTGCTGCGCTACACGGAGTTGGCGGCGGCGCTGCCGGTGCACGCTTTACCCCGCGTCGATGCTCGATTTGACTATCCCCGAACCGACTATCTGACGGCCAACGCGCGCCTGATCTTTGCCTCGGGAGCCTGCATCGCTCGAGTGGCGGTGAGCCGGATCACCGGCGAGATCCGCGTCTTGGACCTCGATCAGCGCTCCGCCGCCGGTCCCGTGATGGACGTTGCCGCCTATCTCGGCCAACAAGAAGGCGGTGCGGTGCAGGGAATTGGCTTCACATTGAGCGAAGACGCGCCGCTGGCGGACGGCCGATACATCACCCGCAACTTCGACACGTATCTGATGCCATCGATCGCGGACGCACCCGCGAGCATGTCGGTCTATGCCCTCGAAGAACTCGATCCGGGCGATGATTACGGGCCGCGCGGCGTGGGCGAACTTGGCATCGGCGCGGTCACGCCGGCCATCGCCAACGCGGTGTTCAACGCGATCGGTCTGTGTCCGTCGAGGAGCCCGATGTCGCCGGAGGCCATTCTCGATGCGGACACCGGCGCCGCAAGGAGCCAGATTCTTCCGCCATGCTGAGCTTGGAGTTTTGCTTGAACGGCGTGCGCAGACAGTGCGCCTCCCCGGCGCAGAAGCGCTTGGCGGAATTGCTGCGCGACGATTTCGGATTGACGTCGGTGCGCATCGCCTGCGGCATCGGCCGCTGCGGCGCCTGCATGGTGTTGTGGAACGGGCGGCCGGTCAATGCCTGCCTCATGATGGCGTGGCAGATTGGTGCTGCCGACATCATCACCGCGGAAGGTCTCGAGATCCTTCCAGAAGCGCGCGTGGTCAAGGCGGCGCTCACCGAGGAGAACGCCTTTCAATGCGGCTACTGTGCGCCCGGCTTCGTCGTGACGCTGACCGCGCTGCTGCGCGAGCGCGCGAACGCGACCGAGCACGACATCCGTCGTGCACTGGTGGGCAATCTGTGCCGCTGCACCGGCTATCATTCCATCCTCCGGGGAGCGCTGCGTGCAGTCGAATTGCTGGCCGCGCAACCCTCCATCCCATCGAGCGGTGTCCCCCGATGACGTCCGACCCTCTTCCCACGACGGCCGGCGCCCGCGCCTTTCTCGGCACACCCCGCAAGCAGCATCTCATCGACGGCGCATGGGTGGCCGCATCATCCGGCAAATCCTTTGCCACCCACGATCCGGCGAACGGTCGATACCTCGCTGACCTCCCCGAAGGCACGGTGGCTGACGTGGATGCGGCGGTCGAGGCCGCACGCCGCGCGTTCGAGAGCTCCGCCTGGCGCGCAATGACGCCCGCGCTGCGCGGTCGGATGCTGTGGCGGATTGCCGAGGCCATCGACGCGCATGCGGATGAATTGGCCGAACTCGAAACGCTGGACCAGGGTAAGCCGCTCAAAACGGCACGCTTTGCCGAGATCCCGGCAGCCGCCGAACAGTTTCGTTTCTACGCGGGCTTTGCCACCAAGATTTTCGGGACCACCATCCCCACCTCGATTGCCTACCAGCCGGCGGGCAAGCAGATCTTCGCGTACACCACGCGCGTACCGGTGGGTGTGGTTGCGGCAATCATCCCCTGGAATTCGCCACTCGTGATGGCGGCCATGAAATTGGCACCGGCGCTGGCGGCTGGCTGCACGGTCGTACTCAAGCCGGCAGAAGAAACCTCGCTCACCGCGCTCAGGTTGGGTGAACTGTTGATCGAGTCGGGGGTGCCACCCGGTGTCGTCAACATCGTCACCGGCTACGGCGAGACCGTCGGTGCCGCCCTCACTCATCACCCACAGGTCGACAAAGTCGCCTTCACCGGGTCGACCGAGGTCGGCAAACTGATCGTCGCCGCGGCGCGCGGCAACTTGAAAAAACTGACGCTGGAATTGGGCGGGAAATCACCCGTCATCATTCTCCCCGATGCCGACCTCGGCCCCACCGTCTCAGGCGTTGCGCGCGGTATCTTCAGCAACAGCGGCCAGGTCTGCGTCGCCGGATCGCGGGTGTACGTTCATCGCTCGATCATGCCCGCTGTCATCGACGGTCTCGCCGCCCAAGCGCGAGCGCTGCGTCTCGGCCATGGACTCGATCCCACCGCGGATTTAGGTCCGCTCATCAACCGCAAACAGTCCGACCGCGTGGCCGCCTACGTGACCGAAGCCGTGGCCGAGGGCGTCGACCTGGTCACCGGCGGCCGCCAGTCCGGCGACTTGGGTACGTTCTATGATCCGACGGTCATCACGGGAGCACGCGAGGAGATGCGACTGATGCGCGAGGAGATCTTCGGGCCGGTCGTGTCGGTGACCCCGTTCGATGAACCGGACCAAGCCATCGCTTTCGCGAACGACTCCCCCTACGGTCTTGCCGCCAGCGTATGGACCCAGAGCCTGAGCGCGGCGCACCGCCTCGCCGATCGCATCCACGCGGGCACCGTATGGATTAACTGCCATTCCTATTTTTCACCCGAGTTACCCAAGGGCGGACATAAGCAATCCGGTTGGGGCTACGAGAACGGCGCGCCCGGCCTCGAGAATTATCTCGAAACGAAGACGGTGTGTGCGGTGATTTGACCGGCCCTTAAGGGTGTTACGTCGGTCTTTGGATGCCTAGCGAATGCGGAAGAATCCGGATTTCAGGGTCTCGTCGACTCGATGCGGTTGGTCCGACGGGATGCCATATCGCGCCTTGATCTTGGCGATAGCGGCCAATTTAGCCTTTATTGGCATGAAATAAATGTGCAACCCGACGCCTACCATGAGTGCGCCCAACAAAATGGCCAATATCTCCGTCGCAAGTGGCTCATACCGAAAGCCCACAAATAGCAGAACCACGAGATACACACCGCCAAGCCGGGTTTTGAGCTTGCCAAAACGTGGCTCTCTGGAAGGGGGTTTTCCCCAAGACACATCGCCCTTGAGAGCGACCGACAAGAACAACGGGACCACCACCCATCCCGAGATGACGCCAATTACCCATTCGGGCCAGGGCCCACGGGGTGGTTTCCCATCGTGCCAAACCATCCATGCGAGACCCACCAGCGCCATCGCAGCAATGCCAACGATCAGGCCGGAGGCTACTCGCGCCCACAACGCGATGGGTTTGAATTCGTCCATCGCCTGAATTTATCACGGAATCCTGGCTGGACGGAATCCTCACTGGGTAACGTCCACGTTGCCAGGGAGGCGGCCTCTCGTCGGCAGCGCACCATCAACGGCGTTGTTTACAGCCATTGGGCAAGACTCTTGATCGTTCCCGCGGTGCCCCCGTGCAATATCACCAAATGGTCGGGTTCCGCAGCAAACCAAGCAAGAGAGCGCCATGCAAGCTCTGAAACCGATCTCTTGAAAGCCGAATGCGAACGATCGAGATAGGCGGTGACAAACGCGACCCGAGCCGGCGGAAAGCCTGCCTCCGTCGCGATATTCAGCAGCGCACGCTGACGTTGCTCCGTCACCTGTCCATCGGTCGCCACCACCACGACGAACACCTATATGATGCCGGGGGCGGTTTCATCGCCAAGATCGATGAGAA
>Ga0116226_10003059_pt1 | contig 14707 bp, 13 predicted proteins | sample S1TSphfallax_FD_89692 | JGI IMG/M metagenome (GOLD analysis project Ga0116226, IMG submission 89692) | Host-associated microbial communities from peat moss isolated from Minnesota, USA - S1T2_Fa - Sphagnum fallax MG | ecosystem: Host-associated > Plants > Peat moss > Unclassified | place: USA...
GCAGTTCGCCCGCGGCGTAAGCGATGGCTTCTTCCCAGGAGTCCTCGCGCCACGGGTCGGTGATGTTGGCGCGGATCATCGGCTTCACGATGCGATCCGCATGGGTGGCATAGCCGATCGCAAAACGGCCCTTGACGCAGGAATGACCATGATTGGCGTGGCCGTCCTTGTTGGGAACCATGCGCACCACTTGCTCGCCCTTCATTTCGGCACGGAACGAGCAACCGACGCCGCAGTAAGCGCAGGTCGTTATCTTGCTGTGTTCCGCCTGCCCCAGCTCGATCAGCGATTTCTCCGACAGGGTCGCGGTGGGGCAGGCCTGCACGCAGGCGCCGCACGATACGCATTCGGAATCCATGAACGACACGTTCTGGCTCGGCGCCACCTTCGAGTCGAAGCCGCGCCCCTGAATCGTCAGGGCGAGCGTGCCCTGTTGTTCGTCGCAGGCGCGCACGCAGCGTGAGCAGACGATGCACTTGGCGGGGTCGAAGGTGAAATACGGATTGCTGGTGTCCTTCTCGGCGACCAGGTGATTGGCACCCTCGTAGCCGTAGCGCACCTCTCGCAGCCCCACCATACCCGCCATGTCCTGCAGTTCGCAGTGACCGTTGGCGGGGCAGGTGAGGCAATCGAGTGGATGGTCGGAGATGTACAGTTCCATCACACCGCGGCGTATGTCGGCGAGTTGCCGGTTCTGTGTGGTGACTTTCATGCCGGCCGCCACCGGAGTGGTGCACGACGCCGGCAGGCCTTTCATGCCCTCGATCTGCACCAGACACAGTCGGCACGAGCCGAACGCCTCGAGCTGATCGGTGGCGCAGAGCTTGGGTATCTTCACGTCGGTGAGCGCGGCGGCGCGCATCACCGACGTGCCTTCCGGCACCGTGACTTCCTGACCATCGATGCTCAGCGTGACCGTCTTGGCGCCGTGGCGCTGGGGGGTGCCGAAATCCTGTTCAACAATGGACTGCATGGACAAAATCCTCAGGAAAATGGTTCAGCGCAGACAACACCGGATAGGGCGTGAGGCCCCCCAAGGCACACAGCGAGCCGTAAGTCATGGTCTCGCACAGATCGCGGAGCAATGCCTCCTGCTCGGCACCGTTCGCGCCCGCCAGCAACCGATCGATGACCTCGACGCCGCGGGTCGAACCGATGCGGCAGGGTGTGCATTTGCCACAGGATTCTTCGGCGCAAAATTCCATGGCATAGCGGGCCTGAGCGGCCATGTCGACGGTGTCGTCAAACACCACGATGCCGCCGTGACCAACCATGGCCTTGGCATTGGCGAAGGCTTCGTAGTCGAGCGGCAGATCGAATTGCGATTCAGGCAGGTAGGCGCCCAACGGGCCGCCCACCTGCACTGCGCGAATCGGGCGCCCGCTCAGCGAGCCGGCACCGTAGTCGTATAACAGCTCACGCAATGTCACCCCGAAGGCGCACTCGACCAGGCCACCGTGCTTGATGTTACCGGTCAATTGAATGGGCAGCGTCCCGCGCGACCGGCCCATGCCGAAATGCGCGTAGTAGTCCGCGCCGCGATCGAGAATGAGGGGCACGGATGCCAGCGTGATGACATTGTTGATGACGGTGGGTTTGCCGAACAGACCGTGCAAGGCCGGCAGGGGAGGCTTGAAGCGCACCTGGCCGCGTTTGCCCTCCAGGGATTCGAGCAGCGCGGTCTCCTCGCCGCAAATGTAGGCGCCGGCACCCATGCGGACCTCCAAGTCGAACGTCTTGCCGCTGCCGCGAATGTCCTCGCCCAAATATCCCCCGGCCCGGGCGGCGACAATCGCGGCCTCGAGTGCGATCCGGGCATCGGGATATTCCCAGCGCAGATAAATGTAGCCGCGCGTGGCGCCCGTGGCGATGCCGGCAATGGTCATGCCTTCGACCAGCACGAAAGGATCGCCTTCCATCAACATGCGATCGGAGAACGTGCCGGAGTCGCCTTCATCGGCGTTGCAGACGATGTACTTTTGCACAGCCTCGGCACCCAGCACGGTTTGCCACTTGATGCCCGCCGGAAACGCGGCGCCGCCACGACCGCGCAGACCCGAGGCGGTGACGTTCGCGACGATGGCGGCCGGTTCCATGCCGAGTGCGGCGATCAACCCGCGATAGCCGTCGTGGGCGAGGTAATCCTCGAGACTGCGCGGATCGGTGATGCCGACCCGCGCGAACGTCAGCCGCTGCTGGCGCTGCAAAAAAAGGATGTCGTCGGTTGCGCCCTGCGCCAACCCGTGCGCACCGCCGCGGGTGAAGCCGGCATCGAACAGTTCCGGCACCGCGTCGGCGGCTACCGGACCGTATGCAATGCGGCCCGCTTCACTCACCACCTCGACCAACGGCTCGAGCCAGAGCATGCCTCGCGAGCCATTGCGCACGAGTTCGATCGCGATGCCGCGCCGCGCGGCCTCGGCCGCAATCGCTTGGGCGGTCTCATCGGCGCCAACGCTGCAGGCGGCGGCGTCGCGCGGCACGAAGATCTTCACCGCGCTCATGCAGGCCGCATCGGGCGCCCCCGGGTGGTGGCGATCAGCCGGTCGAAGCGCTGCGGCGACACGCGCCCCTCGAGTTTGTCGTCGATCATCACCGACGGGCCGAGCGCACAGTTGCCGAGGCAGTAGACGGGCTCGAGCGTGATCATGCCGTCCGTGGTCGTGCCATGAAAATCCACGCCCAAGCTGTGCTTCGCATGCGCCTCCAGCGCCACGGCGCCCACCGCTTGGCACGCCTCGGCGCGGCACAAATGCACCACGTGCGCGCCGCACGGCTGTTTGCGAAAGTAATGATAGAAGCTGAGTACGCCATGCACTTCCGCCAAGGACAGATTCAAGGCACGCGCAATCAGTGGTACCGCATCCTTGGGCACATGCCCCAGCGCTTCTTGAACCGCATGCAAAATCGGTAATAGTGCGCCCGGCAGCCGTTGCAATCGCACGCAGGCCGCATCGACCGCGGCGCGCTCGGCGGCGGTCAGCGTCGCGCGCTGGAAACCTATGCTACTCATCGTAAAAAATAACCTTGAAGATGGCCCTCATCATACCTTGAAACGGCCGCATGAATGGCGAGGAAAAGCCCGGAAAAACTTGGAATTTCTGTGCAGTTCTGGGACACAAAAGTGTCCCAATTTTGCGACTCGTCTTGCTACCATGTGAGGGTCGGGCGGTGTTGCCACCCATTGAAGGAAGGCCGATGAAGAAAAACGTGCTGGGCATCGTGCCGAGTCCCGCCGGCCACTGGGTCGGCGATGGCTTTCCGGTGCGGAGCTTGTTTACTTATGACAAGTTGGGCCAGCACTTGAGCCCGTTCTTGTTGCTCGATTACGCGGGACCCGCGCAGTTTGCGCCGGCCGTGCGGCCCCGTGGCGTCGGCGAACACCCGCACCGCGGCTTCGAAACGGTCACCATCGTGTATTCGGGCGAAGTATCGCATCGTGATACGGCGGGCGGCGGCGGCACCATCGGCGCCGGCGACGTGCAATGGATGACGGCGGCTGCCGGCGTGCTGCACGATGAATTCCACTCCGTCGAATTCACGCGTGCGGGTGGCATGCTGGAAATGGTTCAGCTTTGGGTGAACCTGCCGGCGCGCCACAAGATGACCGCGCCACGCTATCAATCGATCGTCAGTGCAGCCATTCCCGAGGCGCACCTGCCGGCGGGTGCGGGTCGAGTCCGCGTCATTGCCGGTGAGCATGCAGGACTCTCGGGTCCCGCGGCCACATTTACCCCGATGAACGTTTGGGATGTCCGTGTCGGCGCCGGTCGTGGCGCGTCGCTCGCGCTACCCGAGGGACACAGCGCGGCGATCGCCGTATTGCGCGGCGAGGTCACCGCGAATGCTTCGGCGGCGGCGCGGGCGGCGCAACTCATCGTGCTCTCGCAGACGGGCGAGGAAATCCGGGTCGAGGCGGGTGCGGCCGGTGAGGCCACGATCCTCGTGATCAGCGGTGAGCCCATCGGCGAACCCATCGTGGGGTATGGCCCCTTCGTGATGAATTCGCGCGAAGAAATCGAGACCGCGATGAACGACCTGCGCTTGGGCAAGTTCGGCCGACTGCCGGTGGCGAGCGGGCCGGCCCCAACCGCTGCCCGCGCCTGATGACCGCCGTGCTGCCGCAGCGTCGCCTCGGCCCGTTCACCGTCTCGTCGATCGGCCTCGGCTGCATGAATGTGAGCCATGCCTACGGCGCTCCGCTCGCAACGGCCGATGGCGCCGCGCTGTTGTTGCGGGCGCTCGACCTCGGCATCACGCATTTCGACACCGCGGCGCTGTACGGTTTCGGCAGCAACGAGGAGTTGGTCGGTCGTACCCTCGCGGGGCATCGATCACGCTTCACGCTGGCGAGCAAGTGCGGCGTCCAAGGGGTCGCGGATGAGCGCGGCATGCGGCGGGTCATCGACGGGCGGCCGGCAACGCTCAAGCAAACCTGCGAGGCGGCGTTGCGCCGGCTGCGCACCGACGTCATCGATCTTTACTATCTGCACCGCTGGGACAAGTCGGTGCCGATCGAAGACAGCGTCGGCGCGCTCGCCGACCTCATCCGCGACGGCAAGATTCGTGCGATCGGGTTGTCGGAGGTGTCAGCCGCGACGTTGCGCCGGGCGCACGCGGTGCATCCCATCGCCGCGGTACAGAGCGAGTATTCCCTGTGCACGCGCAACGCCGAGATCGCCGTGCTCGATGCCTGCGCGGAAATGGGCACCACCTTCGTGGCTTTCAGTCCGCTGGCGCGCGGCTTCCTCGCCGGCGGAGTGCCGGACGTATCGCTGTTGGACGCCAAGGACATCCGCCGTTCGATGCCGCGATTCTCGGCCGAAAGCAATGCCCTCAATCAACGTCTGCTCGCGGGCTACGCGACGTTGGCGCGCGAAGCCGGCTGTTCACCCGCGCAATTGGCGCTGGCCTTCGTGCTCGGGCGCGGGCGTCACGTCGTGGCCATTCCCGGAACCACCAGCATCGCTCATCTCGAGGACAATGTCGGTGCCGGCGCCCTGACCTTGTCGCCCGATATCTCGCGCCGCCTCGATGCGCTCATCAACCAGCGAACGGTGGCCGGCGATCGGTACAATGCCGCGACGCAGGCGGAAATCGACACCGAGAATTTCGCCTGACCCACCGCGGAGCGGCTTGATCGGGTGCTATGCTCGATCGGCGGGGGGCTCTGTGCAATCGAAATCCTTCTTGGGCCGTGTCTTGTTGTTGGCCGGGCTATTGCCGGTGACGATCGCCGGCAGCGCTCTGCGCGCGGCTTGCGCCGCGGAGGTCACCGCGGGCGCGGCGACGGGTGCCATCGACGTCGCCATGCCCGGCACCCCGACGCAACGAGCCTTCGATGCCTTCACCGATGCGTTCGCCGCCGATTGGATGCGTGCCAATCCCAGCGCCGCAACCGCGCAGCAGTATTTCTCCGGCGCCGACCAGGATGCGCTCGACCGGGAACTCTCGGCCGTCGATGCGCAGTCCGGCATGCCGCTCGATGCGGCGGCGCTGACCGACTTCATCGCCCGCGCACGGCATGGGCTCGACCAGCTGCAAGCCTACTCGCGGCAGGATCTCACGCCGGTGCAGCGAGTCTCGGCCGCCATGCTGGAGTGGCAGTTGGCTGATGCGCTGCGCATGGCGGACGTCGCCGATCAACGCTTCGTGTTCGACCAATTTCGCGGTTTGCAGGTGGCGCTGGTGAATTTCTTGAGCCAGGTGCATCCGATGCGTTCGGCTCGCGACGTCGATAATTATCTGGCGCGGCTCAAGCGGGTGGCGCCGGTGCTCGACGATGGTATCGCGGTGGCACGGCAACGGGCGGCCAAGGGTACGCTGCCGCCGGCATTCATCCTCCGGGCGACCATCGAAGGAATCGACCGCTTTCTCGCCGCGGCACCAGCAGACAACGTGTTGGTGACCGCGCTCGCGACACGCACCCGGGCGGCCGGCTCATTGCAGGAGGAGGAACGCGACGCGGCCGTGGACGCAGCGCAACGAATCGTCGCCGACTCGATCCGACCCGCTTTCGTGCGGGTGCGCTCGCTGCTCGCCGAAGAATTGCCGCTGGCAACCGAGGATGCAGGACTGTGGCGCCTGCCGAATGGCGCCGAAGCCTATGCTGCCGCGCTGCATGTGAATACCACCACGGAACTGTCGGCCAGACAGATCCACGCACTGGGGTTGCGCGAGGTCGCCCGGATCACCTCGGCCATGGATCGAAGATTGCGCGCCTTGGGGTATCGACACGGCTCGGTGGAGGAACGCTACCAGGCGCTCAACACGAGCCTGCAGCCCGCCGCCGAGCCTGATCCGCGACCGCTGTTGCTCGCGGCACACGAGCGCATTCTGCGCGATGCCGAAGCGCGTGCCGGCCTACTTTTCGACCGGCGCCCCACTGCGCCCGTGCAGGTGTTGCGCGAGCCGCCCTTCACGGAGAAGAACGCGGCTGCGCATTACTCCGCGCCGGCGCCTGATGGGTCGCGTCCCGGCACGGTGTGGATTCCGCTGCCGGGTCCCGAGTTCAGCCTGTTGACCATGCGCACCCTGATCTATCACGAGGGTGTGCCCGGCCATCACTTTCAAATAGCGCTGCAGCAGGAATCCACCGAGATTCCGCTGTTTCGCCGCAAGCGGGTGTTCGGCGGCCTGCCGGCCTTTGCGGAAGGGTGGGCACTGTACGCCGAGCAACTCGCCGTCGAGGCCGGGTGGTACCAGGGCGACCCGAAAGGCAGGCTCGGACAATTGTACGACGAGCTTTTCCGAGCGCGGCGACTGGTGGTGGATACCGGCCTGCATGCGCAGCACTGGACGCGTCAGCAGGCGATCGATTACGGCATTCCGGCCGCGGAAGTGGAGCGCTACGTGGTAATGCCCGGCCAGGCATGCGCCTACAAAATCGGTGAGTTGGCAATCCTCGGCGAACGGCGCAAGGCGAGAAGGGCGCTCAAAGGTAAGTTTTCGCTGCAGCGGTTCCACAATCTGTTGCTGCAAACCGGCACGGTGCCGCTGGCGGTGCTGACGCAGGTCGTCGATGCGGACCTGGCAGCGACGCCGCAACACCTCAAGCGGTTCACGCCGTGAGCCGGACCGCGAGTCGGTACTACTATGGCCTGGCGATGCTGCTGGCCTTGAGCGCGGGCCCGAAGACGCAGGCGCAAGACGCAGAGGAACTTGCCGGGATCCTGGTCGAGGCGCCCGAACCGCGCTACGTCGCGCCCACCCGGCGCGATCAAATCGGGCGCATTTGGGCGCCCGTGTTCATCAATGGCCGTGGTCCGTTCCGTCTGGTGCTCGATACCGGCGCGTCCCACTCGGCGGTCACCGCGATGGTCGCACTGGCGCTGGGTCTGCCCACCGACAAATCCGCACCGGTCACGCTGCGAGGCGTCACCGGTTCGGCCACGGTGCCGACCATCCAAGTCGACACGCTGAGCGTCGGCGACGTGGCTGTCGACTCGCCCATCCTGCCGATCGTGCCCGACGCCATGGGCGGTGCCCAGGGGGTGCTGGGGTCCGAGGGCCTTGCCAACAAGCGTATCTACATCGATTTTCGCCATGACCAGATATCCATCACCTATTCCCACGGTGACAAGGCGACCCATGGCTTCATCAGCATTCCCTTTCATTCGATGCACGGCCAGTTGATCGTCATCGATGCGGCGGTGGGCGACGTCCGCACCAAGGCCATCGTCGACACCGGCGGACAGACCACCATCGCGAACCTGGCGCTGCGCGATGCGCTCTCACGTCTCAACCAGGCGGGCACGGGCAAGCCCGATCAAATCATGGGCGCCACCATGGCGGTCGAGAGCGGGACCTTGATCGCGACACCCGCAATCCAGCTCGGTTCGATCAAGGTGATCGATCCCGGCGTCACCTTTGCCGACATGTACATTTTCAAGCAATGGAAGATGACGCACGAACCTGCGATCCTCATCGGTATGGATGCATTGGGTGTGCTCGACACCCTGGTGATCGATTACCGGCGCCACGAATTGCACCTGCGCCCGCTGACGAGCGGCTGAATTCCGAACCACCATGCCGGGAGATTCGATGATCGATGATGAACGCGTGATCAACAAGCCGCTGATCGGTATTGCAATCGCAGTGGTGATCGCCGCCGGGGGCGGTTGGTGGTACTGGCACAGTCGCGAAGCGCCGCCGTCGCCCACGCCGCCGGCGGCCACGCCACCGGCCGCCGCTCAGCCGGCGGAGACCATCGCCCACCCAGTCCCCGCCGCGGCGAGCGGTTCCGCGCCGTTGCCGGAGCTGAACGACAGCGACGCGGCCGTGACTGCGGCGCTGGGTGAGGCAGCGGGTGGCTCGGAGGCGAGCCAGTACCTGATTCCCACGGACGTGGTCCGCCACGTCGTCGTGAGCGTCGATAATCTGCTGCGCCAGAAGGTCGCCGTGGACAAGCGGCCGATCACGGGCGTGGGCGGTACTTTCATCGCCAACGGCGATGAATTGAATGCGACTCTCGACGCGCGCAATTTCAAGCGCTATCAGCCGCTGGTGAGCACGCTCGAGAAAGTGGACATGCAGCGAGTGGCGGCGGTGTATCTCAAATTTTATCCGCTGTTCCAGAAGGCGTACCAAGATCTTGGCTATCCCACCGGTTATTTCAACGACCGCTTGGTGCAGGTGATCGATGGCTTGCTCGCCACCCCGCAAATCAATGAGCGCATCGAACTGAAGCGCCCCAATGTCATGTACGTGTTTGCCGATCCCGCGCTCGAGGCGCTGCCGGCGGGCCAGAAACTGCTGATTCGCATGGGGCCCGAGAATGAAGCCGCGGTAAAGGCCAAGCTCAGTGAATTGCGCGCCGCAATCATTGCAGCACCGCTTCGCCACTGAAGCCTTTGGCGCGGGTTAAACTTGCTTCACGGTCGTAGCCGGCGCGGAAACTGTGACGTTATGGGTGGGAGGACCGGGTGGGTTTACCTAACCTGGCGCAATAGTAGCCAACGAAGGGAATATAATGGCAAGAACATCGAAGCGAAGTTTCGCGGCACATCGCGGGCTCATCGCACTGCTGTCGGCCGCGACGCTCGTGAGCGCCTGTGTGGTGGAGCAGCCTGTGTATCGGCCGCCGCCGCCCCCGCCGCCGCGGCCCTATGTTCCGCCACCACCGCCGCCCGCGCAGTACGAGGCACCGGCGGCCGAGGCCGAGGTGCAGGCGAGCCAGCCGCCGCCGCCGTTGCCCGACTACGACCAGCCGCCGTGTCCGCAAGAGGGCTATTTGTGGACGCCGGGTTATTGGCACTGGACCGGTAGCGATTACTACTGGGTTCCGGGCACCTGGGTGCAGCCGCCGAGCGTGGGTCTGCTGTGGACACCGGGCTATTGGGGCTTCGTCGGCGGGTATTATGGCTGGCACGCAGGTTATTGGGGACCGCAGGTCGGCTTCTACGGCGGCGTGAACTACGGCTTCGGCTATGTCGGCGTGGGCTTCGTCGGCGGCCGCTGGGCCGGCAATTCGTTCGCCTACAACACGGCCGTGAACAACGTGAACGTGACCGTCATCCACAACACGTACAACACCACTGTGGTGAACAACGTCACCGTCAACAAGGTCAGCTACAACGGTGGCCCTGGCGGCGTGGCCGCCGTACCGACGGCGGAGGAACGCGCAGCGGCGCAGCAACCTCATGTGCCGCCCACCGCCTCTCAGCGCCAGCATGTCCAGGAAGCGGTCAGGAACCCCGCGTTGTCGGTCCATGCCAACGGTGGACATCCGCCGATCGCGGCCACGGCGCGGCCTGCCGTGTTCAACGGTCCCGGCGTCATCGGTGCGCGCGGCGCACCGCCGCCTCGCGCGGTGGGTGCACCGGGACAACCGCCGCGCCCCGGCGCGGTTGCGCCGGGTCAACCGGCTGTGGCGCGTCCCGCGGTGGCCGGGCAGCCTGCCGCACCCGGACGGCCGCAGGCGCCGCGCCCCGCTGCGTCGAAGCCGCCGCCGAAGAGACCGCCGCAGGCTGAGAAGCGCGAACCCGAGCACGGGCACTAGACGGCCCGATCCTTATGACAAGGCGGCGACACATGTCGCCTTGCAGCCACACTCGCCAGGGGGCATGATCGAGGCATGGACACCGTTGTTTAGGGCTTTTACCTAGTCCTTGATTCGCAAGGTGCCGGCTGGCGTCATAGGTTTGGGGGCATGCACATGAATTCACTCAGTTTCACGGTCGCCAACGGGGTCGCCACGCTGTCGATACAGCGTGCGGCGGTCAGCAACGCGATCGACATCACCATCATTCGCGCCATGCATCTGGCGCTCGATCAAATCCAAAAGGGCGATAGCGGCGCTCGCGCGGTCGTCATCACCGGCAGCAAGGACGTGTTTTGCAGCGGCCTCGACCTGCATTCGGTGGATTTAAAGACCCAGGAAGCGCGTCAACGTGCGCACTTCGAGATGCGCCGCTTCATGGACCCGTTGATTCTGAGGTTGAGCGGCTTTCGCTTTCCGATAATTGCTGCCGTCAACGGCGCGGCGGTGGGAGCGGGCATGAGCCTGGCGCTGGCCAGCGACATCATAATCGCCGGCGAGAACGCCTTCTTCCTGCCTTCGTTCGCGCGCTTGGGGTTGGTACCTGATGCCGGCATCACCTTCCACCTGGCGCGCCGGATTGGCGGCGGCCGCTCGTTGTCGTCACTGATGCTGGCAGAAAAAATCGACGCCAAGACGGCCTTGAATTGGGGTCTCGCCTACGCGGTGGTGCCGGATGCGGAGGTCGTCTCGCGCGCCCAGACGGTGGCGCACCGCCTCGCCACGGGTCCTTGCGCCGTGCTCGGTCAGATCCGCTCGCTGCATGCCTCGACCTTCGACAACTCCCTGCAGGAACAGCTGCGCGCCGAGCGTAGCGCGCAGGAAATGACCCTCGAGACCCATGATTGCGTCGAGGGGGTGCGGGCATTTTTCGAAAAGCGCGAGCCGAACTTCTCCGAGCATTGAATCACGTCATGACGGCGGCGCGGATCTCTGCGATATCGGCCGGCGTCGTGCGGCAACAGCCGCCGATCAGCCGCGCTCCCGCCCCGCGCCATTCCACCGCCTGGGCTGCGAATCGCGGGGCGCTGGTCCCGCTGCACCACCGTTTGGCGTGCGGGTCGTAGCGTTCGCCTGAATTGGGGTAGGCCAACAGGGGCTTGTCGGTCGCACTGCCCATGCGCAGGAGCAACCCGGTCACGAATTGCGGCGCCGTGCAGTTGACGCCGACGGCCGCCACCTGATCAAAGGCTTCCAAGGCGGCGACACACACCGCCACGTCCTCGCCCTCGCAGTTTCTCGATTCATCCTGGCAGGAGAAACCGATCCACGCGCTCAGCGGCGCATAGTCGCGCAGCAGTTCGGCCAGGATCAGCGCTTCACGCAGACACGGCAGCGTTTCGCACGCCAGCAGATCCGCGCCCGATCGGGCCAGCAGTTCGAGGCGTGGGGCGTGGAACGCGCGCAGCGTGGCATCGCTCGCGGCATAGTGGCCGCGGTATTCCGAGCCGTCGGCCAGCATGGCGCCGTAGGGCCCGATCGAAGCGGCGACCAGTGGACGGCGACGCCCGGTGCGATTCGTCGCAACGCTCCAAAACTCATCGCGCGCCGCCACCGCCAGTGCCACCGCCTCGTGCAGCAACCCGGCCGCGGCGTCGCGCTGCAAGCCGCGGCCCATGAAGCCGGCGAACGTCGCCTGGTAGGTTGCCGTGGTGGCGACATCGGCGCCCGCGGCAAAGTAATCCCGATGCACGGCCTGGATCAGCGCGGGATTTTCAATCAACAGCTTCGCCGACCACAATGGGTCGACCAAGTCTGCGCCGCGCCGCTCCAGTTCGGTGGCGAGCGCGCCGTCCAAGATGAGGGCGGGTTGCGCCGCCAGGAAGCCTTCAATGGGCTGTTGCATTGAGTCGCCGCGGTCCGCTCAGGAAGTCGCTGCCCGCGACGAAATAGCGCAACGGCAGCAGCGCACCCTTGGTGATGCCGATGCGCACACTTTGGCCGATCTCGCCGACGCCGCTGCCATCGCTGCCGATCCACAAGGGTCCGGGTGCAAACAGATCGATGCCGTCGTATCGCCGGTCGACGCGCAGGGCCGCCGTCAATCGGCCGGGTCCGCGGGCCAGATCGCGCAAGCGCAAGCCGGGGCGGCCGCATTGCATCTTGTCGATGCCTGCCAGCGGTTCAAGAGCGCGCAACAACACACCCGAGCCTTCGCCCGCGCGGCCGCTCGACACGTTGAGCAAAAACGACGTGCCGTAGCAAATGTAGACATAGGCGTGTCCGGCCTCGAGGAACAGCGAGCGATTGCGCGGCGTGATGCCGCGATAGGCATGACACGCGGGATCGTCCGTCAAATAGGCCTCGGTTTCGACGATGCGGCCGATGGCCGCTTCGCCGTCGATCGCGCGCACCAGCAGCTTGCCCAAGAGGAAGCGGGCCAGCGCGACTGTTTCTCCGGGCAGCGCGGCGCGGCTCACGGGCTTGAGCGGTCCTGCCAATGGGCCGGGGGTCGGACGCGTGCGGGTGGTGATGCTGGTTCCTCGAACAGCGCCGCCGCAACGGCGGTGCTATTCTGCAAAGTCTTTGCTGACTGGATTATCGTGACGATTCGTCCCGCCTTCAAGCCTGCCCCGATGCTGCTGCCCATCGTCCTGCTGCTCGTGGCCATGGTGTGCTTTCAACTCGGCGCCGCACTGGCCAAGCAGTTGTTCCCCGCCGTCGGCGCCTCGGGCACGGTGGCGCTCAGGCTCGGAATTGCCGGCGTGATGATGACGTTGGTGTGGCGTCCATGGCGCCTGCGGCCGAGCGCGCGCGAGGCGCGCATCATCCTGGGCTACGGGCTAGCCATGGGCTTGATGAATTTGTCGTTCTATACCGCGCTCGAGCGAATACCACTTGGTATCGCGGTGGCATTGGAGTTCACCGGCCCCCTCGCGCTCGCCATGCTGGCATCGCGCCGGCCGGCCGATTTTTTGTGGATCGCCCTGGCTGCGCTCGGCTTGGTCGCGCTGTTGCCGCTCGCGGCCGACGCCAGGCCGCTCGACCCGCTCGGCATCGTGTTCGCACTCGGCGCGGCGTTCTTCTGGGCCCTGTACATCGTGTTCGGCCAAAAGACCGGTGATGTCCATGGGGGACAGACGGCGGCACTGGGCACCGTGATCGGCGCCCTCGTGATGGTACCAGTCGGCATAGCTCATGCGGGCGCGGCGTTGTTCGCCCCGGCGTTGCTGCCGGTGGCCTGCAGCGTGGCGCTGCTGTCGAGCGCGCTGCCCTACACGCTCGAAATGTATGCGATGAACCGCGTGCCGACCCGTACCTTCGGAGTCCTGATGAGCCTCGATCCGGCGTTGGCGGCGCTGTCCGGTCTCGCGTTCCTCAGCGAGAGACTGAGCATGATCCAATGGTGTGCGATCGCGAGCATCATGGGTGCCTCGGCAGGGAGCGCCGTCACCAACCGCCGCACGGCGTCCCCCTTGCTAGGCGAGTAAGTTGATCGCGAGATAGAGAACCGCCGCGCCGCAGAGCGTCATCGCCGTGGTTAGAAACTTCGGGTGTGCATGGTAGCTCTCCGGGATCAGATCGCTGGCCCCGATGTACAGGAAAAAACCGCCGAAGAGCGCGAGCACCACGCCGAACTCACCAGCGGGCAGCCTGAAGAGCCGCGTCGAGGCGATGCCGGCCGCGGGCGCCAACGCATCGAGGAGCAGCCAGCCGATGCCGGCCGCGCGCGCGCCGCCATTCCTCAGCACGATGTTCATGGTGTTGATTCCGTCCGAGAAATCGTGGGTCAACACCGCGATGGCGATCAGCACACCGACGCTGGGCGAGGTTTGAAACGCGAGGCCGATGGCCACGCCGTCGAGAATGCTGTGAATGCACAGCACCGAGGCGATGAACCCACCGCGATGGGTCGCAGCGCCGTGAAACGACAACAGGCGATCGAGCGCGAGATAGAACAGAAAGCCGAGCGCCGACCAGGCGAGGATCACGGCAGGTGTGCGGTGGTCGGTGCCGACGGTGAGCGCTTCCGGCAGCAGATCGAAGAAGGCGACGCCGATGACCGCCCCCGCGCTGAAACCCAGGATCAGATGCAGCTTGTCGCGCAGCCGCAATGCCAAGAGGCCGCCGCCAAGCGTGCTCGCAAACGCGGCAGCCGCAATGATCGTCAACAACACGGGAGCTTCAACGGGTTATATTACACGCATGAGTTACGACGCATATCATAGACGTAAAATTGGCGGCCACGTGCTGAAGCCCGAGACCCAGATGATGGGCTTTGGTTACGACCCGGCTCTGTCCGAGGGTTCGCTCAAGCCGCCGATCTTTCTGACCTCGACGTTCGTTTTCAAGACGGCGCAGGATGGCAAGGACTTTTTCGACTTCACCCAGGGGCGCCGAGAGCCCGGCGCGGGCGAGGCATCGGGACTGGTGTATTCGCGGTTCAACAATCCGAATCTCGAAGTACTCGAAGACCGGCTGGCGCTATGGGAGGAGGGTGAAGCCGCAGCGGTATTCTCGAGCGGCATGTCGGCCATTTCCACGGCATTGTGGAGTTACGTGCGGCCGGGAGACGTGATCTTGATGAGCCAGCCGTTGTACGGCGGCACGGAAACTCTGATCGAGAAGACGCTGCCATTGTTCGGCGTGAGTGCCGTGGGCTTCACCTCCGGTCACGATCGCGATGCCGTGTTCGATGCCGCGGCTCGTGCATCGGCCAAGGCGCGA
>Ga0116226_10003060_pt1 | contig 14707 bp, 11 predicted proteins | sample S1TSphfallax_FD_89692 | JGI IMG/M metagenome (GOLD analysis project Ga0116226, IMG submission 89692) | Host-associated microbial communities from peat moss isolated from Minnesota, USA - S1T2_Fa - Sphagnum fallax MG | ecosystem: Host-associated > Plants > Peat moss > Unclassified | place: USA...
AGTTGGATGCGGCCCTTGCGCCCGACCGAGCCGACGGAGCTGCGCTCTCCGCCGCTCAATTATGCCAGGCAATTCAGGGACACCACACTGGAGATGCGCCCCCCCGTCCATTTCTATCTGTCTCAACCGACCGCCGACTAGTGGACTGTCGCAACCATTTCGTTACCATGCCTGCGAAGCGGGCGCCCCACGTCTCAACTTTGAGACGTGGGCTATCGAAGCCGACCACGAATGATCTCTCGGAGACAGTCCACTAATCCTTCAACACGTTTACATAGTACAAGTCCGTCGCGACCTCGAACTTCTCCCTCGCCAGCCCCGTCTTCATCGACTGCCACTCTTCCGTGGGATGGATCGTCTCCCACCTCTCCGGATCGCCCGCCTTTACCGGCATCGCGAAACCCCGCACATCTGCCTTCCAGCGATAAGTCACCCTCCCAGGGTCGAACTTCAACTCGAGTGTCGGAATCGCGACATGCCGCAGGTACTGGTCGAAGATCGGGGTACAATTCATCCCGGTATGGATATTGAAGTAACTCACGACGTCCTCGGTCAGGATATTCTTATACTTGAACTCCTGATAAAAACCGCGAATTAATGTGAACCACTTCGCATCGTCATCCACCACGCTTCGCAGGGTGTTCAGCATAAGCGCCCCTTTGAAGTACTGGTCCTGCGTAGGCTGCTGATTCGTCCCGTGAATCGTCTTCCCGTCCGCGTCCGAAACCACAATTGGCCGGTCGTTCTTCAGGTGCGACTTCAATCCGTTCAGATACTTGATGGCATCCGCTTTCCCGTAAAGATACTCCACATACAGACCCTCCATGTATGTCGTCCATCCTTCATGGATCCACATATCGGACATGTCCGCCGCGGTGACTGCGTTGCCGAACCACTCATGCCCACTCTCATGAATGATAATGAAGTCGAACTTCTTGCTGATTCCAACGCCGGCCCAGTCCCGGCCAAGATAGCCATTCTCGTATTTATTTCCATAAGCCACCGCACTCTGGTGCTCCATGCCAAGGTAGGGCGCCTCAACTAATTTGTAGCCGTCCTTCATAAATGGGTACTCGCCAAAGTAGTGCTGGTAAGCGCGCAGCATCGGTTTCACCTGGGCGAACTGTATCTTTGCCTTTTCGAGGTTTTCCGGAAGCACGTAATAGTCCAGCGTCAGCTTCCCCAGCCTGTCGGAAAAATGCGCGTAATCCGCGATGTTCAACGCAACATCGTAGTTATTGATTGGATAATGCACCCTCCAGTCCCACTGGGTGTAGCCGTCGCCAAGGTCTTTCTTTCCCGCAAACCTTCCATTCGAGACATCCATCAGTCCGTTCGGCGCCGCGACGCGGATGCGCATCGACCGCACCTCGTCCTGCCATTGATCTTTATTCGGCCACCAGATGCTCGCGCCGTCGTCCTCGCACGAGGTCGTGATCCAGTCCCCTCCGGCCGGGTCCTTCTTGAAGGTCAGCCCGCCGAACCGGCCTGTCTCCACCGGGTAGCCGGAGTAGGAAAACTCCACCGCGTAGATCTTGCCTCTTCGCAGCATCCTTGGAAAATCGATGAAGACCGCGCCTGAGTCGCGCTCGTAATGCAACTCCCTCCCGCCCATGCTAATGCCGTCGACGTGCAGCGTCTCGCTCAGGTCGAGCTGAATGCGCGCTCCATCGGCAAGCATCTTGAAGCGGATGCTGTTTGTGCCGCTGATGAACTTGCGTGCGGGGTCGACACGGACCCGCAAGTCATACGACAGCACGTCGTTGTTGGCCCGCAGAGCACCGTAGCCGCCGCGCAGCACGTCCGCGTGCGAGGGCGCGCCAGGCGTCTGCGCTCCCGTACCCCCCGCGTACCCAACAAGCAGGATGCCCGTTGCCGCCAGACGCCGCACGGCCCGAAGATTCATCCACTTAGCCTATCGCTTCCCTGCTCCGCGCGAAAGCGCCCGGTCCGGCCCTGTGGTCATGCGGGCCGCCACGCTGATACACTAGAGGTTCGCGCCGATCGATCGCGACGCAGCTTCTGTCGATGCGGCCAGCCGTGCGATAGCTCGCAGCCGACAGCGATTTGTATTGAGCGACAGAAGCGGCAAAGGAAGAACAAATCAACGTGGACCCACAGACTAAAGCAGCACTCAAGCAGGACAAGTTCGTCGAAACCACGGCTCACGGCCTCAGCTGGGCCAGCCAGAACCGCCGTTCCGTCATCACCACCGTCTCCATCCTGCTTCTCGCAATCGTCGTCTTGGTGGGCGCAGTCGCCCTCTATAGCCACCGGTCGGAGCAGGCATCCGCCGCCTTCGGCGCGGCGATGCAGACCTACCAGACGCCGCTCGCCCAGCCGGGCCAGCCCGTCCCTCCCGGTGTGAAGACCTTCCCCTCCGTGATCGATCGCGCCAAGGCCGCGAACGCCCAGTTCCTCGAGGTCGCCAACCGCTACGGGCTCACGCCAGACGGGAGCAACGCCCTCTACTTCGCTGGCCTTACCTACATCGAGGCCGGACAGAACGCCTCCGCCGAATCCACCTTGAAGAAGGTGGCGGACAGTTGGGACGGCGATCTGGCGTCGCTCGCAAAGCTCTCCCTCGCCCAGCTCTACCGCCAGACCGGTAAGGACCAGCAGGCCATCGAAATCTACAACCAGCTCACCGCAAAGCCCACCAGCACGGTCCCGCCGGGTCTCGCGCAGCTCCAGCTCGCCGAGCTCTATGAGTCCGAGGGCAAACCCGCCGATGCAAAGAAGATCTATGCCGCGCTCAAGGACAAGGACGCCAAGGGAACCGTAGGCCTGCTCGCCGCGCAGAAGCTCAATCCCGCACCCGCCGGCGCAGCCGGTCCCGCCCAGTAGCCGCCAGCCTTGCCATGAGGGTTTCGCTGGTGCATCATGGCTGCATCCGCCTTGCTGTGTGTAGACCCGCACCGCGAAGTCATTGCAGGAGTCACCCTTGAAGCTGCTGGTAAAGTTCAACCTCCTGCTCGCTGTCGTGTTCGCGTTTGGCCTGGCGGCCACATGGTTTGAGGCCCGGCAGTTCCTCCGCGAACAGGCCCAGGGCGAGGTCCTCCGCGAGGCCGGCCTGCTCGCCGCCAGCGCCACCGCGACCCGGGTCTACACCGAGCAGTCCGTCACCCCCTACCTCGCGAAGTTCGGCGACCGCGATGGCGTCTTCCTCCCGCAGACCATCCCCTTCTTCGCCACCACCACCATCTTCCACAACATCCAGCAGGCCTATCCCGACTACACCTACAAGGAAGCGGCCCTCAACCCCACCAACCTCCGCGACCGCGCCACGGACTGGGAGGCGGACCTGATCCAGCACTTCCGCGACTCGCCCCGGGACACCGAACTGGTCCGCAGCCGCGACTCCGCCAACGGTCCGAGCCTCTACCTCGCACATCCCATCCGCGTCGAGACCGGATGCCTGCAGTGCCACAGCGAGCCCGCAGTCGCACCCAAGACAATGCTGGCACACTATGGCGACCGCAACGGCTTCGGCTGGACCGACGGCGAGGTCATCGGTGCACAGATCGTCTCCGTGCCCACATCGCTCTCGCAGCGTATCGCCAGCCAGGGGTTGCTCGAACTCACCGTCGGCCTCTTCGTCATCTTCCTGATCGTCGTCACGCTGATCGACATCGGGCTTTACGTCATCGTCATCCGGCCCCTGCGCGTCATCTCGGAGTCCGCCGACCGCGTCAGCCGCGGCGAGATGGACCTCGAGCAGTTGACCGCGCGCGGCAACGATGAGGTCGCAGGCGTGACACGCTCCTTCAACCGTATGCACACCAGCCTGAAAAAGGCGATGGACCTGCTGGGAGAGTAGATCCTCGCGCACGAACTATCTGGAACCCTATCTGGGCCGTGTCCGCAGAAACCTCTGCCGCTCGGCCGGGTCGTCGATCTGCTTGGCCGCCTCCTGGTACAGCTGGTCCACGTCGCTCGTCTTCCTCGCCAGCCGGACCACCGTGATCTTCGCAATCGGCCCGATGAACGCCGCCAGATGCTTCACCAGCGGCTCCAGCGGCTGCGGCACAGACCCAGTCGGAATCTTGCTCATCTCCTCGGTCCCCGGCTTCTGCCAGCTCGCAACCGGCGCCAGCGTCGCCGTCAGGTCGCTCGCGATGTGGTCGCGCGCCTTCAGCGCGTCCAGAAACTCCGCCGCGCTGGCAAACCGCTTCCCTGGCTCCTTTTCAAGCGCCTTCGCCAGCGCGTCCGAAAGGTACTTCGAAATCTCCGGCCGAAGGTCCCGCAGCGGCCGCGGGACCTGGTTCAGATGCCCCATCATCTGCGCGTACGCGTTCTTCCCCTCGATCGGCGTCTGCCCCGCAATCAGCTCATACATCGTCACGCCAAATGAGTACAGGTCCGACTGCGCCGTGGCCCTCTCCCCGCGCACCTGCTCCGGCGACATGTACGTGGGCGAGCCCACCACCGAACCCGCCACAGTCAACTCTGCGGCGCTCTCCTGCTGCGCGATCCCGAAGTCCAGCACCTTCATCAAACCCGCGGGCGAGACCATCAGGTTCGCCGGCTTGATGTCGCGATGCACCACCCCGCGGGAGTGGGCGTAATCCAGCGCCCGCAGCGCCTGTGCGGCGTAGTCCAGAAGCTCCGGAATCGCGATGCGGGTGCGCCGGCTCAGAGACCGCAGGTCCTCCCCCTCCACCAGCTCCATCATCATCACCAGTTGCTCTTCAAAATAAAACGCCGTGTTCAGCCGCGCGATGTTCGGATGATTCAGCGCCGCCAGCATCTGGATCTCGCGCCGGAAGCGCTCGGCCATCTCAGGCGTTCCCGTCTGGTCGGGAAGCAGGACCTTCATCGCCTCCACGCGGTTCGAGATGTGGTGCTTGGCGCGGTACACGGTCCCCAGGCCGCCGTGGCCCAGAATTCCTTCTATCGTGTACTCCCCAACAACTTTTCCCGCCTCGAATGCCATTGCGTGCAATTGTAGCTCTCAATGCGCCCCGTACCGGCACCCCGGTGATTAGTGCTCGTCGTGCAGCACGGTCTCCCCGGCATGGCCCTCAAGCGGAGATCTCCGCGCTGCGCGCAGCGGCGTTGCGGCCCTCGATCGCAGTCCTTCCACCCTGCTCCATTGGTCGGTCGTTTTGGGTTCCGCAATCCAGTTCGCAACAGGCATAGCGAGATACTCCGCCAGAGCGTGTGCATACGGCTCGTAGAGCCCCCGGATCGAACGGAGCCGCTCCTCCGACGCCGGATCGCCGCACAGCTCGATGTCGGTCGAGGCCAGCAGACCGCACAGCCTGCGGAAATCCGCCGAGGGCAGCCGGTCGATCTTCAACTGGTCCTGCCAGATCTTCTTCTCCTTCAGATTAAAGACCAGCACCAGGTCTACCAGCGCATGGCGCGCGATCGCAAACGTCAACTGCGCCTGCCGCACCGGCGTCCCTTGCAGACTCGTGATGAGCAGAGAACAGGCATCGAGAATCGCCGTCAGCGCCGAAAGCCAGCTCTGGTTGTCGTGCTGCGAACGGTAGTAGCACAGCAGCGGATACGAGACGTGCGACTCCAGCAGCTCTGCTGCCCACCGCTCCCACTCCGCCAGCAGCAGCGAGATCGCCTCCTCGCCGCCATCGAACCCATGCCGACGCAGCAGCTCGCCCGCCGTGGGTGGCGACCCGGCCCGCGCGTCCAGCAGCGCGATGCTTACCTCGCGCTTCGAGAACGCGCCGTAGAGCACCGGCAGATAGCCGATCACCAGTGCAATGAACCCCAGCCCGAATCCTGCCTCGGCAATAATCAGCGCTCGCGCCGGAGCCGTCTGCGGCAGCACGTCGCCGAGCCCCAGCGTGAACAGCGTCGTGCCGCTCACATAAAGGTCGCCGCGCAGCCGGCTCAACGCCGCGCTCGCGGCACTCTCGCCGCCGGTCCGGAACATATCATGCAGTTGCGAGTCCTGAAACGGAGATCCGATGGCGAAGTACAGCAGCCCAAACGCAATCATCAGCAGCGTCGCCCATAGCGCCAGCAGCAGGATCAGCGACAGTGGCCCATAGATCCCGTAGATCTCCTCGCGCAGGTTCTTGCCCTTCACCCGCCGCGCGATCGCCGCCCACGGCCCCCACGTCGCGATGAAGAAAAGCCGTGTGATCCGCAAACGCCCGGCAGGACGCCGCGGCAGGATGATCGTCTGGAACGTGTCCAGCCCAACCGCCGTGAGGAAGAAAAGTCCGACGATAAGCGCGGCGGTCTGCATAGTGGCTGATGGATCTGCTTGCTCGAACAACTCCGTCGGTGATCCCGCACCAAAGTGTGTTCATTGGGTGAAAGGAAACTGTCGCTATCTTGGCGGACAGACTAAAACGTTACTCGCCAACCGGATATTCTTGTGTTGTGTAGACTACCGTGCCCTTCAGAGCCCCTCACTGCACAATCCTACCCTGCCACACATCTGGAGAGATCGAATGCAACGAGTCTTGGTTGTGGATGACGAGCGTCTCACGGCCGACACTATCGGCATCATCTTCCGCAAGCGTGGCTTCCTCGTCCAGGTCGCCTATAGCGTGGATGAGGCCCTCGGCTGTGCGCTTGATTGCCCGCCAGATCTCATCCTCTGCGACATCTCGATGCCCGGCCGCGACGGACTCGAGCTTCTCGTGGAGGTAGGACGGCGCAACCTCCACTGCAGCGTGCTCGTCCTCACCGGCTATCTCACCAACCTCCGCCCGGTCCGTGAGCAGATCCGCAAGATGCCGCAGGCGACCCATGTGCTCACCAAGCCCTGTCCGCCGGACGATCTCCTCCGCGAAGCCAGTCGCATGATGGCCGTTGCCAGCTAACTCGCCCGCGCAATCGCCCCGTTCCCCGGAATAGCAGCACTTCAGACCTCGGTCGATCCCAGGAGTAGCAGCGCGCTTCAGCCCGCAGTCAATTGCCCGCCCGCCAGAGGAGCTTCAGCCCCGGCCCGCCCGTTTACTTCGAATCAGTTGCCTTTCGCGCCAAATGCCAGACCGCTGCCAGACCCAGGTCTCCACACCGAGATGGATCGTGGGCCGAGGGCCCGAACCATCCATCGTGGCATCAAAGAATCCGCCCGAGCGCCCGGGCGAACCGGAGATCCGCACCTCCGGTCCTGCCTCAGGCGTTTACCGTGATCGGCTCCGGAGCAGGCACGCCCGCCTTGCCCTCACCCTGGCCGGGCTTGCGGATGTCGATACCCCCCTTGAAGAACGCACCATCCTCGATCGAGATCCGCGCCGCAACCACGTCGCCCGTCAGCGATCCCTCGCTGCGGATGTCGATCCGGTCGCTCGCGTGCACGTTGCCCCGCACCTTGCCGAGGACCACCACTTCACGCGCCATGATGTTCGCCGCGACCTGACCGTTCCGGCCCACCGTGACCCGGTTGCCCGGAAGGTTGATAGCGCCCTCGATCTTGCCGTCGATGTAGAGCGACTCCGACCCGGACACCTCGCCCTTGATCACCAGCGACTTGCCGATCGTCGCCTGTTCGCCGACTGGCGCCACCGGGCTGCTGACGGGAACGGACGGTGCGGGACGGACCGGTGCCGCTTCGAGCGTCGGTGCCGGAGGACCTCCGCGCATCGGCTCCGGGGTTGCGGGGCTGCCCGTTCCAGGCTGATTCGGTTTCCACATAATCTTCGCTTCCTTTCTCTGCTTGGTGCTGGGGAGGACTTCCTTCAGCGGTTGTTGGTTTTCGAGGGCCCAATCCGAAATGGTACAGACATGCAAATACAGGCCAGCTCTCGCTGTAACCACGATACTACTCGCGGATCGCTCCGCAGCATCGCCGAATGGTCGTGCGCCGACAAAGGCCGTACCTGCGAGGGTTCCCCTGTGGAAAGCGGGAAACCAGCGCGCCAGCGCAGACCGGCTTGCAATTCACTCCCGGCGGCGGTACGCTCCCCGCCATGCAGACTCTCCGCTCCGCTGCTGTGCTCCTGCTGCTGTTGGTGTGTGTCCCCGGTCCAATCGGCCTCGCCTTCCCCGCGACTCCGAAGGTCCATACCGTCACCCTTGGTCCGGTGAAGAAGGTGCCGTACACGCCTCCTGACGCCGCGTCGGCCCCTCCCGGTACCTCCGTTCCCGCCTCCGATGCGCTCCAGCTCAAGGTACGGCCACTCCTCGTCGACGGCCACCAGCGTGAGTGGACCACCGGCGAGACCCACGACGTAACCGACCGCAGCTTTACCGTCCGCAGCGCGCTGCGCCTCAACGACGCCCTGCCATCGGAGTCCACCGCCCACTGGGTCTGGCAGCCGGGCCCCTGGCTCGTGGTCGATCGCGCCACCGGCCACATCGCCGCCCTGCACCTGCCGGACTTCGACGCCGCCGTCTCCCAGGTGGCCTGGTTCCGCGACTACGCCGCCTACTGCGGCGTCGCCCAGACTGCCAAGGGCGGCCTCTACGCCGTGGTGGCCCAGTTGGGCGCGCGCCGGGCGGTCGTGCAGAAACAGATTGCGCCCTGGCCTCAGCCCGCGCGCTCCAGCCCGCCCTGCCTGCCCGCCCAGTGGCAGCGACTGCCCATCCGCGTCACGATCCAGCCTGTCGGCGGCGAGCCGATGACCTTCGACGTCGTCGGCTCCGCGTCCATCGTGGAAGACGGAGATGGCGAGGAACCCTGATCTCACGGCCGTAGACTGCAATGTCATTGAATCGTGCAGCTCCTCCGGTAGAGCGACGTCTCCGTGACCGGAACGGTATCCAGTTCGCCCGCGAACCGCGCGGCGTACTCCTTGCGGAAGTAGAGCGCCCGGTCGAGCTCCGCGTACGGCGCATTCCGGATGAACACGTAGTCCTGCATGAAGCGCGGATCGTTCTTCATCTCGTCCACCATCTGCGTCCGGGCGGTCTCGTTCAGCGGACACTCGCCCGCAACCAGCGCCAGACCGCTCGAGTAGCCGTCGATAATCTCCGGGCCTTGGGACAGGACGTACGCCATGTCGGTCTTCGAGTCCACAATGTTGCTGGTCAACTGGACATTGCCATGCCGTGCGATCCAGGCATCGTTCAGGCCCAGGCTGTCGATATAGCGGCCGGGAACGTAGAAGGGCCACTGGCCCGCAAGCGTTACCGCGGTCAGGGTCTCCGGCGTGGAAAACTTCCGCAGCCAGATGAGATACGGACTCGGCGGCTCCAGATGCAGCGGCCCGTCCCGTCTCAGGAGCTGCCACTGTCTCGTCACCAGAAGATAGCGGCTGCGGGCGATCACCTCCACGTCCGTCAGCAGGACCACGGCAAGCGCGCACAGGATTGCCTTGCGGCCATCGCGCACGGCAGAGGCAATGGTCAGCGCAGCGAACAGGATCCACACCGGCGCGATCTGGTCGAACTGCCGGTACAGCGGAAACGCCCCGGCGGCGTCGCCGCCCACCTTCAGGATGCAGATCGCGTAGAACCCGAAGAGTCCCAGCATAAGCAGGCTGAGACCACCCAGCCGCGGCCGTCTCGCAACGCCGATCGCTCCCGCCGCGAAGACCGCGGTGAACGGAGCAACCCCCAGCAGGAAGCTGCCGTTGTAGCGCAGCCCGAGCGCGAGACGGTGCGCCACAGTCCCTCCCGTCGCCTTGGCAAAGTACGTGTTGGGCACGAACTCTCCGAACCGATGTAGCCGGTACATCGTCATGGCCGCCAGCACCGCCAGCCCCGTCGCCAGCGCCACTCTGGGCCACGCACTCCGGTTCCGGTAGAAATACAGCCAGCACCCGTTGACCGCAACGGCGGCCACGATTCCCTCCGGCCGCGTCGCAACCAGCGCCGCCGCAACCACCGCCGCCCATACGCCGCGGTTGCGGTCTCCAGCCAGCAGAAACGGCGTCAGCAGCGCGGCCGCGACCTGCATGCAGAAAAAGGTCGCCTCCATGCCGCTGATGGAGTAGTAGATCAGAGGCAGAAGAAGCGCCGAGAGCAGCGCCGAGAGGTACAGCGCCAGCGAAGACTCCTCCGGCAGCCTCCCGTCCTCAAGGCGACGCCGCGACGCAGCCAGAAAGAGCACGGAGGTCAGCGCGTAGCTCACGTATCCCGCCGCCTTCGAAACGAGGAACGGCGAAAGACCCAGCCTCTCGCCGAAGCCGATGAGAAACATCCAGCTCATGCTGCTGAAACCTTCGATGGGAGCCTGGCCCGCGTTCCAGATCCCGGTCCCGTGCCCGGACGCGAATTCCCCCGCGTAGTGGAAGGTGATAAAGGCGTCCTCCATCGTCACGGGATACAGAAACCCAGCGGCAAGGCTGCCAGCGGCAAGGCAGGCGACATACAGCAGCAGAGAGTTCGCTGCGGGCTTGCGGGCTGATTTCATTTTCACGAGTGTAATCGATGCGAAAGCCCCCAGACGGCATCGCGGCGGCGCTCATCTCCGGCTCGCGTCGCGCCTTGGTAGCATCGGAAAGTGCTCGAACTCTCTACGCCGGTAAAGTTTGTTAGACGCGTCGGCGAGCGGGTCGCCGTCGAACTCGCCAAGCGCGGCGTCGATACCGTCGAGGACCTGCTCTATCACCTGCCCTTCCGCTACGAAGACCGCCTCAATCCCGTCCCCATCTCCGCGCTCAAGGCCGGCCAGATGGCCTCGCTCATCGGCGAGGTCCGCGGCTCCGCGTTGCTTCAGACCAAACGCATGCCGCTCTTCGAGATCACCGTCGGCCAGGGACTCGACACCGTCAAGTGCATGTGGTTCCGAGGGGCGTACCTCAAGGACAAGTTCCACGCCCGGCAGATGGTCGCCCTCTACGGCAAGCTCGAACCCTCGCGGTCGAGCGCCGGCCGGTTCAAGATGATCCAGCCGCAGTTCGAGATTCTTCCTGACGGGCCCCAAAAGACAGGTGCCGGCGGCGAGGACGCCGAACTCGCCATGCTGGAGATCGGCCGGATCGTGCCCGTCTACGAGACCCTCGGCGGCACCACAATCTGGGGCGCGAAGCTCGGATCGAAGTGGCTGCGCCGGGTCTTGTGGACGATCTTCGAAGAACTGGAGGGCGGCGATCCGGGTGCCCCGTTCCGACGTCTCGATTCTGAGACGTGGGATCCCAGGATTTCGGAGAAGGACCAGGAGACCCTGCCCGACGATCTGCGGCGTCGGCTCAAGCTTCCCTCCCGTCTGGTCGCGCTCAAGTCCGTGCACTTCCCCGACGCAGGAACCCCCATGCCGCAGCTCATCGCCGCGGACACCCCCGGACATCGCCGCCTCATCTTCGAGGAACTCTTCTACCTCGAACTGGGCCTCGAGCTGAAGCGCCGCAAGATGCGCGAGCGCGCCGGCACCGCCTTCGCCACCGGCGACGGCGTCCGCGAGGCCATCAAGCAGGTCCTCCCGTTTCATCCCACCGCCGCGCAGAAGCGCGTCCTCGGGGAGATCGTCGCCGACATGCGCCGGCCGCAGCCCATGCGACGCCTCCTCCAGGGCGACGTTGGCTCCGGCAAGACCATCGTCGCCATGCAGGCCGCGCTCGTCGCCATCGAGAACGGCTGCCAGGCCGTCCTGATGGCCCCCACCGAGATCCTCGCGACCCAGCACTATCTCTCCGCCCGCAAGCTCCTCGCGGAGGCCATCTCGCCCCGCACCGGACGCCCGTACAAGGTCACGCTGCTCACCGGATCGCTCGACGACGCAACCAAGCGCAGCGCCCGCGGCAGCATCCATCGCGGAGATACGCACCTCGCCATCGGAACCCACGCCCTCATCGAGGACAAAGTCGACTTCACCAGCCTCGGCCTCGTAATCGTCGATGAACAGCACCGCTTCGGCGTCCAGCAGCGCTTCCGCCTCATGAAGAAAGACGACGCCGGCGGAACTCCCTTCGAGCCCGATGTTCTGGTCATGACCGCCACGCCCATCCCGCGCACACTCGCCCTTTCGCTCTATGGCGACCTCGACGTAAGCGTCATCGACGAACTCCCCCCCGGCCGCACTCCCATCGTCACCCGCCGCACCACTGAGGAGCGCGCCGCCGACGTCTGGGCCTTCGTCAGGAAGCAGGTCGCCCGCGGACGCCAGGCCTACATCGTCTACCCCGTCATCGAAGGCGCGAAGGACGATCAGCCGGAACTCGACTTCGCCCACGATTTGGACGACAAAGACAATCGAGACAATGAAGCCCACGCCCCCTTTCCGCGAGACTCCAGGCCCACAAACTCCGGCCTCTTCGCCCGGGCAAAGCTCCGCTCCGCAACCGAGATGTACGACGCCCTGCGCAAGGGCGCCCTCGCCGGCCTGCGTATCGGCCTCCTTCACGGCCGCATGAACCCCGACGACAAGGAGGTCGCCATGGCCCGCTTCAAACGCGGCGACATCGATGTCCTCATTGCGACCACCGTCATCGAGGTCGGCGTCGATGTGCCCAACGCCACCGTAATGGTCATCGAACACGCCGAGCGCTTCGGCATGGCTCAGATGCACCAACTCCGCGGCCGCGTCGGCCGAGGCTCCGAAAAGAGCTACTGCATCCTCATGACCGGCGGCAAAGTCTCCGAGCAAGCCGAGGCACGCCTCGCCGCCATGGTCCGCACCCAGGATGGCTTCGCCCTCGCCGAGCTTGACCTCCAGCAGCGCGGCCCCGGCGAGTTCTTCGGGACACGCCAGGCCGGAATGCCCGAGTTCCGCGTCGCCAACCTCATCCGCGACCGCGCCCTGTTGGAGCTCGCCAAGCTCGAAGCCGCCCGCTTCGCCCGCCAGCCCGACCCGCGCGTCTCGAAGGAAGAGCGCGAGGCCGTGTGGGCGCGGCTCAAGCAGCAATGGCAGCGGCGCTACGGCCTGGTCGAGGCATAGCCCCTCGACGAGGTACCTTACTCGACAAAGAGTCCCCCGCTCGCCGAAGAGTCCCGGCTCGACGAACGATGGGGTACGTTGTCCAGTCCTGCCCGAACCAACGCCCGCCTCTCAAAGTCGCTCGCCCGCTGCATCCCGCATCCTGGTGGACTCTCGCAACCGTTTCGTTACCGCGCCAACGACGCGGGTGCCCCATCCATCGAGCATTTGTCTTTCGCGATGGGTGGGACGTGCGATGCCAAATCTTCCCTTTCCCGCGTCACGCCTGCCGATCCCAGCTTTCCTCGATCCTTTCCGTACATTTCTTGAAGATCGGATTAAATCTGAGCTACAGTTATTGCATACTCGGAGCCCAGAACCGCGCCGTCCTGCCCTCCGCGCCTCTGTACCCAACAATTCCGTGTCACGGTAACGTTTCGCGCAACTTCGAAGCGTCTTCCTTCGTATCCGTGTAAGATCCCCCGACATCCGAATCCCCAAAGCCGCACGCCTCGCGCAACTTCAAAGGAGCTCCTTCATGAACGCATCCCGCCTCACCTCACGACGTTCCTTCATGCGCATGGCCGGCGTCGCCGCCGCCGCCATGCCCATCTTCACCGAAGCCCACTTCGCCCAGGCCGCGATCCAGGCCGCCGGGCCGGGTTCTGGAGGCCACGGTGCCGCGCCGGCTCCCACGCGCCGCATGAGGATGACCTTCCCCGAGGGCGCCGTCCTCATCAACGCCAACGAGAACCCGCTCGGTCCCTGTAAGGCCGCGTGTGAGGCCATCGGAGCCATCGCCCACAAGGGCGGACGCTACGACATTGACGGCGAGACCGCCAAGCTCACCACCACCTTCGCCAGGCAGAACGGCCTCAAGGAGGAGTACATCTCCGTCTACGCCGGCTCCTCCGAGCCGCTGCACTTCACCACCCTCGCCTTCACGTCGCCGACCCGCGGCTTCGTCACCGGCGATCCGTCGTATGAAGCCGGCATGCGCGCCGCGCAGATCTCCGGCGCCAAGATCTCCAAGGTCCCGCTTACCTCCACCTACGCGCACGACGTGAAGGCGATGGTCGCCGCAGACCCCAACGCCGGCATCATCTACATCTGCAACCCCAACAACCCCACCGGCACGCTGACCAGCAAGGAAGACATCGCCTGGGCCGTCGAGAACAAGCCCAAGGGTGCGATCATCCTGGTCGATGAGGCCTACATCCATCTCTCCGACTCGCCCTCGGTCCTCGACATGGTCGCCGCCGACAAGGACGTCATCGTCCTCCGTACCTTCTCGAAGGTCTACGGCATGGCCGGCATCCGCTGCGGCTTCGCCGTCGGCCGCCCGGACCTGCTGAAGAAGCTCGAGGCCTACGGCCAGAACGCCATGCCCATCACCGGTTCGGCCGCCGCGAACGTCAGCCTGCTCGATCCCGAGCTCGTCCCCACGCGCAAGAAGATCATCGGCGACATCCGCAACGACACCTTCGACTGGCTCGCCAAGAACAACTACAAGTTCATCCCGTCGCAGTCCAACTGCTTCATGATCGACACCGGCCGCAACGGCCGCTCGGTCATCGCCGCCATGCAGCAGAAGAACGTCTTCATCGGCCGCACCTGGCCCATCTGGCCGAACATGGTCCGCGTCACCGTCGGCAGCCCCGACGACATGGCGAAGTTCAAGGTCGCCTTCAAGGAGGTCATGGACGCCCCCGTCTCCGCGGACCTCATCAACCCCTACGAGCACAACCGCCTTCCCGACCTCGCATAAATAGCCGAACCGCTTGAATCTCCATCGACGCCCCGGCCCTCACCCAGCCGGGGCATCGTTGTTATAGAAGCATTGCAGCTTCCATAAAGACGCGATTGCATTTTGGTGTGTCATGCCCGAAGGGAATCTGCTTTTACGTTCGGGTGCCCCACCCATGACTCGCTTTTGGTCATGGGTGGGAACGCACACCGTTCACCCAGCCACGTTCCACCCCGCCA
>Ga0116226_10003061_pt1 | contig 14705 bp, 12 predicted proteins | sample S1TSphfallax_FD_89692 | JGI IMG/M metagenome (GOLD analysis project Ga0116226, IMG submission 89692) | Host-associated microbial communities from peat moss isolated from Minnesota, USA - S1T2_Fa - Sphagnum fallax MG | ecosystem: Host-associated > Plants > Peat moss > Unclassified | place: USA...
AACCGCGGTGCCTTGCACGCAATGGTCCGGCCACAGGACCTGCTTGCCGTAGCGGAGCGTGACCGTTTCGTACGGCTTATGGCCAGGATGCGCCGAAGCAAACGACACATGCCCCGGGGTATGCCAGTCCTGGGTCAGGATGACGTTGCCGAATGCCGGCGCGATGCGGTTGATGACCGGCACGACGGCCTCGCCGTCCTTCACAGCCAGGGTGCCGCCGGCGACGAAGCAGTTTTGCACGTCGATGATGAGGAGTGCGCAGTTGCGGTCGGGTTTGATCTTGCGTTGCGCGCGTGCCATGCCGCGCGGACCCGATGAACCTTGCGCCGCCGCTGCCGCGTCCGCGAGTTGAGCTCCGATCATGGCGGCGCAACCAGCCGACAGCGCTCTCAGAAAACTCCGACGATTCATGGACTGTTCAACTCCGCCGCCGCGCCGCGCATTGCGCCCAGAGTATATGCAACTTGGCCGTTATCGTGCCGCATTTGAGATGCACCAAATGCGGTGCGTCGAGAGATGTCGACGTTCCACATTAGTGCAATTAAACGGGGCACCAATCGCTCGCACAGAATTTGTTGTTCGCTTGACACGCTGCCTGTTAGCATCGGGCCACTACAATCAAAGGGATGAGGTGACGCTTGAAACGCAGGTTTTGTGGTTCTGTCATTGCGTTGTTTCCGTTGGCTCTCCTTGCCAGCGTGGCTTCCGCGCAACAGGTGGCAACGCCCGCTCCGGCGCCGGCCACGGGCTCGAGCGATCTCGATGAGATCGTGGTGAACGGCATCAAACGCGGCGAACTCATCATGCCCACCGAGGTGGTCTCGACATCGGCCTACGGCATTGATCTCGGCGTGATGGACACGCCCCGCAACAACTCGCTGATTTCCAAAGCGCAGCTCGACGCACTGAACATTCAAAATCCCGGCGGGTTTTCCTATTTGACGTCGAGCAGCTACTCGGACGCATCTTTCGGCGTACCCAACGTGCCCAAGATCCGCGGCCAGTACGCTGATATTTTCTACGACGGCATGCGTGACCCCTTCACCCTGAACGGCTATGGTGCCCCAATAAGTTTTAACGACGTGGATTCGATCGACATCGTCAAGGGCACGGCGAGCGTGCAGCAAGGACCGGGGGCGGGCGTTGGCGGCGTAATCGCCATCACCACCAAGGCGCCTTCTTTCAACAAGTGGTCGGAAGCATTCGACCTGGAAGCTGACACTCAGCAAAAACGTAGGGCCTCCTTCGATGTCGGCGGTCCGGTGTCGGAGAGAACGGCGGTGCGTGTGAGTTTCGCTTCCGATGACAGCGGCAGCTACTACTACGACATGTATTTCCACCAACAATCTTTCTATACAGCGATTCAAACTAATTTCACCGACAACTACAGCGTGCTGTTCACGGGCGAAGCCGTCGATAGCCGGCTGCGCGAGAACGACGGCGTCAACCGCGTCAACCAGGGACTGATCGACGACGGCACCTATCTCACGGGCGCGCCGGCGCCTGGAACCATTTCCGGCTTTCTCACCCCGGTCACGCTGACCGGGTCGGTGCAGCTGAACCCGAGGATACTCATCGACGAACCGGCGGGTACCGGCGCGCATGCCTTGAAGGCTAAAGCGCAGATCATCCAGACCTTCAAGGTTTCCGATGATTTTTCCATCGCGAATAATACTTTCTACGATTACCTGAATCGCTACAACCAAACCGAGGATTATTACGCCGACACCGCGAAGGGCAGCTACGTGGTCGAGAACAAGACCGACTTCAAGGTCAAATTTGGTCTAGGGGGAGTGAGCAATCAACTCGACGCCGGGTTCACATTCCGTTTCGAACATATCGACACCATCCAGAACTTCGCCGTCGAACCCGTGAGTGTGTTTGACCTGTCGGGAAATCCCGCCAGCTGGGTTTTTCCCGCCGCGCTCCAAGGACCGGACGGAGACGCGGTCCTCTACAATGCGGCGTTCAATCATCCTGAGTACGGGGTGTCCGCGCGCGACACGTTTTTTGCAAACAACAGCGTCATCGACAACTTGAAGGACGGGGCGATTTTCGTCGAGCATCGTCTGCAGTTTTCGCCGGAGTGGAGCATGTTGTACGGTTTGCGCGAGGACATCGTGCAGTTGAACGAGGACGATCCCCTCGGGGATGAGGGTCTCTACAACCTTCCCAATTTGACCCAGGAAAAGATCGGTACGTCCTGGTATGGACTGCACAACGGCAACCTGAGCGTGGTGTACAGCCCGACGTCACACGTGTCCACCTATCTGACCTACGACAATGCGCAGTACGTCCTCCCCAACTCGAATGATGGCGGCATCGCGACCTACGGCGAAGATGGTGTCGTGCAATTGCGGCAGAACTCGGATTTGGAGGAAGCCGGACTCAAATTCGATCTGCTCGATAAGAGCTTGTTCATATCCACCGCGGTTTTCAAGCAGACGCGCGCGGTTTCGACGGGTATCGGCGGCTCCGGGCATTCCGTGGCGCACATCAAGGGTGCCGAACTCGAGCTCAACTATCAGCCGGATCCGCATTTCTTCGCCACCGCGAGCTATTCTTACCTGCACACCCTGCTCGACACCGCGGCAGGCTTTTACAACTTTCCCGCGCAGCCGGGGTTGAATATCGACGGATCCGCCAATGAAATCGTCTGGAACAGCAACCAGCGGTTCCAGGAGCCGGATGTACCCCAACACCTTTTCAATGCGCTCGCCAACTACAAGCACGAATCGGGCTTTGGTGCACAGGCCAATCTTCAGGTCACGGGGCCGATGTACACAACCACACCTGGGTATGTCAACATCGCCGCAACCAATGCCAACGCCTCTTTCTTCACCCCTGCGTTAGTCGGACCGGGTGGCGTGGTGTCGAGTTCGATTGTTCAGCCCAATGGGCTGTACAATCCACCGAGGATTCCGTGGCAATACACATTAAATGCGGGCGTGTTCTACACGTTTCAGGAGCATTACAACGTGAAGTTGATGGTGTACAACCTCACCTCTCGGCACAATGTGGAGCCGGATTACTCGTACTACGGCAACGACTTCCTGACCCGCGTTCCACCTCGCAGCTTCGATTTGACGTTGAGCGGCAAATTCTAAGCGGCATCGAGGCGAGCTGGCGATCCGTTCGGATCGCCAGCTCGACTGACTGCACTGAGGTTAGGTTCCGCTGGCGCGCAACCTGGCACCGTCCACATGGGTATCGCGCCCCACGTAGCGACTGAACTCCTCCTGATATCGTTGCGTGAGTTTGGCTTGGGCTTCCTGCGGCGCCTTATCCTTCAACTCGAGGAACCAGGTGTTTTCCTCCTCGTATACGTGGTGCGCTACCGCGCCGCGAATGTGCTCGAGTTTGTCAAGATACTCCTGGGTCATGGGGGTGAGCCCTTCGAGTAAGGCCATTTGCGTCTTCGCGGCGGCCTGCTCGGTATAGGCCATGCCGGCATGCCCTTTCTCGTTGACTTTTGTCAGCGCCGGATAGAGTACCGATTCCTCGGCATTGGAATGACCCGTCAAAATGACGGCCAGCGTTTTCTGCGCGGCAGTCTGTGCCGCAGCGTTCGATGCGGCTTTCACCGCCACGAACGCCGCTTCGATTTGTTCATGGTGCTGCAATACCATGAACAGCCAATCGCCGGGGCGGGCCGCGGCTTTGGCCTTGGCCCGCGCCTCGCGGCGCGCTTCCTCACTTTCGGGGGGTGTGACGGCCGCGACAACCTTATCAATGATGGACATGACGTTCTCCTCAGGATTGAAAACCTGCGCACACGCTACGTGCGCACAAGGAGATTGGATGTCGCGCGATACCGTCAGTCAGCGTCGGATATGATGCGATCGTTCGCCCGCCGGTCCTAAGGTGGCGGTCATGATGTCCGACACGTTCTCGGCAATCAAGCTAGCCTCCTCGAGGCGCGATATTGACTACGACTTCGATGGTGCGCATGAACCAGGGCGTCCACGGCGGATCGTAGTAGTCATAGGTGGGCGCGGAGGTGGCGGTCAAGTGCTGCGCCTTCAGCCAGTCGAGTAATTTTCCCTCGTGCGATCGTAGATTGGCGTCGGTCCAGAAGCCGGAAAAGCCAATGACGGCCGAGCGGTGCGCGGACACCGCGGCAATATGCACGCGCGGATCTGCGGGCGCCGGCAGCGTGTTCAAAGTGTAACCCGCGGGCATCGTGAAGCGGACTTCCCAGCCGCTGCCGGTCGGTTGCTGCGCCACCGGCGCGGTCATCGCGATCTTCCCCTTCGGCTGATTGCCGCCAAAGATATAGTTGGCGAGAATCCGAAAGCCCGCGCTCACCGCCTCGCCGCGGTCGCCGTCGACGTGCACGCTCGCCACGATACTGGGTGCATAGTCACGTATCTCGTACGGCGGGTCGTTCAATTCGACGGAATATTTCGCGCGTTCGACCGCCATGCAGGGACCTCCGGCGACGACCAGCAGTAACGGCAACCACGCCAGGAAAGAACGCCACGTTGACATGACGGCATCTTAGCCCGCCATCACCGGCTTGGGTTGTCCGCGAGTTATGTTCGCCACCGTACAGACTCGACCTGGCGCGAAACTACAAACTGGAGGGATCAGCGCGCAGATTTCGGCGTGGTGCCGAGCAATGAGACATCTGATGAATCCGCGGTTCCTGCCCTTCGTCACCCTGATTCTTTGCCTGAGCACCGCCGGTGTCGGAAACTGCGCCTGGGGGGCGCGCCCGGCAGCCGACGTCGATGCCGCGCGTCTCGAGGGCGCGGCCCAAGATCCGGCCAATTGGCTGACCTACGGCCGAACCTACAGCGAGCAGCGCTTCAGTCCCCTGAATCGCATCACCGCGGAGAACGTCAAGAATATTGGGCTTGCCTGGTATGCCGACTTCGACACCGATCGCGGCCAGGAAGCGACGCCACTCGTCATCGATGGCGTGATGTACCTGACCACCGCTTGGAGCATCGTTCGCGCATTCGATGCGAAGACCGGCCGGCCGCTCTGGTCCTATGATCCTCATGTGCCGCGCACCCTCGGCGTCAGGGGCTGCTGCGACGTCGTGAATCGCGGCGTCGGCGCGTGGGGTGGCAAGCTCTACGTGGGCACGTTCGACGGCAGACTCGTGGCGCTCGATGCGCGCACCGGTAAACCGGTGTGGAGCGTGATGACCGTCGATCCGGCCAAGTCATACACCATCACGATGGCACCGCGCATCGTCAAAGGGCGCGTGCTCATCGGCAACGGCGGCAGCGAGTTCGGCGTGCGTGGTTACCTCTCGGCCTACGACGCCCTCACCGGCAAGCTTCTCTGGCGCTTCTATACCGTGCCGGGCGATCCGGCGCAGCCCTTTGAAAGCCAGCCTATGGCGAAGGCGGCGAAGACCTGGTTCGGCGATGGGTGGAAGCAGGGAGGCGGCGGGACGGTGTGGGAGGGCATCTCGTACGATCCCAAGTTGAACCTGATTTATTTCGGTACCGGTAACGGTGCGGAATGGAACCAGGGATATCGCAGCGCCGGCCGCGGCGACAATCTGTTCCTGTCGTCCATCGTCGCGGTGGACGCAGACAGCGGGGCCTACGCCTGGCATTACCAGGCGACGCCGGGTGAGGAATGGGATTTCGATGCCGTGCAACAGCTCGTGCTGGCCGATCTTTCCATCGATGGTAAGCCGCGCGCGGTGCTGATGCAGGCGAACAAGAACGGCTTCTTTTATGTATTGGACCGCAAGACCGGCGAACTGATCTCCGCCACGGCATTTACGCCGGTGACTTGGGCCAGCGGCGTGGACTTGAAGAGCGGTCGCCCGCAGGAGAATCCCGGCATCCGCTACGACGATACCCACAAGGCCGTGTCGTTGCTGCCCGGTGCGTTGGGCGCGCACAGCTGGCAGTCCATGGCATTCAACCCGGCCACCGGTTTGGTCTACATTCCCGCCCAGGAGATCGGGATGGCCTACACCCCGGTAAAGGATTTCAAGCCGGGGCCGCTCGGTTGGAACCTCGGCGTGGGAACGCGGAACCTGCCCAACGTGAAGGGTTACTTGATCGCCTGGGACCCGGCCAAGCACAAGGAAATCTGGCGCGCCAATTACTTGGGACCCTGGAATGGCGGCGTGCTCACCACCGCCGGCAATCTGGTGGTGCAAGGCAATGCCGCCGGCGATTTCGTCGCCTATCGAGCCGATACCGGCGAGAAACTATGGTCGACCTTCGCGCAGACACCGGTGATGGCGGCGCCAGTGAGTTACGAGGTCGTCGGTGAACAATACCTGGCCGTGCTGGCCGGGTGGGGCGGCGCCTACCCGCTGCTCGAGGGACAGCAATCCGCCCAGTCCGGTAACGAGCGCAATATCAGCCGCGTCTTGGTCTTCAAACTGGGCGGCACGGCGCATCTGCCGGCCATTGCGCCGGACCCCGACAACGACACCCTGCCAATGCTCACGCAAACCGCGGACGCGGCCGCGATCACCGCCGGCGAAGGTCTGTTCGATCAATACTGCAGCGTGTGTCACGGGCAAGCGGCTGTGGGCGGCGGCGTGATCCCGGATCTGCGCAAGTCCGCCTATCTGCCGGTGGACGCCTGGTACGACATCGTGATCGACGGCACGCTGCGGTTGAATGGCATGGCGCCGTTTGCGGCGGTGCTTGACCGCCCGAAGGCGGCCGCCATTCGCGCCTACGTGATCGAGCGCGCCAACGAGAGCATCGAACCCGGCAAGGCGGGCACGACCGGCGTGGCGCATCTGCCAGACCTGAAGCGCGGTGCCCTGATCGCGGCCCAGGGCAGCGGCGCGGGCGCGCCGGCGTGTGCCGGGTGTCATGCCTTCAACGGCGCCTCCGACGGCTCCGGTGCATTTCCGCGCATTGCCGGTCAATCGGCGTATTACCTCGCCAAGCAGCTGCACTCATTTCGCTCCGGTCTGCGGCAGAACGCGGTCATGTCATCGATCGCCAAGCGCCTATCCGCCACCGACGTCGTGGATGTGAGCGCGTACTTCGCCTCAATGCAGGCGCCGTTTCCGGTGCTCGCCGCGGCGGCCGATGCCGCGCTGCTGCACGACGGTGAACGGCTCGCCGGCAGCGGCATCGAGGCCAAAGAGATCCCGGCGTGCGGCAGCTGTCATGGGGCCAGCGGCGGGGGCGAGCCACCGACCATTCCCTACCTCGGCGGCCAGTATGCGCACTACATCGCCTTTGAACTCGCCATGTGGCAGCGCGGATTCCGTCGGGACAGTCCCGATGCGATGATGCTGTTTGCCAAACAGCTGAGCGATCGCGACGTCGCGGCGCTGGCCGCCTACTATCAAAGCCTTGTGCCTGCCGCGGCTGCCGGCGGCAGCCCGTGAGTGACAACGACACTCTACCGGCCGCCGCCGCCATCGCAGCGCTCGACCGGGGTCCGCGCGGTGCGCTGATGATCTCAGGCATTGCCGTGGCCCTGCTGTTCGTCGGCTGGCTGTTGTTCTATTTTTTCCTGTTTCTGCCGCGGGGGGCCATTGGCTGACGAATCGCAAGGCAGCCATGAGGCCATCGAGCGCACCGAATCGCGGTGGGCCATCGCCATGCTGGCGTTGCTCGCGGTGATGTTGGGCGTGGTCGTGATTTCAGGGGTTGCACAGGCGCTGCATCCGCCCTCCAACGTGGAGACCATCGATCCGCTCACCTTGCATCTGCAAGGCGAATTCGTGGAGAGCAATCTGGGCACCGCGCAGGAGCCCGATGGTTCGGTGACGGTGCGGCTGATCGCGCAACAGTTCGGCTTCGTGCCGAATTGTGTGACGGTGCCGGCCGACACGCTGGTCAGGTTTCGAGTCACCAGTCCCGATGTCATTCACGGCCTCATCCTGGCGGATACCAACGTGAATACCATGGTGGTGCCGGGATTCGTCGCCGAAGTGCGCACGCGGTTCGCGACCTCAGGCGACTACACCATGCCTTGCCATGAATTCTGCGGTGTCGGCCACCAGGGGATGTGGGCGCGCGTCACGGTGGTTCCGCAGGACCAGTTCACGCCGCGGCCGCTGCAGAGGACGCGCTGTGTTCCGCGCTAGTCGCCTCGCCCTCGCGCACTACTGGGTCGCCTTTGGATTGTTCCTTCCGGCCGTGGTCCTGGGTGCCTGGCAGATGCTGATGCGCAGTCCGTTGCCGGCGCCGCTCGACGATTCGAACCTGTACTACGCCTCGGTGACCCTGCACGGCACCGTGATGGCCTATGTGCTGACGACGTTCTTCGTGATGGGTTTCGGCTATGCGGTGACGGCGACGAGCCTGGGGCGTCCCATTCGCGGGATGGGGGCGGCGTGGATCGGTTTCGGCATCTGTCTGGTGGGTACGCTGATGGCGGCCGCCACCATCGTCGCCGGACGCGCCAGCGTGCTCTACACGTTCTATCCGCCGTTGCTCGCCAGCGCTTGGTTTTACGGTGGCGTGTTCCTGCTGGTCGGTGGCTCAATGATCTGGGTGGTGCTGATGATCCTCAACATGAGCCTGTGGAAGCGCGAGCATCCGGGCTCACCGGTGCCGCTTGCCATGTTCGCCATCACCGCTACCGCCTGCTTGTGGGCATGGACGGCGAGCGGCGTCGCGGTCGAATTGCTGGGCGTGATCCTGCCGGCCGTCTTCGGCATGACCCGGCAGATCGACGCGGGGTTGGCACGCACGCTGTTCTCGGTGACCTTGCACGCCATCGTGTACTTCTGGCTGATGCCCGCGTACATCGCCTTTTATGCGCTGCTGCCGCAGGTGGCCGGTGGCCGGCTGTATAGCGACAAGATGGCGCGGTTGGTGTTCATCATGTTTCTGGTCTTCTCGCTGCCGGTGGGCATGCACCATTTGTTCGCCGATCCGGAACACGGCGTCGGTTTCAAATTCCTGCAGACAGTGTTCACGTTTTTCGTGGTTCTGCCGACACTCTTGACCGTGTTCTCCATCTGCGCAAGTCTCGAAATCGCGGGGCGCGCCCGTGGCGGACGGGGATTGTTCGGTTGGATCGGCGCGTTGCCCTGGCGCGAACCGATGATGCTCGCCAGCGGCCTGTCGCTGCTGATGCTGGGCTTGGGCGGATTCGGCGGGCTCATCAACATGAGCTATGCGATGAACTCCATGATTCACAATACGTCGTGGGTCACGGCGCATTTTCATCTGATTTTCGGCGGCACCGTCGTCATCATGTATTTTGCGATTGCCTATGAGATGTGGCCGCGCCTCACCGGCAGGCCGCTGCGCTCCAAGGCGCTGGCGCGCTGGCAATTATGGTCGTGGTTCTGGGGGATGCTCATCACGACCATTCCCTGGCACATTGCAGGCTTGATGGGCCAGCCACGGCGCGTCGCCAATTTCGACTACAGCATTCCTGACGTGGCGCGCACCGCGGTGCTGGTCGATGTGTCGGTGGCGGGCGGGGTCATCCTGCTGTGCTCGGCGCTGCTGTTGATCTTCATTCTGGTCCGCTCGCATTTCGTGGCGAGCAGCGATGCGCGGGTTGGCGACCCGGCACCCATCTCGGCGCTCGGCTACGCGCTCGCCGTCTACCCGCCGCTGCGTGTGCCGGCCGCTCTCAACGGCTTTGCGTTGTGGAATGTGATCGTGCTTGTCTTGGTGGTGGCTGCGTATGGCTATCCAATCGGCCAATTTTTCTTTCTCAAACCGCACTCGGCCCCAGCCTATGACGTCACACGCGAATAGAGTGCGCGGCTTCGCCTTGGGGTGGTCGCGCAACTCGTGGATGCTCTTGGTGGGCCTCTCGGTGGTGGCCTTCGGGCTCGGTTTTCTGGTGGTGGGTCGGTTTCGTCTCGACGGTCCGCCGCTCGGCACGTTCGCTGCGTTCTGCCGCAGCCTCGGACTTGACGCCGATCTGGCGCCGGCCGGCGAGCCGCAGCCACCGCTGCGCACGCCCTCGGGGGTGGCATGGACCGCGAATACACTGGATTTCATTGCGGCGGGTGACGCCACGCACGGCGCGTTCGTTGCAATGAACTGCGGCGCCTGCCATGGCATCGACGGGATCAGCCATTCGGCTCTCGTGCCCACTCTCGCCGGCCTCGATGCGGCCGTCATCTACAAGCAACTGGCCGACTATCGCAGCGACAAGCGCCTCTGGGGCGTAATGAACGCGCTGGCGAAAGCGCTGTCGCCGCAGGACGCCGCCGATGTGGCCGCGCATTACGCAAGGTTACCGGGCGGTCTGCCCGCGGTCACCGGCCTCGACCGTCCGGCCGGTGGCCGGTCTTTGCGCCAGACGGATCCGGCGCTGCGTCTGGTGTTTGCCGGTGATCCGGCGCGCGGCATCGCGCCCTGCGGCGTGTGTCATGGTCCGAGCGGCTACAAGATCGGCGCACCGGCGCTCTGGCGCCAGGGTGCTGACTACCTCGAGCGCCAGACCGCCGCATTTGCGACGGGCGCACGAGCGAACGACATCGATGAGCAGATGCGGACGATTGCCGCCCAGCTGACGCCGGAGGAGATGCTCGCAGTGGCGGTTTTCTATGCGACCCCACCTGCAGTTGGAGCTCAGCGGCCGGGCGGGTTAAACTCGGGGTTTTAAGCAGGCCCGACATGAGCCGACCCGCACCCTCCACCGGGAGCTTTTCTTCGTATCAGAAATTCGTTGTCGGCGTGCTGGCATTTCTGCAGTTCGGCATCATCCTCGATTTCATGCTGATCTCGCCACTCGGCGCGATCATCATGCCGGGCCTTGCGATCGGCCCGACGCAATTCGGACTTGTGGTCTCTGGATATGCTTTCAGTGCGGGCATCTCCGGGCTGCTGACCGCCGGCTTTGCGGACCGTTTCGACCGTAAGAAGCTGCTGCTCTTCTTCTACGCGGGATTCATCGCCGGCACGCTCTGGTGCGGTATTGCACAATCGTTTACGACGCTGCTGCTCGCGCGCATCGTGACCGGGTTGTTCGGCGGCGTCATCGGCTCCATCGTGCTCGCCATCGCAACCGACTTGTTCGCGCTACAGCTGCGCGGCCGCGTCATGGGCCTGGTGCAAACCGCCTTTGCCGCGAGCCAGGTGCTCGGCATCCCGATCGGACTGTACCTGTCAAATCGATGGAATTGGCATGTGCCGTTCCTGGCACTGGCCGGCCTCGGGCTGTGCGGCGGGGTCACCATCGTGGTTGGTATGCGTCCCGTCGCCGAGCATCTCGAGCTGCGGCAGGAGCACAGCCCCTGGATGCACTTTTTCCACACGCTGACCGAGCCGCGCTACCTCATCGCGTTCGCCATTTCCGCGTTGCTGACCACGGGCGGCTTCATGCTGATGCCGTTCGCCAGTGCGTTCGTGGTGAATAACTTGGGTATCGATTTGCGCAGCCTGCCCACCGTCTATCTGGTGACGGGGCTGTGCACCATCTTCGTCGGGCCAATCATCGGCAAGTTGGCGGATAGCTTCGGCAAATTTCGGGTGTTCGTGCTGGGCACGGCGCTGTCCAGCGTGATGGTGCTGATATACACCCACCTTGGGCCGATTCCGCTGTGGCTCCTCATCGTCATCAACACGCTGCTGTTCGTCGGCATCTTCTCGCGCATGATTCCCTTCCAGGCGCTGGTCTCGGCGGTCCCGGTGGAAACCCAGCGAGGTTCTTTCAACGCGATCAGCGCTTCCGTGCAGCAGTTCTCCGGCGGCATTGCCTCGGTGATCGCGGGCCAAATCGTCACATTGGGGAGCGATGGCAGGCTCCGGCATTTCGACTCGATCGGCTATGTGATCATCGGTACGTCGCTGATCGGCTTGGTGTTGCTGTGGCGTTTGCAGCGCAACATCGAAATCCGTCCGTCGAGCCGCGCTGCGATTGCATGATGTAAGCCGGCCTCCGATGCCGCATCGCCTGTGCCGCTTATAGCAAATTAATGACGGCATGCCTATGTTGCCCGGATGACGGACTTGCAGAAAATCCTCGATGCCGCGGATCACGGTATTTGCGAGATCAGCGCCCAAGGGGTTTGTACCTTTGTGAACATCGCGGCGGCGAAACTATTGGGCTACGAACCGGCTGACCTGGCCGGCAAATCGTTTCATACCACGGTACACCACCACCGCGCCGATGGCCGCGTCTATCCGGAAGGGGATTGTCCCATCCAGAGAGCCTTGCGCGGCGGCTATGCCGATCGAGTCGCGGAAGACGTGTTCTGGCACAAGCAAGGCCACGCCATCTTGGTGACCTACGCCATCGCGCCCGTCGAAGACGGTGCCGCCCAGCCGGCCGCCGTGCTGACGTTTACCGACTGCACCGAACCCAGCCGGATGGCGAGCGAACTGCGGCGCATGGCGGCCGCGTTGTCCGAGGCGGATCGTCGCCGGACGGAGTTCGTCGCGACTCTCGCCCACGAACTGCGCAATCCGCTGGCACCGGTGAGAAATGGACTCGAGCTCATCCGTAAAGCCGGTAATGATCCCGCGGCGGTCGCCCAGGTGCGCGACATGATGGCACGTCAAATCGGGCAATTGGTGCGGTTGATCAATGACTTGCTCGATATCGCACGCGTCTCTAGCGGGCGGATGAAAATCGTCCGCGAAGCCGTCACTCTGCAGTCGCTGGTGGAAGCGGCCACCGAAACCAACGCCGAGCTGCTCAAGCAATCGCAACTCGAATTGCGGCTGCGGATGCCCGCAGAACCCATCCTGATGATGGCGGATGCCACCCGGCTGATTCAAGTATTCAACAACCTTCTGGACAACGCCGCCAAGTACACTCCCGCCGGTGGCTTAATCACCGTGACGGTAACCCAGGATGAAGCCGAAGCCCGGGTGGAGTTCGTCGACAGTGGCGTCGGCATAGCGGCGCATTCCCTAGGCGCCGTTTTCGACATGTTTGCGCGGGTCGGGTTAAGCGCGATGGGTACTCAGGAGGGCCTGGGTATCGGGCTCAATCTGGTCAGGCGGCTGGTAGAACTCCATGGTGGCAGCGTCTCGGCACAAAGCGAAGGCGTCAACCGCGGCAGCGTGTTCGTGGTCACCTTGCCGCTGACGCCCCTCGACGCGCACTCCAACCCGGTCATCCGGACACCGCTCGCGCCCGACGTCGAGGGGTCGGTCAAGGTGCTGGTGGTCGACGACAATGTCGACGCGGCGGAGACCTTGTCGCGTCTGTTGGCCAGTGACCATCGCATCACGCGGGTGGCCAACGACGGTCGGGAGGCCTTGCGCGCCGTCGGCGAGTTCCGCCCGGATATCGTGTTCCTCGACATCGGCATGCCGGGGATCGACGGCTATCAGGTGGCGCGTGCCATTCGCGAAATGCCCGGCATCGGTCAGCCGGTGCTGGTTGCGCTGACCGGTTGGGGCACCGCGGACGACCGCGAGCGTTCGCGCACGGCGGGGTTCGACCGGCATCTCACGAAGCCTGCCGATTTTTCGGTGATCGACCAATTGCTGTCGAGTTTGGGTGGGACGCGCGATGGCTGACCCCAGGCGCGACGCTGCCGCTTCGGCCGCGGCCTCGCTCGATGAGCACATCGAGCAAAATATCGAGGGCGTGGTGGCACTACAACGGCGCGAGTGGGAGCAAACCACCCGATCGCAGCGGCGGGCCGAGAGCATGGGCCGCTTCATCGGCCGGCCGACCTATCTGGTCGGTCTGTTGGTCTTCGCGATGCTGTGGGTGGCGCTCAACCTCGCTCTGCCCACTCTCGGGCACGCGGCGTTCGATCCGTTCCCGTTTGCCATGTTGCAAGGCCTGGTGTCACTGGCGGCATTGGTGACGACGACCATCGTGTTGATCGCTCAAAACCGGCAGACCAAGCTGGAGCAGCAGCATACCCATCTCGGGCTTCAGGTCACCCTGTTGACGGAGCAAAAAGTGACAAAATTGATTCATTTGCTCGAGGAGCTGCGGCGCGACATGCCGATGGTCAAAGACCGACTCGATCCCCAAGCCGTGGCGCTGCAGCAGCGCGCCGACACCGAGCGCGTGTTGAGCGCCATTGAACAAGGCGGTCTGACGGACACACCGCTTGCCGCGCGCAAGACTGCGCCATAACGGCAGCGAGTGAGCTTTCCCGGGCGAGCCGCTGTATACTTTGGTGATGTCAGTGCGGCCTTTTCACATTGCGTTTCCGGTCGATGACCTCGCCGCTGCACGCCGCTTCTACGGCGCGGTGCTCGGCTGCCCCGAAGGCCGCAGTTCAGCTGAATGGATCGATTTCGATCTCTTCGGCCACCAGATCGTCGCCCATTTGAAGCCGGACGCCGCGCCGCGGAACCGGACGGCGCGCGATAGCAACGCTGTCGATGGCCACGATGTGCCCGTGCCGCATTTTGGCGTGGTGCTCGAACCGCCCCAATGGCAAGCGTTGGCTGGCCGCGTTCGTGCCGCCGGTATCGCGTTCATCATCGAACCGCATACCCGCTTCGCAGGTCAGGTGGGCGAGCAATCCACGATGTTCTTCCTGGACCCCGCCGGCAACGCGCTCGAATTCAAGGCGTTCGCGGATTTGGGACAGCTGTTCGCGCGCTAGACAGTGGCGTAGGCAACTGTCGGAGAAATCGCACGTCAACTGCCGGCCGTCCGGTGTAGGCAGCATGCAGCGGGTTGCGGGACACTTCCCAGCGTGGCTCGGATCTACCCCCTCATGAATTCGCGGACGATGCGGTGCTGACGCTCGCGGTGGCGAGTCTGGTGGTGCCGTCGATCCTGGTGTCGCTGGGTGTCGGGTTGCTATTCAGCCAAATGGGGCTGGAGACGGACTGGACGACGTCTGGTTTCGGCGCGCA
>Ga0116226_10003063_pt1 | contig 14705 bp, 16 predicted proteins | sample S1TSphfallax_FD_89692 | JGI IMG/M metagenome (GOLD analysis project Ga0116226, IMG submission 89692) | Host-associated microbial communities from peat moss isolated from Minnesota, USA - S1T2_Fa - Sphagnum fallax MG | ecosystem: Host-associated > Plants > Peat moss > Unclassified | place: USA...
CTCATGCCACTCCCCGATCCAACCGACCGGCTGCACGGTGAACACGACCGTCGCCTCGCCACGCGACTGTCGATCGTTCCATTGCGGTGCCGCGGCCCCGACGCGCGCCAGTTCGAAGTGCGCGAGCGTGCAGAGATTTTGATGACTCACGCCTTCGCGATCGGTCCACAAGTGCCAATAATCGACCTGCGGGGCGTCGACGGGGGAACTTTTGCTCATGCGGCCCACTCGGTTACGCGATGAACCTCGCCACCACCTATGCACCCGAGGCGCTGCGCTACGCACCCACGGTGCTGCGCGTTTGTTTGGTCGTCTTGTTCCCGTTCAGCGCCTTGGACAAGATCCTCAACTGGCCCTCCGCGATGCGCCAAGCGGTCGGTATGCCGCTGCCGCGCCTGATGCTCGTCATGAGCATCCTCGTGGAATTCGTCACGCCCGTATGCATCGTCACCGGATGGCAGGATCGCTGGGCCGCGCTCGTGCTGGCGGGGTTCTGCGTCGTGACGGCGCTGCTGTTTCATCAGTTTTGGCGCTTCCCGGGATTCTGGCGGTTCGAAGAGGGCGAGGGGCTGGAACATTTCTGGGAGTTTCTGAAAAACTTCGGTCTCGTCGGCGGTTTGGGATTCGTCGTACTCGCGTCGGCGCATGTCGGCTGATCGCACACCACGAGGCGATGGCCATCGGGATCGCTGAGCGTCTGTGGCCCGATCGCTGCCGGGCCGATCGATGCGGGGCCGGCGAGCGCCGTCCTATCGTCGGCCAGCGAGCAGCTGCTCGGCGGCACGAACGGGTTCGCCGGCGCCAAGGGCGCAGCGCCGCGCCCGGGAGGCCGATATGCCAGGAGTTCGATGCCGGGTCCCGTCGAGGATGCGGCACGCAAACCGAGTACACGCACCCGGGCGCCGTCCAAGCCGTCGAGGCTTGCCTGGCGCGTGCCGCGATTCAGCGAGCGATAGCGGATCGTCCATCCCAGGGCGGCATAGAAGCGCAGGCTGCGGCGCGTTTCGCTGATCGACAATGCCGTGTGATCGATCCCCAGGAACACGGAGGACGCGTTCTGTCGCTGCCGCCACTGCGCACGACCCTGGTTCGCCGGAAACCAGAGCAGTTCGAGCGGATGCCCGTCGGGATCGCGAAACTTGAAAGCTCGCACACCGCCGCTGCTCGCCGGAAGACGTTGGGGTCCGCCGGTGCTGATCGCTCGCCAACCGGGACGGGCGCAGAGGTGGGCGTAGGCCCGATCCATGTCGGAAACGACAATCGCTAGATGCTGGAACCAGAGATCGTTGCTGCGGCTGTCGGCGGGGTAGGTTGAGGCCGCGGGGCTCGGCTGCACGAGCGCGAGCGTCTCCGTGCCGAGTTGCAGCACGACCTGCCGGGCGGCGGCGCCCCATGCGGGGTCCAAGGGAAAGTCGATGCCGCCCTCGAACTCGCCGCTGCGGAGGCGGCGAAATCCCAAGGCATCGCAATAGAAGGTCTCGGCCGCGGCAAGGTCGCTGACGAGACGAGTCACGTACGTCAGGCATTCCATGACGCAGCGTCGCTGCGTGCCATCGACTACGGATTCCAAGACCGACATGCGACTACTCCTGTGGTGTCGCTCGATCTTGGGTTTGGTCGCCTCGCACGGGAAACACCGTGGCTGCGCGATCGGCTGTCGGATTTGGCCGACGGTCCGCGGTGTGGCCGTCCCTCAGGCCGAAGGGATCAAGTCGCCGGGACGTTGCACTTCGGCGAGCGGGCGCAGGTAGTACAAGCGCCAGGCGATCAGCAGTCCCACACCCCAGAGCAAGCTCACGAACACGGTCACGCCCGGCCAGCCGCGAGCGGCGTAGAAAATTCCGCCCAAGGCACCGGCCAAGCTCGACCCCATGTAGTAGGCGAACAGATACATCGAGGACGCGTTCGCCTTGGCCGCGCCCGATCGGCGGCCCACCCAGCTGCTCACGATCGAATGGCCTCCGAAGAAGCCGAACGTCACGACCACGATTCCGGCGACGATGAGCCACAATTCCTCGGCGCTCATCAGGGCGACGCCTGCGAGCATCACAACGAACATCGCCCACAGCACTTTGCGGCGCCCGAGTTTGCCGGCCAGATGCCCGATGCCCGTCGAACTCAAGGTGCCGACCAGATAGACGCTGAAAATCAGTCCGACGGCGGTCTGGCTCAAACGATAGGGCGGGGCCATGAGCCGGTACCCGATGTAGTTGTACAGGGTCACGAATGCGCCCAGCAGTACGAAACCCTCGGCGAACAGCCAGGGCAGCCCCGGGTCTCGGAACATGTTCAGCGTGCGCTTCCATAACCTGCCCGGATCGAATCGCTGCGCAATGAAATGCTGCGACGGGGGCAGGCTGCGCGTGAACAGGGTCGCGGCAACGAGCCCGATGCAGCCGACACCCGCAAGCCCCGATCGCCAGCCGAGAAAATCGGTGACGACGCCGGCGAACAAGCGTCCGCCCATGCCGCCGACCGCGCTGCCGCTGATGTACAAACCCATCGCGAGACCGATCGATTCCGCATGAACCTCTTCGGCGAGATAGGCCATCGCGACCGCGGGCACGCCGCAGAGGCTGATGCCGAGCAGCGTGCGCAGCGCCAGCAAACCAATCCAGTTCGGCGCGGCGGCCGAGGCGAGAATCAGCAGCGCCGAGGAAAACAGGGACACCGACATGAGGTTCTTGCGCCCATAGGCATCGGCGAGCGGTCCGGCGATCAGCAGGCCGACGGCGAGCACGGCGCTCGTCGAAGACAGCGACAAGGCGCTCTGCGCTGCGCTCACGCCGAAGTAGCGGCTGAACTCGGGCATCAGGGGCTGTACGCAATAGAGTGCACCGAAGGTCGCGACCCCGGCGGCGAACATCGCGAGACTGGTGCGTCGGAACAGGGGAGAGCCGTGGCGGATGAAGTCTGTCACGGTCGGCAGTATCGCAAGGCGCGGAGCGCAGGGCTATGTGCCCGGCGCCCCCATTGCAGGCGGCTTATGCGTCCGCCACCGTTCAGACCAAGGTATCGATTTTGGCGGTGAGCGCGTTCTCGGCGGCCTGCAAATTCGACCCGCTGACGCTGGCGCCGGGTAGGTTCGGCACCGAAATAGAATAAGTCCCGTTGCTCTGCGAGATGCTGCCGGAGTAACTCTTGCCGCCGACCGAGGTCGAATAAGTGCTCGAGATCAGCGCGGAAGCGGCACTGGCGCCTGACGCAGCGCCCGATCCTGCCGCGGCGGGCGCCGCTGCCGCTGCGGGCGCCGCTGCCGCTGCCGGTGCTGCTGCGGGCTGCGTCGCCGCCGCCGCTGGGCTCGCTGCTTTCGCCGGGGCGCGTGCGGGGGTTGCCGGGGCGGCGATGCTGCTCACGGAAGTGATACTGGTAATGCTCATGTCGCTCCTCCTTGGTAGTCTAATTCCTCGATCCCATCATTCCTATCGGCAATTCCCGGCGGATCTTTAGCGAATTCGACGCGGGCGAAAAACGCGCCAACCGTGCATACTAGCGTTCTGGGAGCCCTCGTTGGGCGCACCCTGAGGGAGTCCGAAGATGCCACCGGAGACGGGATCCGTGCTGCGCGCGCCGAGCACCGCCGCATTCGCCCGCGTCGATCAGCCGTTCGCCACCACGACGATTTCGGCTACGGTGTTGTTCGTCGATTTGCGGGGTTATACGGCACTCGCAGAACGTTTGCCGCCGGCTGCGGTGGCAAACCTGCTCGATGAATTCTTCGCGGTTCTCGCCGGCGCCACCGAGCGGCATGGCGGCCGGGTTTTTTCCATGCTCGGTGACGGCATGATGGCCGGTTTCGGATTGCGCAGCAGCGACGACGCGAGCGCGCACGACGCCTTGGCGGCCGCTCAGGCGATGCTCAAAGGTTTTGCGCCGATCGTCGCGCGCTGGCGTCGCGATCTGTCGATCGAGTCGGGTATCGGGATCGGCTTGCATCGCGGCGACGTCGCCCTCTGTCAACATGGTCCCCCCGGGCAACGAGCGCACACCTTGGTCGGCGACACGGTCAACGTAGCGGCCCGTCTGTGCGCGCGCGCACGGGCGGGCGAGGTCCTGTTCTCGTCGGCGGTTGCCGGGGCCCTGGACTCGCTGCCCCAGGTCGCTGGTCAGGCGCCCGGACCGCGGCATTACCTGCATCTGCCCCAGTACGCTCTGCGCGGACGCTCTTGTCCGCTCGACATTTGGTGTATGCCGGCGCAGCAACGGCTCGCGATCTAGAGCCCGCGATCGGGCTCAGATCGAGGCGAGATACCCACCATCGACGTAGATTATCTGGCCGGTGACGTAGGCCGACGCGTCCGAACAGAGAAACACCGCCGCGCCTGCGAGGTCTTCGAGCCGGCCGAACCGACCCAGGGGGATCTTCGCGAGCATGCTCTGCTGCCACCGCTCGTCGCGATAGAACGATTCGGTCAATGCGGTGCGAAAGTAGCCGGGTCCGATGCCATTGACGCGAATGCCGCGCCCCGCCCATTCGGCGGCCAGCGCCCGGGTGAGTCCGGCAAGGCCCGACTTGGATGCACCGTAAGCCGCGGCGCCGGGAACGCCGACCACGGAGGTCAACGAACAGATGTTGACGATGCTGCTGCCGTAAGGCATGTGTCGCGCGGCGGCCTGCGCACAGAAGAACGCGCCTTTGAGGTTGGTGTCGACGATCCGATCCCAGAGCAGCTCTGAAACCGCCAGCGAGGCGCTGGGCTCCTCGACACCGGCATTATTGATCAGCAGGTCGAGCCGGCCCCGCCATTGCCGGGCCGATTCCATGGCCTGATCGATGGCGCCGATGTCGGTCACGTCGGCGACGACTGGGAGGACCGTGCAGTCTTCGGCCGCGAGAACGCCGCAGGCTTCCGCCAGGCCCGCGGATTCGCGCCCGAGTAGGACGACGGCCGCGCCAGCGCGGCCGAGCGCGAGGGCAAGCGCCCGACCGATCCCCCGAGCCGCGCCGGTCACGAGGCCCACCTTGCCGGTCAAAGAAAATGTCGCCTCGGACACTCAGCACTCCTGAAGGATCTTGCGCGGCCGGCCGCGCTGGGTAGCCGTCGAGTCTAAATCGGGTACACTGGCACGTCAGCCCCGGTGGCGAAATTGGTAGACGCAACGGACTTAAAATAATTGAGCGGCGGGGATGGAAACACTCCGTTGGATCCCGTCAAAGTCGGCGAATCCCCTGAGGTTTCGAGGTAACGCCGAGCCAATCCAGCAGCATCGAGTCGCCGCTGGCAGGTGTAGAGAGTGGACGGCGGGGGCCTGACGGCAGCGCTAGCGAGCTGCCAAGGCCGTGGCGCACTCCAGGCTCCGAACGCGCGCGCGAGCGCGGCGGCGAAAGCCGTCGTGAGTAAGAAAATCCGTTGGCCGCAAGGTCATGCCGGTTCGACCCCGGCCCGGGGCACCAGTCTGTATACTGTGGCTCGACATGAGTATTCGGAATTAACTGATTGATTTCGCTGGAACGGCTCGCCGTCGATGACATCCACGTCTGGCGCGGCGATCGCCACGTGCTCAAAGGAGTGAGCCTGCAGCTGGGGCCCGGTGAACTCCTGCACGTCTGGGGTCCCAACGGCGCCGGCAAGTCGACGTTGCTGCGGGTGATCTGTGGTCTGCTGCGACCCGAACAGGGCTGGGTGCGCTGGGCGGGTGAGCCGATTGCGGACGATCCGGCGGCCTATCAACTGGCACTCGCGTACGCCTCGCATGAACCGGCGCTCAAAGCAGATTTGACGGCTCTGGAGAACTTGCGCTTTGCGGTGGGTTTGAAGCGGCGTGTCGCCGACACCGAATTGCGAGCGGCCCTCGGGCAGACCGGGGTCGCCGCTTGTGCGGATCTGCCGGCGCGCGTGCTCTCGGCCGGCCAACGCCGGCGGGTCGCACTTGCCCGGGTGCTGGCGGTCCGTGCATCGCTGTGGCTGCTCGACGAGCCCTACACCAACCTCGATGCGAGCGGTGCGGAGCTGCTGTCGCGCCTGCTCGAGCAGCATCTGGACGGTGGCGGATCGGCCTTGATCGTTGCGCATCAAACGCTGGTCTTGGGCCGCCCCGTGCGCCGCTTGGAACTCGGCTCGTGAGCGTCGGCCTCTGGCGGGCGATGGGGCTGGTATTGCGCCGGGATCTGGCCTTGAGTCTGCGGCGGCTCGACCAGCTCGTTCAGCCACTGGTTTTCTTCCTGATCGTAACGACGTTGTTCCCCTTGAGTTTGAGCCCCGAGTCATCCTTGCTGCGGCAGATGGCCCCCGGCGTGCTCTGGGTCGCCGCGCTGCTCGCGGCGCTGCTGTCGATGGACGGACTGTTCCGCGGTGATGCCGAAGATGGAACCTTGGAGCAGCTCCTGCTGTCTGGTCAATCGTTGGGTGGCATCGTGATCGCCAAGACGTTCGCCCATTGGTTGGTCAGCGGGGCGGCGCTCGTTCTGATCTCGCCGCTCGTGGCGACGGCCTTAGGGGTACCGGTGGCGGCTTTTCCCGTCATGATGCTGAGTCTGGGGCTGGGAACGCTGACCTTGAGCTGGCTGGGCGCGATCGGCGCGGGTCTCACGGTCGGGCTGCGCCGTGGCAGTGTGCTGCTGTCCTTGATCGTGCTGCCGCTCGCCATGCCCTTGTTGATTTTCGGGGCGAATGCGACCGACCGGGCGATCGGTGGGGAAAGTGCCACCGGCGCACTTTACTTCCTCGGTTCGCTCTGTTTGTTCACGACCACGCTGGCGCCGCTCGCGGCGACCGCGGCGCTGCGCATCACGCTGGAGTGATTAAGAGGTCATAATAAGAAGATGTGGACATGGTTTTACCGACTCGCCTCCCCCCCGTACGTGTACCGGGTCGCGGCCCGCTTCGCGCCCTGGCTGCTCGCCGCCGCCGGCCTGCTGATCGTTTACGGGCTCGTCGATGGACTCGTGTTCGTGCCCCCGGATTACCAGCAGGGCGATGCCTTCCGAATCATCTACGTGCATGTGCCTGCCTCGGCCCTCTCCGTGATGGCTTATACGTTCATGGCCGTCGCCGCGGCGATCGGCCTGATCTGGCGCATCAAGGTGGCCTTCGCCGTCGCGGCCGCCGCGGCGCCGATCGGCGCGTCGTTCACGGTGCTCACCCTGGTCACGGGTTCGCTGTGGGGCCGGCCGATGTGGGGCACGTACTGGGCCTGGGATCCGCGCTTGACCTCCGAGTTGATCCTGCTGTTCTTATATTTCGGCGTCATGTCCCTGCGCGTCGCGTTCGAGGATCCGAATCGCGGCGATCGCGCCGCGGCGCTGCTCGCGACCGTCGGCGTGGTGAACGTGCCGATCATTCATTTTTCCGTCGTTTGGTGGAATTCGCTGCACCAGGGCGCGACGATCCTGAAGCTGGGCACGCCCGCGATCGACCCGAGCATGCGGTGGCCCCTGTACGCGTCGCTGCTCGGTTTCCTCCTGTTCTTCGGCGGCGTCTTGTGCCTGCGTCTGCGGGGCGAGGTGCTCCAGCGCGAACGGCTCGCGAGCTGGGTTCGCGAGGCGGTGCGTCCATGATTACGGACGGTTTTTGGGCGATGGGTGGATATGCGCGCTACGTCTGGCCCTGCGTGGCGCTCGCCTTGGGTATCCTGGTGTGGAACATCTGGTCCGCGCGACGCCATCACGAGCGGGCCCTGGCAAGCGCCGAGCGCGCCATCGCGATGGCCGGGAGTGAACGAAAATGACGCCTAGACGCAAGCGACTCTACGTGGTGATGGGCATCCTGGGCGGCGTCGCCGCCTCGGTTTCCCTGGCGGTCATGGCCTCCCGCCAAAACATCATGTTCTACTATGATCCCACCCAGGTCGCGACGGGGCATGCGCCGCCGGACAAGCGCTTTCGCATCGGCGGCATGGTCGTCAAGGGCAGCGTGCAGCGCAAGCCCGGCGATCTCGAGGTGCGTTTCGTCCTGACCGATTTCGCGCATGAAGTCCCTGTAGAATACACGGGTGTGCTGCCGGATCTGTTTCGCGAAGGTCAGGGCATCATCGCGCACGGTACGATCGGTCGGGACGGCGCCTTCGTCGCGGACGAAGTCCTCGCCAAACATGACGAGAAATACATGCCTCCCGAGGTTGCGGCGTCCTTGAAACAGAAGGGCGCTGGAAAACCTGCGGGCTGAGCTTCGAACACCGAAGGCGCGGGCCTTCACAGGGAGCATTACGATGGCACCGGAACTGGGAATGTTTGCGTTGATACTGGCCTTCGTCCTGAGCTTGTCGCAGGCGTTCTTCGGCCTGATCGGCGCCTGGCGAGAGCGGCCCAGTTGGATGGCGGTGGCGAGACCCGCAGTCACGGGACAATTCGTGTTCGTCGCCACGGCCTTCGCATGTCTCGTTTATGCCTTCGTCACCGACGACTTTTCCGTGCAGTACGTCGCGAGCACGTCGAATTCCCAGTTGCCGTTGTTCTACAAGGTGACGGCGCTCTGGGGCGCACATGAAGGTTCGCTGCTGTTGTGGGTGTTGATCCTCTCCATCTGGAGCGTCGCGGTCGCCGCGTTCAGCCGCGGTCTGCCGATCGGGTTCGCGAGCCGGGTGATCGGGGTCATGGGTCTGATCAGCGCCGGTTTCATGCTGTTCACCTTGTGGACCTCGAACCCGTTTGCGCGCCTGATCCCGGCCGCGGGCGACGGCGGAGATTTGAATCCAGTGCTGCAGGATTTCGCCCTCGCGATCCATCCGCCGATGCTCTACATGGGCTACGTCGGTTTCTCGGTGGCCTTCGCCTTCGCCTGCGCGGCGATGCTCGAGGGACGCCTGGATCAGGCCTGGGCGAAGTGGACGCGTCCCTGGACGATATTCGCCTGGCTTTTCCAGACGATCGGCATCGCGCTGGGGAGTTGGTGGGCTTATTACGAGCTCGGCTGGGGCGGCTGGTGGTTCTGGGATCCGGTCGAGAACGCGTCTTTCATGCCCTGGCTGGTCGGCACGGCCCTGATCCACTCCTTGAGCGTCACCGAGAAGCGGGGCATCTTCAAGAGCTGGACGCTGCTGCTCGCGATCTTTGCGTTCTCGCTGAGCCTCGTGGGTACGTTCCTCGTGCGATCGGGCGTACTGGTCTCTGTGCATTCCTTCGCCAGTGATCCGAAGCGCGGGCTCTACATCCTCGCCTTCCTGATCGCGGCGATCGGGGGATCACTCTCGCTGTATGCCTGGCGCGCCCCGAAGCTGTACGTACCGGGTGGCTTCGAGTTGTTCTCGCGCGAATTTTTTCTGCTCGTCAACAACGTGCTGCTGGTGGTCGTGGCCGGTTTGATTTTGTGGGGCACTTTGTCGCCCCTGGTCTACGAGATGCTGGGCATTGGCAAGATCTCCGTGGGACCGCCGGTGTTCGCGGTGATGTTCCTCGTTCCCGTGCTGCCCCTGCTGGTGTTCCTCGCGATCGGCATGCATTCCGCCTGGCGCCGAGGCAAGTTGACGGTTTCGGCGAAGCCCTTGTGGTGGCTGCTGGCCGCAAGCGCCGCGCTTGCCGTGGCGATCCAGGGCATGATCTACGGTTCCTTCCACTGGGTGGGCCTGCTCGGCTTCACGCTGGGGCTGTGGGTCCTCAGTTCGGCGCTGATCGATCCCATTCAGCGCCTGCGCCAGGGACGCAGCCTGAGCGCCGGCATGATCGGCATGGCGGTTGCCCACATCGGCATCGGCATGTTCGCGATCGGCGCGAGCGGAGTGGAGAGCTACAAGATCGAGAAGGACGTCGCCTTGAAGCCGGGCGGCAGCTACGAGATCGCGGGCTACACCTATAATTTTCTCAGCGCGACCAACGTCAAGGGACCGAACTATGACGCAGTCGAGGCGCTCATCGAGATCACGCGCGGAGGCAAGGAGATCGCGGTGCTGAAGCCGCAGAAGCGCCACTTCTGGGTACAGCAAACCGACAACAGTCAGGCGGCGATTTCCGTCAACTGGGCGCGCGATCTGTTCGTCGCCATGGGTAATCCGCTGGGCGAAGGCGCCTGGAGCATGCGCATCCAGTACAAGCCGCTGGTCCGCTACATCTGGTTGGGCGCACTCGTCATGGCGATCGGCGGCCTGACCGCCGCGACCGACCGTCGTTACCGCGCCAAGGCGCCGGTTACAGCCGACAATGTCACGGCCGCGCCGCCGCCCAAGCCGCCCGCGTCCAGCCCGACGCCGGGAATTGCCTGATGTGGAAGTTTCTGCTGCCGATGGGCGCGTTCCTCGGCCTGGCGGTGCTGTTCGCGCTGGGATTGAATCCGAATCGTGACATCCGCGCCTTGCCGTCTCCCTTGATCGGCAAGTCCGCGCCGCAGTTCACGCTCAGTGTGGTGGAGGATCCAGCGCGCTCTTTCAGCAACGCGAGTCTTCAGGGTCAGGTGTACATCTTGAACGCCTTCGGAACCTGGTGCGCGCCGTGTCGCGAAGAGCAGGACACCTTGCTCGAAATCGCCCAGCAGCACGTCGTGCCCATCGTCGGTCTCGATTTCAACGACGACCGTGCGCGGGCGCAACGCTGGCTCCGAGAACTCGGCAACCCTTACACGGCGGCGGCTTTCGATCCCGACGAGCACGTGGCCATCGATTGGGGCGTCTACGGCGCGCCCGAGACTTATCTCGTCGACACCCACGGCGTGATCATCTTCAAGTACATCTCGCCGATGACGCTCGATGTCTGGCAGCGTGAATTTCTGCCGCGCATCGCCGCGGCGCGCAAGGCCGGCGCATGAAACCCAAGAGCTGGCTCCCGCTCACGATGTTGAGCCTTGGCTTTTGCCTGGGTTTGGGCTGTGGCGCGGTCGCGTTCGGCGCCGATGTCGACAGCCATGATCAACTCGTCGATCCGGCGCTGCAGGCCCGTTTCGAATCGATTACCAAACAGTTGCGCTGCCTCGTCTGTCAAAACGAGTCCATCGCCGACTCGAATGCTCAGCTCGCCGGGGACCTGCGTCGCGAAGTGCGCGAGCAACTGCTCGCGGGTAACACGGACGCGCAAATCTTCGATTTCATGACGGCCCGCTATGGCGAATTCGTGCGCTTCAATACGCCGCTCGAGGGCAAGACCCTGGCCATCTGGGGGGCGCCTTTTCTGCTGCTCGTGGTCGGGGGGGTCGTGATATTCCGCGTCACCCGCGCGCGCGCGCGGCTGCCGCTCGACGATGAGCCCACGCCCGGCTCCCCTGAACCCGGACATCAGTAATGCTCAAGTTTCTCCTGATCGCAGCCTGCATGGCTGCGCTCGCGGCGGCGGCCGTGGCGTTGCCGTTGTTGCGCGATCGTCGCAGCCGGCTCGTCGGCGCCGCCGCGGCTGTGTTCGTGATCGCCGCAGCCTCCGGCCTCTATCCCCTGTGGTCGAATTGGGACTGGCATCCGCCGAAGCAGGGTGTCCCGCCGACGCCGGAAGTCGCGGCGATGGTCGAGAAACTCGAGAAACACCTCGAGGATCAGCCCAACGACCGGGACGGATGGATGATGCTTGCGCGCTCCTATTCGACGCTCGAAAGAACTGACGATGCGATCGTGGCCTACGGGCATGCGCACCGCCTCGGTGGACCCCAGGACGTCGAGGCGAGCTTGGGGTTGGGCGAAGCACTGGGAATCAAGGCGGGCGGGGAGGTGACGGCCCAGGCCGCCGCCTTGTTCGAGGAGGCTGTCGACCAGGCGCCCAACAATCCCCGTGCGCTGTTCTTCGGCGGATTTTCTGCTGCAGTGCGCGGCGATCGCGACCTGGCGCGAAGTCGCTGGAAGGCGCTCGAGGCCCTGCATCCTCCGCCCGAAGTCATCGACATGCTCGACAAGCAGATAGCCGCGCTCGACGCCGCTCCCGGTGCTCCGGGCGAGGCGACTGCCGGCCCTGCGGCGGCCGCGCAAGCGGGCGGTGCACCGGGCGGAGCTGCGGGGGCGGCTGGGTCGACTACGGCGCCGACCGATCCGAAGGCACGGGCGACGGTCAATATCAAGATTGCACCGGCGCTGCAGTCGCGTCTGCGACCGGACGTGCCGCTGTTCGTGTTCGCGCGCGATCCGGGAGCGGGCGGCCCGCCCTTGGCCGCCAAACGGCTCACGACGGCGGCGATCGGCAGCCAGATCGAACTGTCGCAGGCCGATTCGATGCTGCCCGGCCATGCGCTCGCCGTCGGCAAGAAAGTTTCGATCACGGCCCGGGTGTCGTTCAGCGGGCAGCCGATGCCCGCGGCGGGCGACTTATACGGCGAACTTATTTATGATGTGGGTACGGATGGACCCCGTGATTTGATCATCGACCAAGTCGCGCAGTGAGTTTGGCCCAGCAGGAGCTGGCTATGAATAGCGCCCATGATTCCAATACAGTCGCCCGGTGGCTGGCGGGCCGCGCCGGCATGTGGCTCTGCGTCGCGCTCGTGCTCCTCATCGGCGCGGCCTTGGCGCTGCGTCTGTCGCAGCTGAGCCATGCGCGCAACGTCGCCGTCGACAAGACAAACATTCCCACCGTCACGGTCACGATTCCCGGCGAGAGCAGCCTGCCCACCGTGGTCAGCATCATCGGGACGATCGCCGCGCGCTACGATGTGCCGATAGGCGTCGAGGGCGACGGCGGCCGTGTCGAGGCGATCAACGTCGAAGCGGGCGATCACGTCAAACGCGGGCAATTGCTCGCGCGGCTGAGCACGGCGGTCTTGCGCCCCGAGGTCGGCAGTCTCGCCGCAACGCTCGAACAATCGCGCACCGAAGCGGAGCTCGCGGAGGCCGAGTACAAACGCGCCGTCGCCGTCGGCGCGGCGGGCGCACTGTCGACCGAGGAAACGGAGCGCCGCCGGTCGACCGCGGCGACCGCCGCCGCGAAGGTCAAAGTGGCCGAGGCGCAATTGGCGCAGGCGCAGGCCCGCCTCGATCGCATGGAAGTGCGTGCACCCGCCGACGGGACGATACTCACGCGCACCGTCGAACTCGGACAGACCGTCTCGCCGGGCGGTCCGGCCTTGTTTCGCCTCGCCGAAGGCAACGAGGTCGAGCTGCGTGGTGAAGTCGCCGAACAAGACCTGCCCGCCTTGCAGGTGGGACAGGCCGCGAGCGTGACCCTCACCGGCAACCCGCAAAGCTACCCCGGCAAGGTGCGTCTGGTCGGCGCTGTCATCGATCCGCAGACGCGGCTGGGCATGGTGCGCATCGCGCTCGCGTCTGATCCGAATCTGAGACCCGGCGCTTTCGCTCGCGCCGACGTGACGATCAGCCGCGCGCAGCGCGCCGTGCTGCCGCAGACCGCCGTGCTCACCGATGACAAGGGCAGTTTCGTCCTCGTCGTCGATGCCAACAACACGGTGCAGCGACGCGAGGTGCGTGTCTCCGGCATCGTCGCGAACGGGGTCACGATTGCATCGGGCCTGCGCGCCACGGACCGCGTCGTGGCGAGCGCCGGCGCTTTCCTCGAGCCGGGCGAGCTCGTCAATCCGACGACGAAGAGCGGCACGTGAACAACCTGTCGGCTTGGGCAATCCGCCATCCGGTCCCGCCCATCGTTCTGTTCGTCGTGCTGCTGTTCATCGGCGTCGTCTCCTTCATCCGCTTGCCGGTGAATCTTGATCCCGACGTCACGTTTCCCGAAGTCAGCGTGCTCATCGCGCAACCGGGCGCGGCGCCGAGTGAACTGGAGACGCAGATCGCCCAGAAGGTCGAGGGCGCGATCGCGAGCGTCGGCAACGTACGCAACATGACCACCTGGATCGTCGAAGGCCAGGTCATGGTGGACGTGAGCTTCCAGATCGGCACGCCGATCGACCGGGCGACGACCGACGTGCGCGATGCCGTCACGAAGGTCCGCAACGACCTGCCGCAGGGAATCATGGAACCGCTGGTGCAACGCCAGAGCTTCACGGGTCAGTTCGCCTATTACGCCGTCACGACGACGAGCATGTCGCAAACGGACCTCTCCTGGTTCGTCGACAATACGATCACGAAGCGCCTCCTCGCCGTTCCCGGGGTCGCCCAGGTCTCGCGCGGCGGCGGGGTCAGCCGCGAGATCCGCGTCGAGCTGGATCCGGCCCGTATGCAGGCGCTCGGCATCACGGCCTACGAAGTCAACGAGCAACTGCGTGCCATGAACCTCGACGCCCCGGGCGGCCGCGCCGACGTTGCCGGCGGGGAGCAAGCGATCCGCGTCGTGGGTGGCGCGAAGACGACGGTCGCGCTCGGCGATGCACAGATCTTCGTCGCCGGCGGACGCGCGGTGCGCCTGCGCGACATCGCCGACGTGCACGACGGCATCGAGGAGCAACGCAAGATCGCCCGTCTCAACGGCCGCCCCGCGACCACGTTCGGCGTCTCCAAGGCGATCGGCGCATCCGATGTCAGCGTCGCGAAGGCCGTGACCGCCGAGCTCAACAAGATCACCACCGAGAATCCGGGCATCCACCTGACCACGGTGTACTCGACCGAGCCGCATACGGAACGCACCTATCATTCCGCGATCAGCGCGCTCATCGAGGGTTCGCTGCTGGCCGTGGTCGTCGTCTGGGTGTTCCTGCGCAGCTGGCGGGCGACGCTGATCTCCGCGCTCGCGATTCCGCTGTCGGCCATTCCGACGTTCGCGTTCATGCAGGCGATGGGCTTCACGCTCAATCAGATCACGCTGCTCGGCCTGTCGCTGGTCGCCGGCGTGCTCGTCGATGATGCGATCGTGGAGATCGAGAATATCGTGCGCCACATGCGCATGGGCAAGAGCGGTTACCAGGCGGCGATCGATGCCTCGACGGAAATCGGTCTTGCCGTGGTCGCGACCTCGTTCA
>Ga0116226_10003064_pt1 | contig 14704 bp, 13 predicted proteins | sample S1TSphfallax_FD_89692 | JGI IMG/M metagenome (GOLD analysis project Ga0116226, IMG submission 89692) | Host-associated microbial communities from peat moss isolated from Minnesota, USA - S1T2_Fa - Sphagnum fallax MG | ecosystem: Host-associated > Plants > Peat moss > Unclassified | place: USA...
ACTACCTAAATCTGCTCTGTCCGCAGAATCTCAGTGGCTTCAGCCCTGAGAGTGTCAATCTGACTTCAATTTTTGAACTACTTATGGTTTCCACTACCCCTACTTACCAAATTACTGATTTGTTCGCCGAACGAGCAAAAAACCTCGCACCACCAACTTACGGTACAGAGTTAAGCAAAATCGTCACTGTCAGCTTTGCCTACGGTCTAGCTGACCCAATTCTCTTTCCTCACGCTGACTTGGCTGCTGCAAGTGCCATTATGCTGGCAGAAGAGGCTCCGAACGCTCTCAATTACGGTCCACCTGCCGCTAAACTATACGAGCAAATTATCCTCCGCTTGCAGGATAAAGGAATCGCTGCCGATCGCGATCGCCTGATCATTGGCTACGGTTCTGGTCAGATTCTCGGCTTACTACCAGATGTGTTTGTCGAACCTGGTGATGTGGTAATTGTCGAAGGGCCAACCTTTTTAGGAGTAGTTACTAGATTTGTTCACGCTGGCGCACGCCTAATTACCATTCCTGTGGATGAGTTGGGGATGGATGTAGATGCCCTAGAAGTAACTTTGAACGATTTGAAGAAACAGGGCATCCGACCCCGGTTTATTTACACTATTCCCACCTTTCATAATCCTACAGGCGTTACTATGCCGTTATTTCGCCGCCAAAAACTAGTAGCGTTAGCGGCTGAATATGGCGTTCTAGTGGTGGAAGACGATGCTTATGGCGATTTGCGATTCCAAGGGGAAACGATGCCGCCCCTGGCAACCCTAGACCAAGAGGGGTGGGTATTATATGTGAGTACCTTCTCGAAAATTATTGCGCCTGGTATCCGCCTGGGCTGGGCTTGTGGTGATCCAGCGATTATTGAGCGGCTGGCAATGTTCAAAAGTGAGGGGCCTGTGGGGCCATTTGTCAGCCATTTGGTAGCCCGCTATTGCGCCACAGGGAAATTAGAGAATCACATTAAGGAGCTAATTGCCTGCTACAAGCATAAGTGTAATTTGTTATTAGAAGCGATCACTCAAGAGTTTCCCAGTGATATAGTCGCTTTGCGTCCCGATGGCGGCTTTTTTGTTTGGTGTAAATTGCCGCCAGATATTAGCGCCAAAGCCCTCCTCATGGCTGCCAATGAACACGGCATTAGTTTTCTGCCAGGGACTCGCTGCTACGCCAATGGACAGGGGGATGATGCCATCAGGTTAGCTTTTAGCTTTCAGCCAACACAGAAGATTGTTGAGGGAATCGCTACATTAGGAGCAGTGTTGCGCGGATTGAGGTAACTCGTAATTCGTAATTCACCTCGTTCCCAGTCTGAGACTATTGGTGACAACTTAAGAAAGAGGTAAGCCGACACAGATAAAAGTTGTGCTACCCAATTTTAATGACACTGTTGGCGAATTGATAGGGAGTCTAACGTATCAGCCCTAATCTATCTATCTTAATTTCTGGAATTTCAGTGCGTTTAAACGCACTTTAGCTATTAGCCCGCAATTTATTGCAGGGCGGGAAAACAACGCTTTCACCAAACTTTTAGGGGTCAATCAATTTTGGATTTTAGATTTTAGATTGACCCCAGCAATCAAGTCAGGGGCAAGTCAGGTCGCTTCTCCTGCAAAGACCCTGCGCGTAGCAAGAAACCCGTTGGAGTACAGTTATTAATTTTGGATAAAGTCGAGCTAAGAGAGAATTCATTACATTGGATATTAGATGTTCGCAAACTTGCACTAGTACCGTGTGGCGTAAATACGCCTACCATTTTCTAAGGCTACAAACCGAGATTTTTTCAAGACTCATAATAGTAGGTTCACTTGCACCAAACTTGCACTAGTTGTCAGTAATTAATAACTAATGAATAATAAGTGTTTAATTAATAATTTCGGTACTCAATTTAATCAATAAAAATTCATTCAGCAACACTAATCCTTATTTAAGTTAAGACTGGTAGTACTTCCACTTTGGGAAATATCAATCAATTTTTCCTCTCTTTACAGCCCATGAACACCTGACAAAGCTATTGAAATCATTCATGAGTCTATTCGTAAAATTTGATACCGATAACAAACATAAGTATCAAATAGTGCGCCGACGAAACTACAGGTCAAGCTAATCACAAATAATCCCCGCAGGGGAGTTCCACTGCCAAAGATGGCGAGAAAATGCATAATCTCAGTAGCGATCGCCTCTGTTAACTCTTGTAAACCGGGAAAGTAACCAATGAGGGATAGAAAGAGCAGTCCGCCGCCAACGAGGAAGATGGGAGCGACAAAACTAAAAATGATCGTCAGTAGTAAAGAGCGGAGAAAGTTAATGAAAATAGTCATTTAGGACAAACTCCGTGAGTAGAGATTGACAACGCCTAGATAGCGGGTTGTCATTTTCTACAATACGTGCGATCGTCCCTAAACAGACAATCTGTCAAAAATCTTAAGTTTTTATTAAAATAAACTGCTACCAGTTACAGCACATGCAGGGGATCTCAAAAATGACTTAAATCTACAAAACCCTTGCAAAACAAAGCTTATAACTAAGGTTAGCACCTATTTATTGCTTTGCAGCACGTTTAATAACAGCTTTATTTTCTGAGAGCATCTTTAATCTAAGTTAATATTCAGCTCTATTAGGGATGAGGGATAAGAGGGCAGAGGGGCACAGGGGTAGGAGAAGAATAACAATCCCCAATCCCCAATCCCCAATCCCCAAGCCCCAATGCCCAATAACTTCCGCTATTCTAAAGGCAGTTACCGAGTTAGCTACAGAACATTGAACCAGACTACATCGAAATCCAGTTTAGGAGAATGGAATCAGCGATTGCTGGCGGCGATTTTTCTGGGTGGGCAAGTCCTAGTTCACCTAGTAAGGGGCAAAATCCATCGGCGCAACACCTTAGAACAAATGGCAGCAGTTGGGCCCGATTCCGTATTTATTGCCCTCGTGACGGCTATTTTCGTCGGCGCGGTGTTTACCATTCAGGTGGCGCGGGAATTTATCAACTTTGGCGCAGGAAACATTATCGGCGGAGTGCTTTCTGTAGCGTTGACACGAGAACTCGCTCCCGTGTTGACAGCAGTGGTTTTGGCGGGGCGAGTCGGTTCTGCCTTTGCAGCTGAAATCGGCACCATGCGGGTAACAGAACAAATCGATGCCATGTTGATGTTAAAAACAGATCCAATTGATTACCTGGTTATTCCCCGCGTTCTTGCTTGCTGTTTGATGCTACCAATTTTAACTCTCCTGTCTTTGGTAACAGGGATGTTCGGAGGATTCCTCATTGCGACAAATATCTACAACCTGTCTGATACGGTATTTATAGACTCAGCCCGTAACTTTCTTGGTATCTGGGATATTTTTAGCGCCATGATTAAGGCGTGTTGCTTTGGCGTTTTAATCGCCGTAATTGGTTGCAGTTGGGGGTTGACGACAACAGGAGGAGCCAAAGGTGTAGGACAGTCAACCACAACTGCTGTTGTGACTGCCTTGCTGATTATATTTGTTAGCAACTTTTTTCTTTCTTGGTTAATGTTTCAGGGTCTTGGCGGTGCATTCTTGCAAGGCTTATAAGAGAGATGCGATTAATCGCGTCTGTACAGGAGTTAAAACTCCGAATGCCTCACTCCTAGTTCCTAACTCCTAAAATATGAGGTATGCCTACTAATAAAGCAGGATTTAAGAATGTGACCAATTCATTTGCTCCTAACTCCACATCAACTGTGGAACTCAAGCCTAGTTACAATATACCTATAGTGTTGGTGATTGCCGCTATTCCACTACTGTTAGTACAACCCTGGGTAGGCTCTATTTTCACACTGTTTGGTTTGTTTCTCATGTTTCAGGCGTTAACCCTGCGGTTGCAATTTACCGTCACCAACTTGGATATTTACAGAGGTGAAAAATTGATTCGGCGCTTTCCCTACCAGGAATGGCAAAACTGGCGAATCTTCTGGAATGGAGTCCCCATACTGTTTTACTTTAAAGAAATTAAAAGTATTCACTTTTTGCCGATTTTATTTGATCCCAACGCCTTGAAAACTTGCTTAGAACAACGTTGTCCACATATTTAATGCTGATACCGATTACATCTGAGTTTCCTCTAGAACTTGGGGATTTTGCCCCAAGTCTTACCAAGTTTAATTTTGTGCAGCTTCACAAAAAATTGGTATGAGTTCCATCTGTGCTGAGTCATTTTGATCTAAACTCATAACTCAGCACTCATTACTCACGACTTTTATGGCAGGTCAATCGTAATATTTCTGAAAGCTATTTATTCGCATCATAGGAATTACACTATTGTTTATGAACCCAGAGGCATCTCAAACCCCAGAACCAATTGATGAGCGGTTGGCAGAAAAACAAGAAGAGAACAATGCAGTTGAACATCCAGTCAATCCATCTGTTGAGTCAGTGGGACAAACAGGAGGCATTAGCTCATCAGAAGACTACGCAACTTTTGAGCCACTTATCTCCACTGCAGAAGTGGTAGATACTACAGTAGAGCTAACAGAAAATTCAAATGGCGAGTTTGTAGCGCAGTCGGAACCGGAAAATACCGCCCTGGGGTCAGAAATAGGATCATCATTATATGCAGAAGCAGAGCAGCGAGTGGCAGAGTTACAGATCGCAGAAGCAGCCCTCAAGGAAGAAATAGCCAAGCTACAAGCTTCTTATAAAAACCTTCAAGCACAAGTAAGTGAAACTCAAACCTCACTGGGACGACTTGTGCAAGAGTCGCTGGTACAGTTAGAACAACGCAAACAAACCCTGCAAATTTCTGTAGAACAACTAGAACGCCGACAGGAACGTATCCGCAACGAGATGCGAACCACTTTTGCTGGTACATCCCAAGACTTAGCAATTCGGGTGCAGGGTTTTAAAGACTATCTCACGGGTAGCTTACAGGATTTGGCTGTTGCGGCTGAACAGTTACAACTAACGCCAAGTGTAGTAGAACGAGAAAAACCATCTGTAAAAGAGGTTAAACCAGTTGAACCACAACCTGGAATACCGCAATTTGCCCAACAGCAGTTTCAAGATACTACAAAGCAAATTCGCCGCCTAATCGACCAATACCGTAATAAACCAGATTACTACGGTCCAGCATGGCAACTACGCCGCACTTTTGAACCAATCCATGCAGAGCGAATCTCCAACTGGTTTTTTACCCAAGGGGGACGGGGTGGTTTGCGGACAATGGGTAGCCGCTTACAGAATATTCTGATTGCCTCAGCTGCAATTTCGATATTACACAAGCTGTATGGCGATCGCGTCCGGACTTTAGTTTTAGCTAATACACCAGAGCGATTAGGTGAATGGCGGCGCGGCTTGCAAGACTGTCTGGGAATTGGTCGCCCAGATTTCGGCCCAGACCGGGGCGTGGTGTTATTTGAGGCATCTGATGCTCTCGCTCAGAAAGCAGACCGATTGAGCAAAGCTAATCAACTGCCCTTAATTATCATTGACGATTCAGAGGAGCAAATCAGTTTATCACTGTTGCAATTTCCCCTGTGGTTAGCCTTTGCTCCTGACCCCAAAACCGTGAGAAACTATGATGATGACTTTTAGATGGGGCATGGGGCATTGGGCATTGGGCATTGGGCATTGGACATTTGACAATTGACTAGAGTTTATCATTGGGTCAGAGTTCCCCAATTGTTCACTGTCAACTGTCACTTGATTTTTTTGAATTTTGAATTTTGAATTTTATTATGGCTATTTGGTTAACCGGATGTGGGGCAATTGTGGTCATAGCATACCTGCTGGGTTCTTTTCCCACTGGGTACATTGCTGTGAAGCAGTTAAAGGGTATTGATATTCGAGAAGTTGGTTCAGGTTCTACTGGCGCAACTAATGTCCTAAGAACCTTGGGGAAAGGGCCGGGAGCATTCGTTTTAGTACTGGATTCCTTAAAGGGAGTATTAGCGATCGCTCTAGTTTACTGGTTATTCAAATTTGCTTCTAGTCAAAATTTTATCCCCCCAACAGTAGATGCACAATTGTGGCAACCGTGGATAGTAACAATATCTGGGTTAGCTGCCATTCTGGGACATAGTAAATCGATTTTTTTAGGTTTTACTGGCGGTAAATCTGTTGCTATCAGCTTGGGGATTTTGTTGGCAATGAGTTGGCAGGTAGGTTTAGCAACAGCCGGTGTGTTTGCCGTTGTGGTGGCGATATCGCGGATTGTCTCTTTGAGTTCAATTGCAGGTGCGATCGCTGTTTCCATTTTCATGGTATTTTTGCATCAACCGTTACCCTATACTCTGTTTGGAATTGCCGGTGGATTATATGTGATTTTGCGCCATCGCACTAATATTGAACGACTGCTTGCTGGTACTGAGGCAAAAATTGGGCCAGGTGTAGCGACGGAACCAGAACAAACTGTATAATTTACCAGCCGCAAACATATTTTTTGCCCCGTGCTTCAGCCGGGGTTAAGATTAGGAATGAATGTTCCCTTTCATTAAACGGTGGATAAGGCGGCAAGGCCACAAAAAAGCTCCACAGATACTTACTGAGGCGATGGCGGCCACAACTCGCCAACTCGCACTATTCCCAGTGGCAGACTCTAAAGGGTGAGCTTGTGTACTTTTAGCTAATTCTGGCACTGAACGAGATAGCTGACTGGCTGTAGTCACCCCTTCAATCGCTCCTCCAATTAGATAAGCTACTAGGGCAATTACTAGCCAGTGATTCATAATATTCAACTGTTTGAACTCTGAGCGTATGCTTGGCAGTGGGCAATCGATTTCTCTGTCCTAATGATTGCCGCCTTGCCCGAAGGATAACCGACCTTCAGCCGTATCACGAATAAGGGGTAGTTTAGATTTTATATAAGTATTGAGGCTGCTATCTGCCTGGGCATCAATAGTCTGCTTTGCTTTTACCTGCTGGAGGAGCAATTGTACTAAAGCCGCATCGTCAAAATGCAGCAGAGTGTTGACCTGGGTAGACTCGATTACAGCCCAAAGCTGTTGCATCATTTTGGCAGTCACCATGAGTCTGTAACCTCTTAAGCTTTTCTTTATATTTACACGAATTTGGAATTTGTGGTTGGTTTTTATCTGAAGATTTATAAAGATGTCGGCTGGAGAAGTCTAGAGTAAGTAGGTAGCCATAATTAAATACTTAATCTAGTTTAATTTATTCTCGCCTACTTACTTAGTTATTTCAGAAAATGCGATTAAGTTATGGCGTTTTTCAATTGATTGAAATACAACACTGCTTTGCAAGAGACCTATTGTGAAACTCTCGCACAAGCTCCTTCCTGACCAGAAGGATCGGGAAAAATGGCTAAAGTGTGATATTCCGGGTTATCTGTTCCATATAGGACTCGAAAAGTATACAACTTGTTTCTACCTTGCCCTTCAGTAACAACTGTTAAAAGTGTATTGCTAGTGGGAGGAAGTCCAGGGATGTCTAGTTTTTTAATTCGTCTGAGTTGAATTACATTCGCTGCTGAGTTTTTACAATCTTCTGAATTAGTATTTGCGTCTTGACCAAACTGCATACATACTGGACCATCAAAGTCTATAGTTACCTGTGATGGATCGTTTAACCAAACTTTTTTAATTACTTCTCCAGCCGGAATAAAGCTTAAGTTTGTTCCTTCTTGATACCAAACGTTGATTGTAGGTATTAGTCCCCCTAAACCTTGCGCTTGACAGGAAAATATGGAACGCAGAACGGCGTTATTAGCTACAGCCCGACCTACCAACAAGAACATAGCAACTGAGAAAATTAAGGAAGCTATAGGTAGGAAATAGGAATTATCTGGAGTATTTCCTGACAATTTAGTATTATTTTTCATGGTTGCAAATATCTATAATTGGTATAAATCCTACCTCCTAAAACTGCATTGCTTGATTAAGGTATACTTCCACGTTTGTGCCTGCTGGCAAAAACCAAATATTATTTTGTTGTGACATTTGGGCAATTTGCTGTTGATTACGTTGGGCAATTTGGGGGACTATAGAAGTTAAACCACCTTCCACAACCCCGGCGGCAAGGTTACGTTGGGGCTGAGTGACAGTAGTAATACTTGTGCTGCTAGTGGTAGTGCCATTGACGGTAGAGGTAGTAGTAAGTGGTTGGAGTACAGTATTAGGGACATTTACTAATTCTGCTGCTTTACTAATACCTCCCAAAACGAATAGCCCTGTATCCATCGATGATATAGACGAACCGCGATTGGGAAATTTATTTGCGATTAAAGGTTTACCTTGGGAAGCGCGAAGAATAATTGCATTGTTGGGTAAGCTTTGTTCTGTGGGGTTGCCATTATTTTGCGAGATAACTTTGACTACGTTCATATGCAAAAGACCTTCTTCGGAAATGGAACTAATTTCCGTCAGAAATTCAGTATTTGCAGGGAGAGCAATTGAACCATCCTTTGATTTTAGGGGTTCTTGTAATCGGATCACAAATACGTTTTTTTGTGCATCTGTTTCGTTCCCTTTTGATCTAGTAGTTTCCCCGAATATCGCTGTCGCCAACACAGCTTTAGCACTAGTCCCGATTGCTACGGATTTTTGTCCCTGCGGTTGATATTGACTAACTACAGAAGTTCCCTGTTGTGGAGTTTGGGTTTGATTACGATTGAATTTTGGTGTCTGTTCCGTATTGTTTGCAGGTTGCGAAGGCGCTGTGATGTTATTAGATTGATCGGTATTTACTTGACCGTAGCTACCTAATTTGGCTAACCTTGTCCACTCTTGAAATGGGCTTGGTGGAGATGGTGGAGTTATATTAACTACCGGTTGAGTGTTTGGGTTCACAACTGGTAGGATAGGTTGAGGAGCAGGGACTCTAACGATACGCTGAACTGTCACTGTCCGAGGTACGTAAACTGTTGGTGCGGGTGTTGGGATCACTTTCTCTTTACTTCTAGAAGAAATTGACGGTTCTTGTAAGGCTACTGTAGGCGTTGATTTGGCAATTCTGAGCTGTTGCTGGGCAGCTTTTACCAACTGTGCTTGTTCAGTCAGGGCTAATTTCGTTTTTAGAGTATCTACTTCACCTTCTAGCTGTTGACTAGATTCATTAGTGGGCTGCGATTGCACTGGTGGAGAAACAATATTTTTTGGCTTTTGATGGCTGGTACTCATCAATTGGGACAAAACCACACCACCCAACAAAACTATCGCTAAAGTGGCAGCCCCTACCAAGCCTAGCTTTGCAAAGGGATTAGATGAGAGAGATTGCCTAGTCTGAACTTCTTGTGGTTGAGAAAGCGACTCTTGTGGCGTTGCAGAGTCTTCTGAACCTCCGGTATTGCTAGCAGAAGATTCTTCTTCAAAGCCGACCAACCTTGACATCCGGGATTCCCAATCTGAAGATTCTACTTCTGGTTGATCGTCGGTGGTTAGAGCAAATCTATTTTGGAGAGGCGTTTCCATAGGAATTAAGTATTGAGTCATGGTAGAGCTTGGTTTGGATTTACAGAACAATTTTTATCTTGGATTTCACAGACATTATAAATTTCTAGTCTCGCTTCACCAAGGCGGTAAGCTGCCAAGTGCAACGGTAGTGCCACATTTGGTAGTGAAGTTGCTGGTTCATCTATGGCTCTAACTAAAATTTGTTTATTAAACGAAATTGATTTTCCTAACTTATCATAACTGCTAAAAACTAGTTGATTGGCAAACATCTCTACTTTCCACTTTCCATCGCCTAGTTCTGTAGGTTGAGAAACTTTTTGGATTACTAATACATTCTCAGTTCCTCTATTAACGTTTTCAAATTGGCCATCTGGATTTAAATTAGTAAGTTCTGACTTAAGTTTTTCTTTAAAATCATCAGCTACTAGCTGGGAGGTAATTCCCCAGACTTGTGTTGGCGGCTGTTGCTGTGACCAGGTAAGCATTAAACTCATAGTTTCACCCACAAAGCGCCGAATAGTTTCTGGTTGTCGCTCTAAATTGGGTTGGGGATCTACGGTTATAGTGCGACCATTAACAAGTTGCACTAAACTTTGGGGTGTGAGTTGCCGACCTAACTGTTGTAACATAGACCCGTGAAATATTAGTAACAGCAAGGTAAATAGATGTAAACCAAATGTTCCTACTGCCAACAGTGGTAAGGGGCTGTTTTTCTTATTTTCTGGTGTGAGTATTTGCATTAAGAATTGATTATATAAATTGAACTCTCTTCAAGTGAATTAAAAATATATTATCTGATAAAGCTATCAGATGTTTGCCCAGTTCCGCATTGTTTGAATTTCTCTTCGTTCAGGTTGTTGTAGTTATCTAGCAAACATAAGTTACGAATTTCATAAATCTCTAATCTATCAGCGCGGACACTATAAATTGCTTTTTGTAAGTCGGTACTATTATCGACTTGCGGATTAGCGAAATAATCTGCTGCACGGACAAGGAAATCTTTGTTAAAAGGAGTGATAACTTTTGCACCACCAACTCGGTTTTTTTGAATTAAGTTGGCTACCATACCCACTCGCCACTTACCAGGTGCAATTTGTTTTGGTGGATAAACCCGCTTAATAACTAATTGTGATGTCATAACTTGGTTGGGATTTTCAGAAAAAACTTCTGGTGGTGTCATTTCTGCAACTGTGCTTAAGAAACCTTTGCGAAAGTCTTCTGATAAGGCAAAACTAGCTACCCAACTGCTGGTACTGATTTTTTTGCTACCACCTTGAGATGTGCTAATAAGTATTCCTAAATCTGATTTGGGGTTAGCGACTTCTTCGATAGTTTGTGGTGGTAAAGTCCCAGACCAGCTAAACATTGATATCATCGTTTTGCTGATGAATTGGCGAATTGCTTCTGGTTCCCTTGCTAAATCATCAATATTTGCTACTGGTTTACCGTCTATTAATTGCACAAAGTTGGGAGGTTTTCTCAGACTGAGTTGCCGGATATTTAACCCTTGCAATATGAATAAAAATAAAACTAATATATGTAAACTGAAGGTAGCGATCGCGAAAATTGTCAAAACACTTGCCGTTCTTCCTCTTTTTTCTAGCAACCGCACCATTTACTCATCTCCTCCTGCAAAAAAACTTCAGCTATTATTATATATTATGATGATTTGCATATAGTCAAAAGTTAAGACACTTCCCAATATGAGAGATTGCTTGAAAAGTATTTGACTTCTCCCCAAAGGGAGGATGTAGCAGTGACTTCCTTAAAAAAAGGGGGAAATCGAATCAAAATCAGCCTTTTTAAGGGGGATTTAGAGAGAGATAAAATTTTTTGCTATCGGAAGAGGACTTTTAAAACATCCTCTGAGATTCTTGTTTGGGAATTTTGAGTTGCTTATATCCTCTCCCTTACTAAAGAAGCCGTATTGCTGATAGCGCTGAAGACTGCAAAACCGCCAGCACCAGCCACAAGTAAAGATAAAATTGGTGCTAAAATTCCCATAAAAATTATGAACCACATTAAATCTGGATCAACATTAACATTTTGACCTGGCCCATTGACAATAACTGCGGCAGTCAGCACAGCAATAATATTGAATGAAATCTTGGCGATTCCAATAGATAAAAATCCAGTCAGCCATGCAAAAATCGGTTTACCAGCTACAGGTAGCAAAGACCCACCTACAGCTATTGGCCCTAAAGCTGCTATCAGCAACATAGTAGCTTCTATCAAATTCTGAAAAGCATATTGTAAGGAAACTAAAAAGTTTTTAATGCTGGTTTGGACTGTAGAGCCTAACAAAGAATTAAATGAGGCTTCTGACATAGTGCTAGTGCCATATCTAATATTATCTATCTTACTTTGTAGTCTAATGATCCAGATTTTATTTCCGTATGTATCTCTATATTTCTGCCAGAGAACGTTGATTTTATCGGCAGCTTTGACAAAACATAGACTTTGTTGTTCGCCAGTAAGCGACTGGCAAGGACGCAGTAAAGAACCAGCTATTTCTTCAGCGATACTCATATTCACTGCTTGCTGGTAGATTTTGTCTGCATCTGCTGATACCACTACTTGCTGGTTCACAGTCGTTAAAAAATTCCGCACTCCCAAGGTCAGATTAGAAAGTATACTTCCATTGCCGGAATTACTTAAAAGTACTACCACAATAAAAGGCCAAATTAAAGCTGATATGGGACGGGTATATTCGTAGGATATTAAGTCTTTGAGGAATTGTATCATAAAAAATAACAGGGTTCCTACGGCAAAAAAAATACCCAGATTTGTCAGCGCTCCATACAAGTTATTACTGGTGTTATTTTGTAATAAATCTAGCCATTGTTTATCCCAACCTTGGGCAATACTTTGGGAAGTGGCGGCACCATTATCGAGAATCTCATCATTGCCTACTTGGGCAAAAATTAGTTGAATAGCAAGTTGCATTTTGAGTTGATGGGCTGTTTTTTTTTGATTTCGTAGGGGGCTAACGCCCCCTACGAAACTGTTTTTTAGATTTACTGTTCAAATTTCCTGCCAAACAAATCTAGTTGAGAAGTAGCTCGTAAAAGTCGCGCCGCTTCTGTAGATGTTTCTACTCTCCGAGCGCGATTAGCTTCTTCTGTCTGCTGAGAAATGTTTGCCAAATTCAAATTAGAATATTGTAAAGACTGATTCGTTTGGATTGACTGAGCAAATATTTCAGCTACAAATTTGGCTTGCTCCTGTTCAATGTTAGTATTTTGTTGGTTGGCAGTGAGCAAAGTTGATAAACCTGGAATACTACTCGCAGCAAGAGTCGCAGCAGTAGTCGCAGCATTAGTCACAGCACTAGCTGGATTAATGGATAAGTTGTCAGCTGTATTAGTAAATCCGGCAATATCTGCTAGGCTTTTCTCAGCATTTTCTAACTTCGTTTTCGTCCGAAGTTGTCCACTTGGACCGAGAACACCTGCGGCGACTCCACGGGTAATTAGACGATTGAGTTCATTACTAACTAAATTTGCCCGCACAGCTGAATTATTCTCAAAGGGGTCTGAGCTACTAGAATAGAGAATCAAGTCATCACGCACCTTTTGTCCCGCAGTGACGGGATTGGGTATATTCAAATCTCCCCTGGCATTATTCAGAGCATTTTGACTCTGTACTTCTAGAGGCTTTAAGTTGTCGCTGAGATTATATTGAAGGTAATTTTGTAAATCTGTGGAATATGATTGAAAATCAGTCCAAATCTGACCTAATTGCCCCGTCTGAATTTGTGCCATTGCTGGTAGGATTGCCAGGGATAGCAAGGTAAAAGTAAAAATGGTAGTTTTTCTCATACACCTGTGCCTGAAAAAGGTAGACGATATTATGTCGTTATTATTTAGGGATTTCCCAGAAAGAAAATACAAAGCTGACAAACATCTAAAATTGCATAATCACTCATAGATAACCTCCACGATTAACTACCACGTAAGTTAGCCACTAACTGACGTGCAAATGCAGAAATTGCTTCATATTTGTTGCTATGAACTTGCATCATTTTACTACGAGCAGTTTGTTCAGATGGGTTATTAGCAACTGCTGCCAATTGTTCGTAGCCTGGATAATAACGACAGAATGTATAAATACCATTATCATCTAGCAGCCATTGGCTATAAACGCCTTCTTTGCGAGGAAAAAAGCTTTCTGAGGCATTACGAGAAATAACTTGGCGGGGATATTTCAAGATGTCTGCAAAACTATCCACTGCAACTGGCTGAATGCGTCCAATTAATCGGGTTGTCAGGTTTTGCAAAATTTTAGATGCAGCTTTAGATTTAGCAATAGTATCAGGATCTTGTCCTGATAAGATGACTCTGATACCAGCTTTAGCACCGTTCGCACAAATTCTGCCAACTAAATCAGAAATTTGCTCGAATTCAAATAAAATTGGTGCTTCGTCAATGAAAAATATAGAAGCTGGACTACTTAAGGCGCGTCGTAATGCTGCTGAATAGGCACTCAAAGATAGTACGGCTGCATCTTCACTATCTGATAAGTTCCTGAGAGCAAAAACTAAAAGTTGTGCATCAGTAGGAAAGCTAGATGGTGCAGAAATAGCTTGTCCCACACGACTAGAAAGCCAAAACCGCAAGCGTAGCTGAATTTGACTCAGAGCGTCTTCTACTCTGCCAGTTAAAGAACTTAGCTGCAAGTGTTCTGGTGAACAGAAATAGAGAAAATCTTTTAAGGTAGGGGTTTTTTGCCAAGCCTGAGTGCCAAATCCTCCAATCATCGCCTGTCGATATCGCTCTTTGATACCCTCATCTGCAAAGAAGGCTTCTAATGCTAAGTTGAGCAGCGATCGCACAGTTTGCGATAAAATTTGACTTTCAGTCGATGATCCTAAAACCATTGTCATTAACGCTGACTCTAGAAAACCCGTATAATCGGTGAAGCGATCGCGCTGTTGTTCTGGATCTAGCGATCGCAAGTCTGGCTGTTCAAATAAGTTATTCGATTGTTTGGAAATATCAAAGTAAGCCCCATTCCCCTCCATAAACTCTGTGTAGTCAGTGAAAGTAGATGTGCCATCAGGTTTAGGGAAATCTAACGCCACAACAGGAATGCCATGTGCCAAAGCCTGAGTTAAAATCCCTGATACCAACACCGATTTCCCAGCCCGAGTTGTCGCAAATAAAGCTAAATTTTTGTGTTGATTAAATAAATCTAAATGTACGGGTGTTCCGCCTTCTTCAGCAATCAACTCAAAACCCTGTTTATCACCCCGTTTAGTTAAAACTAAAGGCATTAATCCGGGAACTTCACTGGTTAAATATAGCTGGCGACGGTTAAATGGTGTTGCT
>Ga0116226_10003065_pt1 | contig 14704 bp, 12 predicted proteins | sample S1TSphfallax_FD_89692 | JGI IMG/M metagenome (GOLD analysis project Ga0116226, IMG submission 89692) | Host-associated microbial communities from peat moss isolated from Minnesota, USA - S1T2_Fa - Sphagnum fallax MG | ecosystem: Host-associated > Plants > Peat moss > Unclassified | place: USA...
GATCGCGCGCGTGCCGAACGAGCCGGTGTTCCATGCGCCGTGGGAGGGTCGCGTCATGGCGCTGAACCGCGCGCTTGGCAGTCTGCGAGAGTGGAACATCGACATTGGCCGATACTGGATCGAGCTGCTGTCGCCCGAAACCTATCTTGCGCGTTCCTACTACGAGCGTTGGCTCGCACGGCTCGAGAATTTGTCGGTCGCGCGCGAGCTGGTCAGCAAGGCAGAGCTGGTGGCCGGCCATGCGAGCGGACCTGGCCGCCCAGTGGCGGGCCGCGCCCTGACGCCTGCCGACGTCGTTGGCGCCCTGATCCCCGGCTCGTTTGACCGTCCCGCCATGGCGCCGGCCCGGTTCAAGGTCGGCGACCGTGTGCGTGCCCAAAACATCCATCCGCGCACCCACACAAGGCTGCCGCGCTATGTGCGCGGCCATGTCGGCGTCATCGAGCGGATGCACGGGTGCCACGTTTTTCCGGATGCGGTCGTCGCCTCCGGCGCGGAAGATCCGCAATGGCTTTACACCGTCACATTCGACGGGGCGACCTTGTGGGGGCCGGACTCGGAGCCCGGGCTGCGCATCTCCATCGACGCATTCGAGCCTTATCTCGATGCCGCCTGAAACGACCATCTGCGATGCGGCCGCTCTCGTGGCTTTAGAGTCCATTTCGGACATCCCGCGCGACGAGGATGGTCCTGTGTTCGCGGCACCTTGGCAGGCCCAGGCTTTTGCCATGGCGCTGACGCTCCAGCAGCGCGGAATTTTTACGTGGGTGGAATGGGCGGACATGCTCGGCGCCGCCCGCGCCCTTGCGGCGACGGAGGGCGCGCCCGACACGGGCGAGACCTACTATCGGGACTGGCTGGCGACGCTGGAACAGATGGTGACGGCAAAAGGCTTGGCGGATCCCGCCGCCCTGAGCCGCACGCGCGACGCTTGGGGGCGAGCGGCCGAGCGAACCCCCCATGGTGCACCGATTGAATTGGGCGTGGGGGATTTTTGTTAGTGTTTGCTCTGATTAGGGTTTGCGGGGCGCCGGCGATGGCTGCCGGCTGTCCGGGACAAGGTGGGAAGCAGTCTGGATGTCTGCGCGGGAACTGGTCGGAAGCGGACTGGGGGCTTCGCGCCCCGGGACTTACTCGGAGTATTTGACCAAGGAAAATTTGGGGTGAAGAAAAGCGCAAGTTGTGGACCCGCGAGATGGTTGGCGTTCTCATCAAGCAGAAGTTTGGCATCAAATTCAGTGCGGCGTCGGTTGGGCTCGGCGGCACAACGCAGAAATCTATTTTGGTGATGCGGCACATGTTCGGTCTGATCATCACTCGGGAGAGCAAATTTGAGGTGTTTTGACGCGGCGCTTGTGTACCCACCACCACTTGCAAACTGTATCGGTGTTGTGCAGGATGATGCACTAGGGCTTAGGTACAAAATAGATTTGCCAAGGGCAAAAGCGAACGATTTTCTTGTCGTGAGTGACAAAATTCGATCGCTCGTTCGTCATTGGTTTTATCCCAATCAAAAGAAATAAAGGATAGTTTACTATGCCTAGCCCTCCTCTAACTTCGGAAGACGGTAGCCCGGTTTCTCTCAGTGTTAGCGAGGATCAGCAACCGTAGCGTGGGTCTTGACCCACGTCTTCCCGGCGGCCCGGCGTGTGTCCGTGGGTCAAGACCCACGCTACGGCTGGCTCGTCCAGATCGCCGCCGGCCAGCAGCACGCCGCGCTCGCGCAAAAACCCCGCCCAACCACCCCCATGCCTCGCCATCTCGCTCTCCCCCACACGCAATGCTATGACGACATCCAAGACTCGTAAACGGACCACCAGGGCATGGCCCTCGCGCGTAATGCAGTTGAAGCCCTCGCCCCTGACCAAAGCGCGCTCACCGCTGCCGCCGGCCTGCTGAAAGCTGCGAAATGGCCGGTCCGCGCCCGCGCCGGCGATATCGTCTGGGGCGAGTGCCAGGGCTCCGGCGCCAACCCGTATCGCGTGGCGGCGGACATGGCGGATGGGGGCGCCAAATGCACTTGCCCGTCGCGCAAATTTCCTTGCAAGCACGGCCTGGCGCTGATGCTGATGTGTGCCCAGAACGACGCCGATTTCACGCCGGCCGCCATCCCGGACTGGGTCACGGAATGGCTGGGCCGCCGGCGCAAAACTTCCGCGCCGGAGCCAGGACAACCAAAATCCAACACCATCGCGCCGCTGCAACCTGCACACGAAACCCCGCCCATTGACCCCGAAGCCGCGGCCCGCAAGCGCGCCGCCGCCGAAAAGCGCGCAGAGCAAACCAGGCGGACAGTCCATGCCGCAACCGTTGAGCTCGATGCCTGGATCGCCGACCAACTCGCCGCATTCCCCGCCTTCCTGGCGGACCTGCCAACGCGCTGCCGCCGCATTGCCGCGCGCCTGGTGGATGGCCGCGCGGCCGCCCTCGCCAGCCGCATCGACGAGATGCCGTCCCGCCTTCTGCCCTTGCTGCCGCACGAACGGATCGATGCCGCCATCGCCGAACTGGGACAACTCGTTCTGCTCGTCCGCGCCTGGCGCAGCAATCCCGCCGACGCGGAACTGACGTGCTGCATCATCGCCGCGGAAACGCGCGAGGAGCTTCTCGCCGATCCCGCCGCAAAGCGCATTACCGCGAGCTGGGAGGTGCTGGGCGAGCGCGTTGCCACGCGGCGCGATGGCCTGGTCAGCGTCGCCACCTGGCTGATGAGCCTGGGTGAAACCGCGCCGCATTTTGCCGTATTGCAGGATTTCTTCCCGGCCTCGGCCGGCCGCCGCACAGGCGCCTTCGCCGCCGGCGACATTTTCAATGCCGAACTGGTCTTCTACCCATCCGGCGCGCCGCTTCGTGCCGTCATCGCGGCGCGCGATCCGAATGCAGCCAAACGCGTATGGCCCGCCGCCGCCGCCGATCCGCTGGCGGCCCATTCCGAGCAAAGACTGAAAGCGCCCTGGGCTTTGGAGACACCACTGCTTCTGCCGGCCGGCCGGATCTGCGTCGATAGCCAGGGGCGGCACTGGTTGCGATCCGGCGCCACCTGTCTGCCGCTGGATAGCGCGCCGCCGGCTGTCACCCTTGGCGCCGAGCTGACCGCTGCCGCGGGGCTCTGGAATGGCGCCCGCCTGTCCTTGATCGCCGCGCACTCCAACTGGGGGCGGCTGAGTTTTGGCGGGTGATCTCGGCGACACCATCGCGCGCCTGCGTGCAGCCTGGATGGCTGGCGGCATGGCCCGCAAACATTGTCCGCCGGAATGGCTGCCAACCATCGGCGACGGGCCGCCGGCGGAACTGGCGCTGGCGGCACTCGCCGGCCAGGCGCTGCACGCCGTCTTCCGCCCGGCCCCCGGCGGCCCGCTCGTCACACGGGATCCGCTGCCGCCACTGGCGCACCCGCCGGTGCCGGACGCGCTCCGCCCGCGCGTGCGCCGCCTGGTCGCCGCCTATCCCTCGATGGTGAAGCATCTGCTGGCACTGCTGGCCGGGCGGGGCTTCACCGTGCATCCGGCCGACTGGCTGCCGACGCAGCGCAGCGACCCTCCGCCCGCGCTCTACGCACCCTGGTTGCTCTGGGTGAACGGCGGCGCCGCGCCGCCGAGATCGCCAGCCAAGCCGCTGGTCGCCGACCCGGCGCTGGCGGCCGAACTTGCGCAACTGCTGGAGGTCGTCTCCATCGGTATCGTGCACCGGCGCAAGCGCCTCAAAATCGCGAAACTCAAGACGGCGCCGCAAACCGCCCGCCGGCTGGACCTCTTCGCCAAGGTGACGCTGGGAGCCTTGGCCGCTGCTCTCGGCACAACGTCGGCCGAGCTTGTGGCCACTGCACCCACCGGCGTGCCGCCCGGAATCGCCGCCTTTGCGGCCATGGTGGCCGCCACCGGAACGCCGGACGAGCACCGCCGCCTGCTCGCTGCCATGCTGGACGATCCGGAATGCCCGCTCGCCGGCACCTCTCCACTCGCCGCCACGCTAGACCGTGCGGAAGCCGCCGCCCTGCTGCCCACCACCCTGCGCCGCGAGACCACGCATAGATTGACCGCGACGCTCAACCTGGCTGGTGCTGCCTGCGGTCTGGCTTGCCTGCCGGACATTGAAGCCTCGCCTTCCTACAAGTTGATCCGCGAACGCCTCGCCGCCGCCGCCCTCTCGTCGCCGGGGCAGGAGGCCCATATCGTGCTCGCACTCTGCCTGACCGAACTCGGTCTCGTCGCCCACGCACAGGCTGCGCAATCCCTGCTGGAGATGTGCATCGAGGCAGGTCTTCCCCCGGCGGACCGAAGGCTGGACGCGCTGCACCTCAACATTGCACTTACCCCGGAGATTTCAGCTTGAACCAGCGTCTGCGCCTGCCCGCTGAACAGAATTTTGGCGCCGAGCTGGCCGCGCTGAAAGCCGGCGACGATGCGCCAACCCCGCAAGGCTGGGCGCTCTCGCCGCGCGCTGTCGTGACGTATCTGCTCGGTGGCCGCGCCGCGGATGGCACTTTCATCAGCGCCAAATATGTCGGCGAAAGGCGCCTGATCGAAACCGCCGTTGCGACCCTGGCCACCGACCGCGCCCTGCTGCTGCTGGGCGTGCCAGGCACTGCGAAATCCTGGGTCTCCGAACACCTCGCCGCCGCCGCCTGCGGCGATTCCACCATGGTGATCCAATGCACCGCCGGCACCGATGAAAACCAGATCCGTTACGGCTGGAATTACGCCCAGTTGCTCGCCCACGGCCCCTCGCGTGAGGCGCTGGTGCCCACGCCCTTGTTCCGCGCCATGGAGGCGGGGAAAATCTGCCGGCTGGAGGAACTCACGCGCATGGGGTCGGACGTGCAGGACACGCTGATCACCGTGCTGTCCGAAAAATTCATGCCCATCCCGGAACTCGGCCAGGCGGTGAACGCCGTGCGCGGCTTTAACCTGATCGCGACAGCGAATAATCGCGATAAAGGCGTGAACGATCTGTCCGCGGCCTTAAAACGCCGGTTCAATGTGGTGGTGCTGCCGCTGCCCGCGGATATGGCGGAGGAGATCGCGATTGTTACGAAACGCGTCGGTGAAATGGCGCAGTCGCTCGATCTGCCGGTCGCCCGCAACGCCGCCGAGGAAATCGCCCGCGTCGTTGCGATTTTCCGCGAGTTGCGTGGCGGGGTGACGCAGGATGGCAAAATCACCCTGAAGACTCCCACCAGCACGCTTTCGACGGCAGAAGCGATCGCCGTGCTGATTGGCGGCCTTTCGCAAGCCGCGTATTTCGATCACGGCGTGCTGACGCCGGAAGCTGTCGCCGGGAACATGCTTGGCGCCATCGTTAAAGATCCGGTGCAGGACAAGATGGTGCTGGAGGAGTATCTGGAGACTGTGCTGAAGAAGCGGGCGGATTATGGGGCTTATTATCACGCTTTGATTGACATCATTTAAGAAAGCAGTTGTTTTTTGAAAAAAAGAACCAAAAAACCTTTGCGAGTCCGGGCTCAGCCTATCCGGATAGGCCGCAGCCAAAACAATCAAAAGTTTTTTGCTTCTTTTTTTCAAAAAAGACGGCCTTGCTTTTCCTTTTCATGACCGCACTCATCCACATCTTCGGCATCCGCCACCACGGCCCAGGCTCCGCGCGCCGGCTGTTGCACGCGCTGCAAGAATTGCGCCCGGACACAGTGCTGATCGAAGGCCCTGCGGATGCCTCCGCTCTGCTGCCGCTGCTCGCCGATCCGGACATGGTGCCCCCGGTCGCCTTGCTGGTCTATGCGGCAGACGACCCGCAGCGCGCCTCCTTCTGGCCCTTCGCAGAATTCTCGCCGGAATATCAGGCCGCGTGCTGGGCTGTTCGCAACGGCGCTTCGCTGCGCTTCATCGATCTTCCCGCAAGCTGGCGTTTCGCCGAAAACCCTGTGGAAGCAACGGCACCCGAGCCCTCGAAGCTGGAGCGTGATCCGGTCGGCGTGCTGGCTGAGGCGGCAGGCTATGCGGATGGCGAGAGTTTCTGGCGCGATGTCATCGAAGAAAACCCCGCCCCCGGGCCGGTTTTCGCCGCCGTGGCGGACGCCATGTCAGCACTGCGGGATGCAGCACCCCCCGCCACGGGATGGGAAGCCGCACGCGAAGCCCATATGCGGCTGGAAATCGCCAAGGCGGCGAAATCATCCGCAGGCCCTGTCGCCGTCGTCTGTGGCGCCTGGCATGTCCCGGCTCTGCAAGCGAAAGTATCCGGCACAGAAGATCGCGCCCTGCTCAAGGCTCCTGCAAAAATCAAGACCATTGCCACCTGGGCACCCTGGACAATGCCCCGCCTGGCGTTTGCGGGCGGCTACGGCGCAGGTGTGGCGGCACCCGGCTGGTGCGCGCATCTGTGGGCGCATGCGCCGGGGGAGGCGGCAACGCCGTGGCTTGTGCGGATCGCCGCTGCCTTGCGCGCCCAAGGCCATCTGGTTTCCACCGCGGCGTTGATCGAGGCGCAGCGCCTCGCCACCACGCTGGCCGCCCTGCGCGGCCGGCCGGCACCTGGCTTCGAGGAATTGCGCGAGGCCGCTATCGCCTGCCTGTGTTTCGGTGAACCCCTGCTCTGGTCAGGCATTGCGCAAAACCTGCTGCTGGGCGACGCGGTTGGCGCGATCCCGGCCGGCGTGCCCGCCGCCCCGCTCCTGGAGGATCTGCAACGCGAGCAAAAGCGGGTCCGGCTGAAACCTGAAGCGCTGGATCGCGAGCTCGCCATCGACCTGCGCAGTGACAGCGGGCTGGAGCGCTCCACCCTTCTGCATCGGCTGGCGATTCTCGGCGTGAGCTGGGGCAAGCTCGCGGAAACCGGGCGCAGCCGCGGCACGTTCCGTGAACGCTGGGTGCTCCGCTGGGAACCGGAGTTTGCGGTAAAACTCGTCGAAAACCTGGTCCATGGCGCAACCATCGTGCAGGCGGCCACGGGGCGCCTCGCCGTGCTGCTGGACGATGCGCAAAACCTGCAGGGGTTGGCCGGTGCGGTGGCCGCGGCACTCACGGCGCAATTGCCGCAAGCCGCCGCGCGCGGGATCGCCCTGATCTCACAGCGCGCCGCCCAGACCAGCGACGCCGGCGAATTGCTCGCGAGCCTGCCGCCGCTGGCCCAGGTGGTGCGGTATGGCGAGGCGCGGCCCACGGATGCAGCGCAGCTCGGCGCTCTTTTCACGCGCATCCTGGCGCAGGCGGCGATCGCTCTGCCGTATGCCGCCCGTGCCCTGGACGATGCGGCGGCAGGTTCCATGTGCGCTGCGATCATCAACGCCAACGCCGCCGTGTCGCTCGCCCAAATCACCGGCGAGGATTTGGTCGCCTGGCGCAGCGCGTTGCGTAGCCTTCTGGATGACAGCCAGGCCGCCCCGCTACTCGCCGGCGCTGCCGGGCGCCTGCTCTATGAAGCCGAGGCAATAACCCCGGCGGACGCCGCCGATCTGCTGTCGCGCATGTTCTCGCCCGGCCGCCCACTGTCATCCGCGTCCGGTTTCTTCCAAGGATTTTTCGAAGGGAATGGCGAGCGACTGATTTATGACGAGGGCCTTCGCAATGCGGTAGATGCTTGGCTACAAAGCCTCGGCCCCAACGATTTTACTGAAAACCTGCCGCTGTTCCGCCGCGCCTTTGCGGGTCTGGACCGCATGCAGCGTCGTCGCCTGCTGGATGCGCTTTTCGGCCGCGCCGCCGGCGTGCTGCCGGGCCTCGTGCTGCCCCCCGATGCAGCAACGATCTGGCCTCTGCATCTCGCGCGTGTGACCGGCATCCTGATGGCGCCGCCGGCAAAGGACGCTGAAGCTTGAACGAGGAGTCCCAACGCCGCTGGCGCCTCGCCTTGGGCAGCGAAGACGAGGCCCTTTCGCAGGAGGATCAACGTGTCTCAACCGCCTTGAGCGCGCTTTACGGCGAGGGCGACGAGCAGAAGCGCCGCGGCGGCCTGGGCCGGTCCGCCCCCAACGTAGCGAAATGGATGGGCGACATACGCAGTTATTTTCCGGCCTCGACTGTTCACATCGTGCAGAAAGATGCGTTTGAGCGGCTAGGCCTGAAGCAGATGCTCCTGGAGCCGGAATTCCTCGCCGCCGTCGAAGCCGATGTGGATCTGGTCGCGAATCTGATCTCCCTGCGCAGCATCATGCCGGAAAAGATCAAGGCCACGGCGCGTGAGGTGATTGGCCGCGTTGTCGCCGCCCTGATGGAGCGGCTGGAGCGGCGCACTGCCGAGGCCATCCGCGGCGCCGTGCAGCGTGGACGCCGCACCCACCGCCCGCGTTTTGCCGATATCGATTGGCCGCGCACGATTGCCGCCAATCTGCGCCATTACCAGCCGGCGCATCGCGTGATTGTACCGGAAAAGCTGGTCGGATTCATGCGCCATCAGCGGCGGCTGGTGGACCTGGACGAGGTCATTTTGTGTGTCGATCAATCCGGCTCGATGGCTAGTTCCGTCGTTTACGCCTCGATCTTTGCGGCCGTTATGGCGTCGCTGCCGGTGGTGAAAACCACTCTCGTGTGTTTCGACACGGCAATACTGGATCTGACGCCGGAATTGGCCGACCCGGTGGAGGTGCTGTTCGGCGTTCAACTGGGCGGCGGCACGGACATCAACCAGGCTATCGCCTATTGCGAGCAACGCATCCAGCGCCCGGCCAAGGCGCATCTCGTTTTGATCTCGGACCTGTTCGAGGGCGGCAATGCGGAGGCGCTGATGGGGCGCCTCGGCCGGCTGATCGGCCTTGGCGTGAACGTCATTGGGTTGCTGGCGCTGAGCGATCAGGGAAGGCCGGCCTATCATGCGGGACTAGCCGGAAAGCTTGCAGAACTCGGCGCCCCGGTCTTTGCCTGCACGCCGGACCAGTTTCCCGGATTGATGGCGGCAGCATTGCGCCGCGACGACCTGCACGCCTGGGCCGCCTGCCAGGATATCAAACTTGTCCGCGATGAGACGGGTGCCGGACCTCGCGATTAGACTCGCTGGCCGGCTTTATTTTGGAAACCTTTCGCTCCACCCGCTACCGAAGTGGTCCCCGAAAGCTGCTCCACGAATTTGCTCAGCATCTGGCGCGTGACCTCGTAAGGGTGGGCTGAAGCCCACCCTACTGATGCACCAACGGCCACGGATTGGCACCGGTCACTGGTTAGTCGCCCTGGCATAAATTAACTCGACCTAATCCGATCGCGCTCTAGCGGGGTCGAGGCGGCGGCGCCGCACTTTGTGCGCTCATAGCCTTGCCCAGCTCGGCGCGTGTCCAGGGGCTGCGGCCGGCGACATAGGCGGCAGCGTCGATAATTTGGGCATCGGTGAGTTGCCCGGCGACTGCCTGCATGGGCGCGGCGCTTGGATCGTTCCGCGCCTTGGAGCGGAAATCCATGAGCTGGCGCGCCAGGAAGGTCGGTGATGCACCGGCGATCCCGATGAGTTCCTGGCCGTGGCAACTTACGCAGGCAGGCCCGCCCGATGCACCATGCTCGGCGATGACGCGCCCGCGCGCGACGGCGCCTTCAGGCACGTAGGCAATATAGTGCGTTGCGGGATCGCGCAGCTCGAATCGCTCGCCATCGACCGGCCCCTCGATAATACGCTGCCCAAGCGCTTCATGCTTTAACCGATCAAAGCGGAAGACGAAATGCCAAGCGGCGGCGGCCGGGATCGTTGCTGCCTCGACGATTTGCGTGTGCGATTGCGGTTCGAACTGGCTGAAATACGTCGCGGCCGCCTCAAGATCGGCTGGCTGGATCGCATGCGCCGCCGCTGCCATATAGCTGGTGGGCATGTAGGGCACCGCCGCGCGGCGCGTCCCGTTAGCAAAAGCCTGGACCTGCTCAATAATATAGTCAGTTGGCAGGCCCTGAAGGCGGGCGTTTTCAGGCCGCCCCGTGCCATCGGGCAAGTGGCAATATCCACATGGATAGACGCCCTTGCCCTTTGCGTGCAGCACCGCCTCAGGCGCGGGTGGGTGTGCATTTGGAAACCAATCGACCGCCTGCGCCCCGTCAAAGTTCGATTGGTGTAGGATGACTGGCGAGCCCGGCAGGCGCATCACCTCGGACGCGCGCGGTGCGGATGCATGTGTTGCGGCGCCAACCCCGGGGAAGGCCCATTCGAACGCGGGCGCGGGGGCAGCCGAGATCGCGACAAGTGCCGCAAGGACAAGTAAGCGCGGCCACATTGAAACATAACCGGCAGGTTCCGGCTTCGTCCGTATGGTGCTGAAGCGTTTGTCGTAGCTCTGAATTGCCGACCCCGTTTGGCTTCCAAAAACCCCCTGTGGTGTAACCCGGGAGGCAGCCCCGTTGTCAACTCGGGTCACGTCGACTTTGCGCTGCTAGAACTCGATCCCGGCGCGTGTCGCTGCCGGGGTGGATCTCTTCTTGAAAGCCCCCGGCATCGGCGTCACCTGCTGGCCGGCCCCGGGGGTTGCGGCTAACGAAGACAGGTCGGTGGGGAATCTTGGTCTGTCTGCCGTTGAAGAGGCGGATATCGTGGATTTTCTGGGTATTCTCACCGATGGCTACACACCGTACCGGCGCAATCCCGTGCAGCCTGAACGCGGCTCGGCCGGACATTCGCGCGTGTTAGCGCGGATCAGCCTACCGTGACGGCGGCTGCGATCGGCATTGATGTCGGCACCTCGGGCGTGCGGGCCGCCTTGGTGGATGCGAGCGGCGTGCAGCTCGGGTTCGGCTCGGCCCTGCTTGCAGCTGGGGATCGCCGTGACCCCGATTGCTGGTGGCGGGCGGTGCAGTCGGCGCTTGCGGCGCTCAAAGCGTCCGCCGATCTTTGCGGTGTGCGCTGCATCGCGGTCGATGGGACGTCCGGCACGATCGTTTTGCTCAACGAGTCCGGGCAGCCGATGCGGCAGGCCAGCCTTTACAATGATGCCGCGCCGGAGGCCGCGGTGCGTGCGGTTGCGGCGGCGGCGCCCGCCGGGAGTGCGGCCGGCGGGGCTGCTTCGCCTCTGGCCAAGCTGCTGGCGATGCAGGATGTGCCCGGCACGGCGCGGCTTGCCCACCAGGCCGACTGGATTGCGGCTAAACTGGGTGCACCCTTTGGCATCAGCGACGAAAACAACGCGCTCAAAACCGGCTACGATCCGGTGCAGCGATGCTGGCCCGGCTGGCTGCGCGATCTCGGCATTCGCGCGGCCCTCCTGCCTAAAATTGTGGAGCCCGGCACGGCGATCGGGACCATCGATCCGGACGTGGCCACCCGCTTCGGCCTGCCGGCCGACGTGGTGATAGCCGCCGGCACGACGGATGGGTGCGCGGCCTTCCTGGCGACCGGTGCCGATCGGGTGGGCGAGGCGGTGACGTCGCTCGGTTCCACGCTGACCCTGAAACTTCTGTGCGAGCGGCCGATCTTTGCGCCGGAATACGGGGTGTATAGTCACCGGCTGGGTGACCGCTGGCTGGCCGGTGGCGCATCGAACAGCGGCGGCGCTGCGCTGGCCCGGCATTTTACGCCCGACGCGCTGGCGGCGCTCAGCGCGCGCATCGATCCTGCGCTGGACAGCGGTCTTGATTACTACCCTTTGCCCAGCCCCGGCGAGCGCTTCCCCTATGCCGATCCGCATCTGCCGCCACGGGAGACGCCGCGCCCCGCGGACGATGTCGCGTTCCTGCATGGGCTTCTGGAAGGCATCGCCCGCATCGAGGCGCTTGGCTACCGGCGCCTGGCTGATCTTGGCGCCCCAGCACTCGCCACAGTGCGAACGGTTGGCGCCGGCGCGAGCAACGCTGCGTGGACCGTGATCCGGCGACGCGCGCTCGGCGTGGATGTGATGCCGGCGTGCTCCGCGGAAGCCGCGATGGGCGCGGCCACACTTGCGCTCAAGGCGATGCGTTAGAGATATTCTCTTTCGAAAAATAACCAAAAACTTTTACGAGTTTGGCTGAGTGTATTGATGCTAGCCTGCGACTTCAGGATCAAAAGTTTTTTGCTTCTTTTTTTTCAAAAAAGAAGTCCTTTTCAAAAAAGAAGTCCTTCCTGTCCGCCGCCGCGCACGCTGTCGTGATCGACACAAGTCGGCCTGGATGGGCCGGGGGGGTGAGCAATTATGTCTACGCCAGTAGGTGGCACGCAACCCAAATGATGACGGCCCACAGCACGCCCGACAACCCGATAGAAAGCACCAACATTTTTGCATTAAGCGACAATTCGTAAGGCTCAAGCCGCCGCACGACGGCAGGTGACCTTATGGAAGCATTTTGCATCAACTCTGCGTCGAGAGTAGCCATTACATTAATGCCCGCTCAAACAACGAATTGACTCCCTACTCAACCTTTGCGCGTATTTCTTGGCAAGTCAACTCTTTTTTTGTCGGATGCCAGCCTAACCGCGCTGGGCGTCACCTATGCCGCCGCACCGGGCGCATTTTAATTCGAAATTCTCCCTCGAATAGAAAACCCAGTCCACAGGATGACTGCCTATACCGTATGAAAAGAAAGAAGTTCAGAAGGAAGCCGGCGCTGTGGCGGTTTCGCCTGCGCCACGCAACTGAAAAAAGAGACATTTTTTCCAACATTCAATACCTCGGGCTTTTCCGCTCCTCATAAAAAAGGCTAGAAACCTTATCGTGTTGCAGCGCAATATGGTCTGGTCGGAACGGAGGCGCGTGTGCGAATTGCAATTATCGGCGGCGGCTATGTTGGCTTGGTCTCGGGGGCGTGCTTCGCCGAATTCGGAAATGAGGTCGCACTCGTAGAAACCGACTCTGCCAAACTGGCTATTCTGAACGACGGTCAAATTCCCATCTATGAGCCTGGTCTGCCGGAACTGGTGCGCGACAATGTTGCGTCTGGAAGGCTGACGTTTGGGAACGACATTGCCGCGGCATTGGACGGCGCAGCTGTAGTGCTTCTGGCTGTAGGTACTCCGACGCGGCGCGGCGACGGGCATGCAGACCTGTCTTATGTCTTCGCGGCCGTTGAGCAAATTGCCCATGTGTTGAAAGACTACGTTGTCATCGTGACGAAATCGACCGTACCCGTTGGCACTGGCAGGCGAATACTGGAAATAGTCCACAATGTGAATCCTGGGCTGGATGTGGATGTTGCGTCCAACCCGGAGTTCCTTCGTGAAGGCAGCGCCATCGGCGACTTCATGCGGCCCGACCGGGTGGTGATCGGCACTGAGAGTGAACGGGCACGCGAGGTTCTGCGGCAATTATATCGGCCGCTCTACCTGATCGAGGCGCCAATTCTGTTTACCGGCATCGAAACAGCCGAGCTGATAAAATATGCGGGCAATTCGTTCCTGGCCATGAAGGTGAGTTTTATCAACGAAATGGCCGATCTGTGCGAGCGGGTCGGCGCCGATGTTCACGAACTGGCGCGTGGCATCGGGCTGGACGGTCGCATCGGCCGCAAGTTCCTGCACCCCGGCCCCGGATTTGGCGGCTCGTGCTTCCCCAAGGATACGCTGGCGATGGTGCGCATCGCGCAAGATCACGGCGCACCAAGCCGGTTGATTGAAGCGGTTGTTGCGGTGAACGACGCGCGCAAAGCCACCATGGGCGCGCGTATCATTGGCCTGGCGGGCGGCTCGGTGCGCGGGCTTTCGGTTGGCATCCTGGGCCTGACGTTCAAACCTGAGACAGACGACATGCGGGATTCGCCGTCCCTGCCGATTGTCTGGCGACTTGTCGAAGATGGCGCGCACGTAAGAGCGTTCGATCCCGCCGGGATCGATGCAGCGCGACCATTATTGCCGTCCTCGGTCGTCTATTGCAGGGACGCGCTGCATGCGTCGGAAGGGGCCGATCTGCTCGTTGTCGTTACAGAGTGGAACGAATTTCGTGCCATTGCCCCGGAGCGGCTGGCCGCTGCAATGCGAGGCAGGCTCATCGTCGATCTGCGCAACCTGTATGAGCCGGTCGCCATGCGCAGCGCCGGGTTTACCTATCATTCCATCGGCCGGCAATGAGTCTTTGATTTTCGCTCGAATAGCGTTCTAATGCCGACTATGCAAAATGAACGGGTCATCGATGATCGGGAACATGTCCTTTGACGTGACGGCACGCACGCCGCCTGTTGCTCTGGTTACTCCTGGCAACCGCGATGCCGCGGCTGGCAGCCGCGACAACGCTGGCGGATTTGCAGACCCGAGGCTTCCATATTGTCGCCTCCACCAAGATTGACGGGCATTTCACCGGCTGCGTCAAGTCGCTCTCATGGCCGCTTGCAGACGGATCGATGTTTCTGTGCCGGGATTCGTGGAGAGCGGATGCGTTCAATCCAGCCGCGTTGCTGCTGCACAGCGACGCAGATCGGACCTATGTCCTGCTCATCAGGGGGCATGCCTATAGCGCCTCGCTCCTTAGGATCCGCGGCCGGGCCCTGGCGTCGCCAATCGCGCTGGACCCGGTAGCCGATGATCCGCCGCTTGCCCCGTCCCTGGAGCCCATCGACGATCGCGTGTCTCCCACCGAGCCGGTCAACAGCATCAACGAGTTACGGGATCGTGATCGTCTGGACCTCGAAACCGCTCAGCGTTTTCGGCCATATAAAGCGGAGCCTTTGCCAAAATGACGGGCCGGCGCTCTTACGGTGTTCTTGAACAACCTTTAAGGATTGAGCAGTCAGCATGATAAAGAAGCGCGTTCTCGTCACTGGCGGCGCCGGGTTCCTTGGGTCCCATCTCTGCGACGTTCTGTTGGCTGCCGGGCATGACGTGCTGTGCGTCGACAATTACTTCACCGGCCGCAAAAGCAACATCGCCCACCAGCTCGGCAATC
>Ga0116226_10003066_pt1 | contig 14702 bp, 7 predicted proteins | sample S1TSphfallax_FD_89692 | JGI IMG/M metagenome (GOLD analysis project Ga0116226, IMG submission 89692) | Host-associated microbial communities from peat moss isolated from Minnesota, USA - S1T2_Fa - Sphagnum fallax MG | ecosystem: Host-associated > Plants > Peat moss > Unclassified | place: USA...
GCACCCATTTGGGTATGTAAATTATGGGTTTGAAAATTCCAATACCCAAGTCCTTCCAAATTCCAATATGGGAATATCCAATACTAAACAATGGTTCAAAATTCAAACCTTTTCAATCCAAAATATATATTTGTGAAATCCCAATACTAATTAAAAACTCTTTCCAACTTCTAAACATACCTATCCAACAAAGAAAAAATTGTGAAAAGTCCTAAACCAATTTTAAATGTTCGTTCAAACATTCAAACCTTGTTAATCCAACTATGAAAAAATTGTGTTCTTCTAATGACTAAAATACATTAATGAATGTGCCCATAAAATATATCCAATTTTCTTACATGAAACATAATTGGGTTAATCCTTTGAGGGTTGTTGAGGTAGGGTTTATGTGGTAGAATGTTATGTAATTTGGCAACCTATTCTCTAGGATGTCACAAATTGTGATGTCCAATTTGAACATTTAAAAGTTATTCTCCTAGTTAGGATAGGCAACCACCTATTAATATGTAATTATTGTCATCATTTGAATTGTCATGTGAATCAATAGTGAAGGAAATGTTTCAAATGGGAAATTTTAATGCTTGAAATGTGAATTGATGGTGGGGAAAATTGGTTACATTTAAAAATAGGCCTTGGTTGAACCTATTACCATCTAATAAAACAACAACTCACACTATTGGGTAGAATGGGCTTGGTAGAACACAATACAAATAATATTGGAAACACACAATATGAATAAGAACATCTTGGTTGGTGAATAGGTGATGCACCCCCAAAAGCTTACCATAAGGTAATAAGGTAACTTTTCAATACAATGTGATGTGGAACACTTGAAAATCTTGGGCACGTTCTTTAATTCTTCACATTTGGGGGTTAGAAGGTTTACGAGAGCTTTGAGATGGGACTAGGAAAAACTCTTCAGTTGAATTCACAAACATGACAAAATGCATTAATAAAAAAAAAAGGTAATTTATGCACTTGGGACCAAATTGGGTCACAAACTCACTTTAAATTCATATGGCCCAAACTTGGGAGGAGCCATCACTTCCTCCCTTATAATGTATTTTATGAATAATCATGGTGGTTGCATTGAAATGACCAAAATTACCATGAGGCCCAAAATTGGGACACATAATGTTTGAAATTTTTGAAGCCTCATAACTTTTTCAAAATAGGTTTGTTTTAACCCATTATCTATAATTCTCAACAAAATCTTTCCAACTCCATGTTGCATATTGCATTGGAGGTCATTTGGCCCTTGTTTCTTAGGCTTTAATGGTTGAAAGTCAAATTGTCAATTTGATTCCTAGCCTTTCCTTTGGCTACAATTTTTAATTCATAGCTCCAGATGGAGAATGCAAGATTTCTTTTACATTTATGCTTTAATTTGGTATAAAGAAATTTTTAATGGTATAATTTTTTTTTGATTTGAACAAGGTTTACCACTTGCACTTTCATCCCAAAAATTTGAAACATTTTTGGATTTCCAACTTTAAAGTGAGAGTTCATGCCAAAAGTCCTAGGAGTGATTCCCTTTGACTCTCACAATGTGTTTAGGTTCCTTTTTTGTATTAGCTTGTTTTTACCTATTCCCTCTATCATGAACCTTTTAGTCTTGATTGTGGTTTGTTTTCCATTTGGAAGCACCATCCAATTTCCTTCACCTTGGGAAAACATTTTGTCATCCCTCCCAAGAGTTGGTCATGCACCCATGTTAGGGTTGCAACATTTATCCCTTAGTTAAAAGAAAGGTCAATGCCTTCATTGATGTTGTGGGGTACACTTATGAACTTCCCATTTTTCATGCATTTTGGTGGAGGTTTTTTCATCAATGCTTCTCATGCCAAGCTACTTTTAAAACAATTTCAATTCAATTTCAATACGATAGTTTGAAAACTTGTGTTGCAAACCCATTGATATGGAAAGGAATGCTAGTTGGGCCTCCCCATGTTCCATTGGGGGAATCTTTTTCATGACTCTCACAAATTGGTTATAAGCTAAAAGAGGTATTAATTAGGGATAGGAGAGGGCCATGTTTGTGTTGTGACATTTTACCCCACCAAAAGAATGTTGATGCCCTTATTGACTTTATGATATTTGGTTTCAAATCCATCTCCTATGGGCATACTTGAAGGCCAAAACTTCAACTCCTTTCACAACATGGCTTCATATTTTCATAAGTTTTTGTCACATGGGTTGTAACAATAAGAATTGGAAATAAGCCCATTTGGTGGCTCAATGTTTTATATGGTTTTCACCATTTCCATTCCAAGTGAAATCAAGGATCAAATGAAACCTTTCCTAATTAAATCAAAGCGCTAAATTGCACCAACACCCATTGCTATGAGCAAAAGGTCTACAACCCCTACATGGAAGAACATTAAATTGCAACATGGAAATGCCACAAAAGTTCAATTCTAAGGGAGTGTCATTTGAATGAGTTTTTCAAATTGGACAATTGTGTTTATAAGAAGAACAAAAATTGTGCAACTTTTCATACAATCATTTAGTGCATAGGACTTGGAACAAGACTAAAATATCTATTGATGATGTTTGTTTTGGGTTTAGTGGCTACCCATTGGAGCACAATGGAAAAGTTGTTTTTCCTTTCAACACTTATTCACATTTTCGACCATCATGTTTAAATTGCCTTTAATTATAGACATTGTCATCCCTCCACATTTTGTTATAGACATGTTTGAAACCCACTTGAGTTTATGCTATCATGCAAGTCTAGGTTAAAACACCTTTTTGTAACTACATTGCATTATCATGTGTTGAGAGAAATTGATTTCACCCACCCTCATTGCAACAATTGCATATTGGGGATGGAGGTGAATTAAATGTTAATGGGAACAATTTTTAATTTGTTGTTGTAAAATTTTGTGAAATGCTTGACATTAAAAATGGTGAGAATGTTGTCAAGTTTCTTGGGAGGTAGTGGGCATAGTACTTGCTCCTAATCACATGTTATTGTTGCCATAGTTATAATGGTGGTTGTAGACTCATGTACAAGTTTATCTTTCACCATATTCTTTGTTATTTTTGCTAATCATAATAGTGGAAGGGGCATGGCACCATAATCCTTATGTTTGGGCAAAGTTATCACACATGTGTTAGTTTTTTGTACAATTTTTCTTTCAACCTTTGAAGTTCATACATGCACACCAATTAGTTGCACCAACTACCTTTGATGCAACAATAAAATCCCTATGTTGGTGGTCACATTCTTGTTTGTGTTATTCTTCCCTTTGAAACATATATTAGTTAAGTTCAATTAAAGAATCATACACATGAAGATTAAGGCAAGATTGACCCATAGGTCAACTGATCTCCATGGAGTTTACTTTCAAGATTTGGTTACAATAGGCATACTAAATGCATAAGAAAATATTGTAACCAAAAGTACTTCCCATATCTTTTGGTTGTATATTCTAGTACATTCAACTTGATTGGGGCAAAAGCAATTTGAGGAAGAACAAATCAAGTTTTTATTATAATATATTAAATTTTTATAGGATTTGCTTTGTGATTAGAACTCAACTTAATATGAACAAAATTCTAGCTATTTTGTGAGTGTAGGGGCTTTATTCCCATTGTATGTTTTTGTAATTTCATCTTTGGTGTTATAAGATTCCAAGATGTTATAAGGGTGTGAGGTGTGGTTGATGCCAATTTTGTTACTTTCAAGTTATGCTTGGGCTTGTTATACTCATGCAAGTTTGTAAGTAGGTTTGAGTTTACTTTGTGTGCATGTTTTCATGTATGTGATTTTGTTAGTTTGATATTGTTAGCCAAATTGAACCAACACCCACCAACACAACAATTGGGGAAAACCCATTTCAGGTTTCCTTGGGGCAAAACCCAACTAAATGTTTTGATGATAGTAGGTTGGGTTCAAGCTTGATTTAAGAACAAAAATGGAAAAAAATCATTTAATTTTTCCTTTATTTTTCTCCATTTTTCCAATCTACTAACCCTACCTACTTTAAACCCCTCCTACCTATTAACCCTACTTACCTATTGACCCTTCCTACCTACTAATTATCCTTGCTATTGACCTTAAGTATAACTACCATGTTTACCTATTAACCTAACTTACCTACTAACCTAACTAGCAACCTCTTTAGTTTTGCCATTGCCTTTCAACACCCAAGTGCCATTACTCCTCAAGTTGTTATTTGTTTCCTATTCTTGTTGCTCTTTTAACATTGCCCACCCACCCATCCATTTTTGAGCACCATCTCATTGCATAGTCAAGTTTTCCCTCTTTCTATTTCATAAGCAACAAGATGACATTAACAAGGACTTGCAACTCATTGTCATCAAAAGTTTCATTAAGAAAAAAAACTTGATGAAAAGGAATTACAACTTGTAATTAACTTGAATAGCACACAAGTTCTGCACAACAATGAATTGTGACTTGTCATAATCATTTTATTTTTGTTGTTGTTGTAAGTACCTTGTAGTAGTGATGATGAACACCAAAGTTGTCATTGTTGTTTGTTTTCTTTAATAATAATTGCAACAAGGTTGTGGCATTGATGATAAGCACCATGCTTATTGTTGTGATTTTTTCTTTTTTTTCTTTATGTTATCTTGTAGCAAGATGAAGGGGTGCATATTTTTGGTTTAAAATTTAAAATTTTATTTGGTAGGATTTAACATTGATAAGATTTGACACACTTGCCTCCTTGCAAGTAAGAAAAATCTCCTTGTTTACTTGCTTGTTATTCTTTTTGTTTTTTTGTATGTTTTTTTTGTAAGAGTAGGAAGTGGATGGCAATTGTTTGTTTTATGTTTTCTTGCAATAAGCTCACAATGAAAACAACAAACATGATGCTCATCACCATTGTCATTTTATTTTTTGTGGAGTTTTCTTGCATTAGGTCAAGAGGGCACATTTTTTTCGAGGACAAGTTTTGACCTTTGAGCATTGCTACACTTGCTTCTTTGCAAGTAAAAAAAATCTCGTGTATGGGAGTGAAGTTCAACAAAAAAATTAGTGCAATCATTAATTTGCATGAATCCGAGATAATTCATGGATAATATGTCCTCATATCGACCCATTTTTTTTTTCCTTATTTGGTTTAAAGTTTTTTGGAATGCCCATGATAACGATGGGTTGTTGATCAAATGCAAACTTTGTGGGATTAATAAGGATGAATTTGTGACAATTGTGGTTTATTTCCATCTAGGTTATCATCACATCTATATTTAACATGCCAAAATTAATGTGGCAAAGGCAGCAACAACCTATTGTCAAGTAATCTATTGTCAAGTAGATGGGATGGGCGATGTGGACCATAGTTTTTAAAAAAGGTTCTCCCCCAAATAAGTGATTTTTTAAAGTCCATGTGTATGGGTATTATATGATACAAAACCATTTCCATAACACAATACCTATATCCTAAGGTAGACCATAAATGCCCCATGAAATACTCATATTGATTTAAAGATTCTTTCAATGTGCATGGTAGACCTTGCAAAACTTTAAATAATTTTAATGGCAGATGACTCCAACCTTCATAAATATCAAAACATATACAAATGGAAAACAAAACACATTTATAATAATTAATTATGTTTGAAACTTTAAATCAAATCAAATGGAAAAAATAAAAAATAAACCTTAGATTACACGCTTTCAACCTCCACCTAAAATATTGCATCCCACCTACGGGCGCCAATTTTCTAATCGAAGGTTAGTTCATCATCAATGTTCCTATCAGACATCTAATTCATCCAATCCAAACCTTTGTGATCATCCTAGCCCAATACCATTACTCCCATTCCATATGCAACGGCTTGGACTTGGGTTTCAACATTAGATGTCTTTGGGTCCTTTCACTTAGGCTTTTGTTGTCCTTGTCTATATAGCTGCATCCCCACTGCTCTATGGCATGATGTACAAGTGGCATTTCATTTCCAATGGATAAGTTAATGCAAGACCCATACAATGTGGTAGCTTGGCACTTGCTCCTCCTACTACCCCAATGGTGTCTTGTTTTGCCTCCTCTTGGTGGGGCGACAAGCCATAGGGAAACATAGATTTGACTCAAATGTTTTTTTAACAAATGATTTGGAAAACTTGTAAGAGGAGTTTTTTTTGCACGCCCAAGCTTTGTTGGCTAATTCAAGTTCCATCCCTTTTCCCCAACATGATCCTCCAACTTACAAATGTTTGTTTCATAGTTCAACCCTTGGCCATGCAAGGGAATACTCTTAGGTAGCTTATGTTTTGGCCCCATTTTCTCCTACACCCACATCCTCTAACACCACCTTAGCTTTCACCACATTACATTTCAAATCAAATGCTTACTTTCCATTTTTCCTCGAAGACTACGAGCTAGACCAAGACCTTGAGGTTTCTTCCAATTCATTCGAGTTGGTGTTCCAACACATGTCACATTTATCAACAAGTGGTCTTTCTAGGATGGTTTTTGAACACTTTTGAGATTATTGTCACCCTAAAGATTCAACAAGTGGATTCCCTCAGTTATTCCAACTTTGTTTTCATATTACATAGGGCCACATTCCACCCCAAATTGCATGTGTCCTTGGAATGGCCAACCTTTTAGCCATGACCAAGCCTTCAAGTGGAGTTCGTATCATTATAATGGGGGAAACATTGTATCGATTCACAAACTGTGCTTTATGTCTTCAATTTCGTGAAGCTTTGCAACACATTTTTTTCCACACCAATTTGGAGTTATAACTAAAGGTGGTTGTGAAATAATAATCCATGACATTAGATGCACCTTGGACCTTCACCCCAATTGGGTTGTTCTTCAAATGGACATAACAAACGCCTTCAATTTAGTGTAAAAAAAGGTCATATTTTTAAGAAATTGTGCAACAGGTGGGGACATCATATAATTCATCCCTTTTGTTCATGCATTCTATGCATTTGGGTCTCCTTTATTTTACAATTATCGTAATTGTGAAGGTGATGTCATAATCATCCCATTTGCCATGGGGATTTGTTAAATGAGGGGGGCACTATTTGTTTTAGCCTATTTTAAAATTTTATGTTCTACACCTAGTCATTTCCCCTCTTGTCTATTTCCATCCATTATAAACGACATTCACATCATAGGTCCCCTTTCAATTGTATCATTTGCCTATGAACATTTCCAGACCAAACTTCGTGCAATAGGTCTTTCCATCCAACTTCAGAAATGCGTTACATGGTCACCTTCTGGCCTACCACTAAATTTCAACACCCCATCCCAATTTACCATTCCATCCAAAGGAATTAGAATCCTTGGGGTTCTGTTCGGCACCATAACTTTCACATCATCCTTCATCGAAGAAGCTTCATAAGAAGATGCTTGACATGTGGACCTTTTCCCTAGAATGGGTGATGTTTAGGTGGTCTTTGGAATTCTAACCCATTGTTTCGTGCAACGCCCATCATATTTTTTACGATGCACACCTCCATCTTCCACCTTCATAGAATGTTTTATTTCCTTTGATTCCTCCCTCCATAAAGTTTTTGGACGTTTTTTGGGTCCAAGATCCTTTGATAGCCCTGAAAGACCTTTAGTTTGTAAACAAGCCTCCCTCTTAATAACTTTTGGTGGTGTTGGGTTCATATCTGCATTCACCATTGCCCTAATAACCTATTTAAGGAGTTGGGCCCTTGTCACTTTAGTCATAGTTGCTAGGTTTATGGTTGATCAACATCCCTTCCTTCTTGAAGCCTTAACACAAGTCGACAATAACACATTTCCTTTCCAACAACACTTCAAGGTGACATGTGATCTTTTACTACCCCCAATTTGTGCGTGTCTTCTTCCATTTGAACAACCCATTAGGTAACAAATGGTTCAACTTCAAGGTTTTATTTTAAAACATTTACACCATCATACCCTTTTTAACATGCTTTTCGACAAGACATCTAAAGCCCATTGTGCCCAAATTTTATCATGTTTTGGCCTAGGGGCATGTGTTTAGCTTACAACTCAACCAATCTTCCCAACCTTTTGATTATTTTCCCTAATTTTTTGCACAACATTTTGTATATGTCTTAGATTACCCCATCCCTCAATTGCAGGCATCCCTCGATGTGTGTGCACACATCCCATCGACCCTATGAATATCCACCTTTTATGTTGTGTTCATGGCAATGAACGCACTAAAACCCATGATGCAATTTGTGACATCTTTGTCACCATTGCACAAGATGTTGGTTTCCATGTGGGACGAAAACAATTACATGCGTTTCCTTCAACCACATTCAATTCCTCTCATTGATGAGTTGACATTGTGCTTACCAAAGATGGCATTTGCACCTTAGCCAACATTGTCATTACCAACCCGATGCAAATGGATTTATTTCCCTGATCTTGCATAATTCAAGGATTTGCTACATTGGATGCAACTCAAGTCAAGGAAAGGAGTTATCACAACCGACACCCCATTAATCAATTCCTCCCCTTAATAATTGAAATATTTGGTTGTTTACACAAACATGTCGATGTGTTTTTACATGACTATGTCAATGCCATTTGGAACTTGAAGGGGATAAAAGGCTTAGCTATTTGCCAACTTCCGCCCCTTCAAGATACACCTCCCATCACCATGGCCGACCTATTATAAGCCATCAGTTTTTGACATATAAATATGGCCGACCTTCCACAAGTGATTGATTATGGACATACATAGATTTTCATAACAACTTTGAGCCAACCTAACATCTTGTCACTTCTTCCTTTTCCTTTATTTTACTCCTTTGTACATTTCCCTAATCTATGACGTGTTTTTTAATAAAGATTTACAAGTTTTTTATAGTAATTTGAGTTTGGACTTTACGATAGTTTTGTTTGGTTCATGGTTCAACCTTGGGACAAATTATAAAATATATTCATCTTATCATATGAAAATAATGAAAAATTTCCCTTAAGATTAAGTATCAAACACCCCAAGACATAAGGTTGAAATCTTTTTAGCAATTTGACTTCAGCTTAAAATCTTTTTAACACTTTGGCTTACAATTAGAATATTTTTGAAACTTTAGCCTTGGGTTGAAATTTCATTTAAGGTTGAAATTTTTAAATAGTTTAGCATATGATTAATTATTTTGTTAATATTTTGGCTTAGGGTTATATTTTCTTAATGCTTAAGCCTGAAGTTAAAATCTTTAATATTTGTCTTGGGAATAAAATATTTTTACTATTTTGATTTAGGGTTGGAATTTTGTTAACATTTAGGCAAGTTATGTTTAGATTCATTTTAATATTTTGGCTTAAGTTTAAAATCTTTTTAAGCTTAAAATTAAATTTTATTTTGGCTCAAGGTTCAAATATTTTTACCACTTTAGGTTGGAAATAAAATCTTTTTATTATTTTGGCCTAGGGTTTAAATATTTTACCATTGAAGCTTAAAGTTTTTTTTAAAAAAATATTTTAACTTAAGGTTGGAATCTATTTAAGCCTACATGTTAAAATCTTTTTATTGTTATGGTTTAAAGTTAAAATATTTAAAACCACTTGGCTTAGGGTTTTAAAAATTAGCACTTTAGCCTAAAGTTAAAATCTTCTTTTATTTTGGCTTAGGATAAAAATCTTTTCAACATCAATTGAGGCCTACAATTAATATTTTTAAAAATATTTTGTTTAAGGTTAGAATCCATTGATGCCTAAGATTCACATGAAAGATCAAAAGGGATATTTTAATTCCTTTTCTTGATTTGGAGGTTAAATTGACTAAGCAAACTGATTTTTGAGATCTTCACGCAAAGGCTTAAACAAAATAGTTTGATGCGTTAATTTAACCTTACCCTGAACTATTCACATTGAGGGATTTCTTTAACTATGCAAAAAGTTTAGGTACCTTGGGAAAATTTAGGGAAAATTTTCATGTTGCCCAAATATTTTGGGCATTCCAAAAAATTCCTGAGATATGTTTTCCAGGATGCTTGAAAACATTTTGCCAGTTTGAAAATTTTTATCCTCTCAATAAATTTGAGGCCTGATATATATTAGGTTGAAAATTTTTCATTTTTGTTCAAAAATTAGGAACTTGACAAATCTTGATGCTTGGAAAGATTCGGGAGAAAAAAATTCCAGGAAACATTTGAGGCAATTTTGGAAATTGTAGGCTGCTTTAGAAAATTATAAAGTTTTGAGGTTTTTTTTTTCATTTCTGCCCAAAACTTTTGGGCATTCTTAAAAAAATATTGATGCTTGAAATCTTTTGAAATTTATGCCCACCAAACCAGGTGCTCTGTGACATGAAAGTCAGTATGTTTTGAAAACAAGATTAGAAGCTCTTGTGAACATCATGAGGGGGGTATTTTAATCCTTTGAAGACAAGGGGGTCAAACTAACCTCCTTTTCTCCACCCTAATTTGATCCCAAATCTAGAAAAAATGAAGATATTTAATTCTGGTGTTAAGATATCCCAACACATTTATCCCCCCTTTTAACCCCAATTCCATGTCATTTGCCAATTCAAATTCTACCCCTTTAATGTGAATGGGATGGCATTAGGGTTAGTTTATTGTTTTAGTTTATCCAATTTATTGCTTCAATGTGAATCTAGCTTAAGGGTTAGAATATATTCAGGCCTATGGATTAAAATATTTGCATCTTAAACCAAATGTCGAATATCCCTAAAGACAAATGACCATAACCCTACAACATATGTCCTACACCCTTATGATAAAGGTCCCACACTCCTAGGACAAATGTCTTGCACCCCTAAAACAATATGTTTTGAACCTTAAGCCAATTGCCCCACACCCCTAAGACACATTTCTTACACCTTTAAGACAATGACCTTAGGCCCAATATGTAATAGCCCCAAGTCATTGGAGTGAGAATTTTTGTATTTGGTGTAAATCCACATGCTTAAAAAAATAATACATATATATTGGCTTAATGTTAAACCTCGAGCCAAGAGGGTTTATCTTGGAAGACAAAACTAATTTTGCATATGCATATTGGCCTAAGGTTGGAAATTTTTTTGGGCATATTAGAATGTTTTTAGGAATATGGCCTAAGCTTAAAATCTTGTTTGGTAATTCAGCCTAGGATTTTTTTTTTAATTAGCACTTTGGCCTACAGTTGAAACAATTTTTTCACAATTTGACCTGAGGTTGGAATCATGTACATCGGCTCTTTTGGTATTTGGTAACCAGTGCATCACTACGAGGAAGGGAGAGAGTACATGAAACTTGGGTTCTAGTTCCCCCAACTAACCATGGTGGTTAGCTCAATTTTTATATTTTACGCCCTACCTATCAACAACCCACCAGCCCTAAAGCCCTTACCACTAACCATCTAACCGTCTACTTTCCTAGTATAGCTACCTAGTATCGTTCTTACCTACCTACCCTACATGACCCCTTTTTGCATAGGATGATAGGTTATCATGGTTTCATTGGCACCGAAGTTGGCATTCATCCATCCACAACTGAGTTCTTCTATTTTTGGGAAGAAAAGCTATCTAGGCCTTTAATGTTGGGAACCATCCATTTGCTTTCGGCAAAAAATAACCAAAAGGTGACACCACAAGTGATCGTGCAACATGTTCATTTTTAAATTAGGGCTTTAAAATGATGCCATTGCCTAATCCTTTTAGCATCACGTGGCACCATTGCCACAACCCCAAAACCCTAATGCATAGGTCTCACCACATCCAATAAACTTTAAAACTTTCTTATCACTAGCAACACTTCCATCACTAAAGAACTCTTCATCACTTCACCTGTCAATGTGCACCTTAATTCACGAACAACAAGAGATGTAACTTCATATGCTTGTTGCCAACACTATAACATTGTTGAATTATTTTATTTGCATGATTTAGGTCTTAGCGGTTAGAATAGTGGCTCATAGACTATTAAATCTGATTTTCATAAATCATTGATCATGGCCATTGCGTGAATTCTAAAAACTTATGATTGATTAACAAGGAGTTCAGAGAAAATTTATGTTGATTAACAAGGAGTCAAGCTCAAAAAACCTCCAAAGTCCAACGTAATAATGGTGTCAATCAATGACGTCTTGTAAGAAGCTTGAAAGTTGTGGTGCACATCACAATAGTTTATTGAAAAAGGAGCCATTCAATCAAATTGCATCAATTGCTCAATGCAAGAACGTTTTTTTTTCTTGAAAAGGTCAAATAGGAACTCCTTGATGTGTACACATATTCAAAGTTTGTGTTAATGTGGTCATTCATAGAATTGAACAACTATGCCCTCTCTTATTACATGTGCAAGACATGAACTCCTATCATAGTACATATGCATGGCTCCTTTGCAAATCATTCTAACAACATATCATCAATGGTTATTTAGTTTTTAGTCAAGATGTTCAAGTTGTACTCTTCAACTTCCAATGATCAAGATTAAGTAATTGATTAGTATTTGCTACATGACCATCCATCATTGTTGTTATAATACTTCATTTTCTTTTACTTTTGTGCATTTAAGGTTTTCACATGAGCTTTTGAGTAGACTCAATGCAAGCTATACAAATGTTAAGGTTATTGTTTTTCAAGAAGACCCAATGAACATTGGGTGGATGATTTTCACATACATCTTTTTTCTGGATTTATCCAAAGTTTAGGCTTCGAGTGGGTTATATATGTTTTTATGTAATTCAAAAACAAAAAATTCAAATATTTATCATAATTATAATTTCAATAATTTTTAATTTTTAAATGAAAAGGCACAATATCATGCGCCTTTTCATGTCAATGTAGATGTTTAAGTGAAAAGAATGAGGTAGTTTTTAGGTGTGTTTTATTTAGTCTCATGCAATTATTGTCGTAATTTTAAATATCAAAGCTTTGTACAAATTTTAATAATTTGATGCATCATTGTAAATGAAATTTGAAGAGTAATATCAATCATTTAAGATACTAAAAATGCAACTTGGAAAATTTACATAAGTTTTTTTTTTGTCCTTATATTAGAATTGAAACATGTTGCAAATGATCATATGTATAGATTTAATTGCTCACACACAAGTTTTCCAAGATGATTTCAAAATAAAATTTGATGCATTATTGGGATTGAATTAAAATGTAAATCAAATTTAGTTCTCAAACTCTTCATTGGCAACACCTAGATATGCTATAATAAAACACCCAATGCATGTAAGTTTATTGTTCAATTTTGAAACACAATGTAAAAATATTTTTTAAAATTTTAATTTGTTTCACTTAATCTTTTTATATTGTTGTGGCTTTGGCAACTCAACAATAATTTGAAATTTTGGTACATCATTGTAAATGAAATTTAAAGAATTGCATCAATATTAAAAATGCAACTTGGAAAATGCATACAAGTTTTATTTTGTTCTTATATTAGAATTGAAATACATAAGATATATGGATTAAATTATTCACAGAAGTCTTTCATTTCTTAAGAGTAAAACTGAAACATGGCATTTTGCTAAGACATTTGAAAAAAGTCACATTAAGGAATGAACATTAAAATAAAGTGAAGGAAACAAAAGTGATGATAAAAACACATGCTTATACCATCTTCAACGAGGTATTAAAATAGCTTGCAAATGATAATATGTATGGATTTAATTGATCACTCAAGTCTTCCAACATGATTCAATATTGGGAATAAATCAAAACGAAATTTTCATTTCCATCTTTTTGTTGACAACAATTAGATATGCTATAAAATACCCAAAAATACATAAAACTAAAAAAAAAGTTATTGTTCAATTTCAAAACACAATACAAGAACATTTAAACAAATTTAAAATTACGTCATTAAATCTTATGCAATTGTTGTGGAAATTTCAAATATCAAAATCTAGGTTTTAAATTTTGTGTAATATAGATTAGTGCAATTCATCAATAATTTAACAAATAATAATTTAGCACATATTATAAATTTTGATCCATTTCCTTTACCATGATTCTTACTTCTGTCTCACATTCCATAAATCAAAACTTTTGTTCCCAGCCATCATGGGGTTCTAATAATTCAAAAAAATTATTATTCAAAATGATTATTATTTCAATACCTTTTTTTTTTTAAACCTGAAAAGGCACAATACCATGTGTCTTTTCATGGACATTATCTCACTCCTTTCTTAGTATCTAGCTCACTCTTTTCCTCTACCCACCTACATGGACATGAAAAGGCAATCACAATGTCATGTAATATAGTGAAATCAAAATTGAGATTGACATAAATAAATTGAAATTTGGATAGTAAAGTACTGCCATCAGTTGCGCCGCTCTAGGAATGAACAGTTAACATGATGATATCTGAATGGTACCGATTCTTTTGTTGAGTGATTTTCTGTCCTCAAAACAAAACACGAGCAATCCATCACCTATCTTGATCACAATCGTGTTAGTTGCGTATTTGAACCCTTAAAATCTAAACCCAAACCTCAATTCCAAACATCACTAAATGCACACATTTACATACAAGATGCAAGTCTTGTACTAGGTGCTGTTTTCAAACAATTCAAGGAAACTGAATCTCCAAGCTGAATATTTCATGAAGAGAATAATCACTGAGTGAGATTTGTCGCCTCTTTTTATATTGCACCTCCAAACTACTTGGCCCACCCCTGTCACATAGTAACATTAAGAACATATGTTAAGGTTCACAGCAATTATTTACCAATGCAAATTGGGTGGGTGCTTGGGCACAGGCCAGAAGGATCTCCATCTTCAGCAGTTTGCCAAGAGTGCAGCCCCCCTCTAAAAACCCA
>Ga0116226_10003068_pt1 | contig 14700 bp, 11 predicted proteins | sample S1TSphfallax_FD_89692 | JGI IMG/M metagenome (GOLD analysis project Ga0116226, IMG submission 89692) | Host-associated microbial communities from peat moss isolated from Minnesota, USA - S1T2_Fa - Sphagnum fallax MG | ecosystem: Host-associated > Plants > Peat moss > Unclassified | place: USA...
AATGTAATAGATATAGCTTTTCCTCGTTTAAATAATTTAAGATTTTGATTAGTACCTGTGGCTTTATTATTTATAATTATAAGATTATTAATTGGTTTAGGAGCTGGAACTGGTTGAACTGTGTATCCACCTTTGTCTAATTCTGTTTATCATTTTGGGGGTTCTGTTGATTTTGCTATTTCTAGGTCACATGTTGCTGGGGTTTCTTCTATTTTAGGAGGAATTAATTTTATTACAACTTGTTTAAAAGGAAAAATTAGTTATGTGCTAAGATTGGAATTTTTAAATTTGTTTGTTTGAGCAATAATTGTAACAAGATTTTTATTAGTTTTAAGATTACCTGTGTTAGCAGGAGGTATTACTATATTATTGTTAGATCGAAATTTTGGTTCTTCTTTTTTTGATCCTAGGGGGGGAGGTAATCCTATTTTATATCAACATTTATTTTGGTTTTTTGGGCATCCTGAAGTATATATTTTGATTGTTCCAGGTTTTGGGATAATTTCTCAAATTGTTATTAGAATTTCTAAAAAGGGTGAAATTTTTGGTTATTTAGGTATAGTTTATGCTATAATTTCTATTGGTTTATTAGGATTTATTGTATGAGCTCATCATATGTTTACTGTTGGAATAGATGTAGATACTCGTGCATATTTTACTGCAGCTACTATAGCAATTGCTGTTCCGACTGGTATTAAAATTTTTAGATGAATTGGTACTTTATTTGGTGGTGTTTATAAATTTGATTATTTATTGTTATGAGTGTCAGGTTTCATTTTTTTGTTTACTATAGGTGGTTTAACAGGAATTATTTTATCAAATTCTAGGTTAGATATTGTTTTACATGATACATACTATGTAGTTGCTCATCTTCATTATGCTTTAAGAATAGGAGCTGTATTTAGATTATTGGCTGGTTTTTTTTATTGATTTCCTTTATTTACTGGAGTCTGTATAAATTCTAAATATTTATTGGTTCAGTTTTTAATTTTATTTGTGGGAGTAAATTTAACTTTTTTTCCTCAACATTTTTTAGGTTTATCAGGAATACCTCGTCGTTATTCTGATTATGCAGATAGAATATTATTTTGAAATATTATTTCTTCTTTAGGGGCTTTTATTTCTTTTTTTGGGGGAGTAATAATCATATTTATTGTTTGAGAGGCTTTAATTTCTAAACGTGTTTTAATTACAGTTATAGTAGGATATTGAGATGTTGAATGAAGATATGAATATCCATTATCTTTTCATGCTTCGAATGAAACTGTTAAAATTTTTTTATAACTTTAAAGTATTATTACGATTAATTTCCAATTAATTATTATTAAAGTTAAATATATAAGCTTTGAGTGTACAATTGCAAATTGTAAGGATTATTTATTATAAATTTTGTAATATGCTTTTTGTATAAAGAATAAAAGAAGAAAATAAAATATTTAATTATTTTTTTTTTATGATTAAAGTTTTATTGAAAAATACTAAAATAAAAAAAATAGTTAATAATGATAAATTTGGTTTTATTATATCTAATTTTAAAATTTGATTTTAGTAATTGTTTTTATTATAAATAAAATTATAAAATTTTTATATTATTAAATAATATTAATTATTTAAAAAAATAAATTTATTAAAATAATTGGGTGTTAGTTTGACTGTTTATTAAAAACATAGTTTATAATTTTATAAATAATTTCTGCTCAATGAGTTTTAAATAGCTGCAGTAATCTGACTGTACTAAGGTAGCATAATCATTAGTTTTTTAATAAAAAACTGGAATGAAGGAATTTAAAAATTATTTAATTTTTAATAAAATTTTTAATTTTTATTGAAAGTGAAAATACTTTTTTTATAATATTAGACGATAAGACCCTATGAATTTTTAAGTTTCTTTTATTTGGGGTAAATTTTTATTTTAGAAAATTTAATAGTGAAATTACTCTAGGGTTAACAGGGTAATAATAATTTTAAGATCTTATTAAAATTATTGTTTACTACCTCGATGTTGGATCATTATAATAATAAAGTAGAATTTATTAATTTTAGTCTGTTAGACTATCAAATTTTACGTGATCTGAGTTTAGACCGATGTGAATTAGGTTAGATTTTATCTTTATAATAAATTATATAGTACGAAAGGAAGATAAATTTTATTTTTAATAGTAATATGTCAGAATAATGAGATGAATTTAGATTTCATACAAATTATTAATTTTGTTTTGAATTTCTTTTTTAATTTTTAATTTTTCATATTTATTTAGGGTTTTATTTTTAGGATTATTAGTTTTTGTTTGTATATTAATTTACATGTCTAGTTTATTTTATTTAAAATATTTGGTAATTTTAATTTATATTAGAGGAATTGTAGTATTTATTTTGTATATTTCTTGTTTATGTTGATTTACTTCTGATAAGTTTAGTTTGTGGTTTTTAATTTTTGGGATTTTTTTTTTTAGTTATTTTGATTTAGGAATATTTAGAAATTTATCTAGTATTGGTACTTATTTATGGATGTATTTATTCTTTAGATTTTTATTTAATATCTTAGTAATGAGTTATTCGTTAAATTTATTTAAAATTTCTGGTTCTTTACGTTTTTAGGTTTATAAAGTTTATACTTAATGGTTTGCAGTCATTAGATTTTAAATCAAAATTTTAAGGTTACGATCCTTATTTATTTGTGGTTAATAAAGTAAAATTATTTGATTTTTTGGTAATCAAGATTAATTAATAAAGAATAAGCATTATTGTGTCGGTTTGTCGTATCGAAGTTAATTCTTTAATGGTTTGTATTTTATTAATGATTGTAATATTATGTTATTTAACTTATTTTAAAGTAAGTATTATAAATTTTAAAAAAGATTTTATTTTTTAGTATTATTTTAAGTTTATTAGTATTTATAAATTTTAGTATAATAGCTACTAAGGTTAATTTTATATTTGTTATAAATATTTTTATAGAAATTAAAATTATTAGGTATTTTTTAATTAAATTGATATTAGCTATATTAATTTTTTTATTTTTAAATTATAATAGTTATATTTATTATAGAGTTGGACTGTCAATACATTATGGATATGTATTAGTATATGCTTCTTCTTTAGTTTTTTTATTATGAGTATTATGAAGAATTAATAATTTAATTAGTTTATTAAGACATTTTTTGCCTTTAGGAGTAGAAGGAGTTTTAAAAGTTTTTATTCCTGTTATTGAGATTATTGGAGTACTTATTCGTCCTTTAACTTTAGCTATTCGTTTAGCTACTAATATTAGTTGTGGGCATGTAGTTTTATTAATATTTAGATTTTTTGTTTTTAATATTAGAAATTTTTTAGTTTTGTCAATTAGATTATTATTGTTTGGGTTATATTTTATTGAATTTTTGGTTTGTATGATTCAGGCTTATGTATTTTGAAGTTTAATTTATATTTATATGATAGAAATAGAAATTTAGCTTAGATAGTTAAATAATAATGTTTGCTTTGTAAGCTTAAGTTTCCTAAGAAGCTAAGTTAGCGGTTTATTTACATTAAATAGGTTTATAGTTTATTATGCCAGAAATTGGGTTACATTGATGCTGTAATTATTGTGATTTTAGTGTGGCAGAATTATGTGTTGAATTTAAGTTTCAATTATTTAACTGAAAATTAAGTTTTAAGAATAAAGATTTTGGGAATCTTAGGAAAATTTTTAATTCGTTTAATTTTAGAATTATTTGTAATTATAGTATTAGTTTTTTTAACAGTATGTTTTTTAACTTTATTAGAACGAAAAGTTTTAGGTTATGTTCAAAATCGTAAAGGACCTACTAAAATTGTAATTATTGGAATTTTACAACCTGTATTAGATGGGGGAAAATTAATTTTAAAAAGGATATTTGTTGAAAAAGTTTATTATTTTTTTATTCCTTTTTTTTCTATTGTCGTTATAAGTTTATTAAGTTTAACAATATGATTTTATAGAACTACAATTTATATAAATAATATAATTTTTTATGTGTTAATAATCAGATCAATTATGGTGTATGTATTATATATATTAGGATGAAGAAGAGAAAATGTTTATGGGGTTTTAGGAGGGTTACGTAGATCTTCTCAAATAATTGCTTATGAAATTATTATATTTTTTATTTTAATTTTAATTGTGATATATCATATAAGATGAAATATACTAAATTATTCTTTTTCTTTAATTTATATCATAGATTTATTTTGTATTTGATTATTAATTTTGTTGGTTGAAACTAATCGTAGACCTTATGATTTTGCTGAAGGTGAAAGAGAATCAGTGTCTGGTTTTAATATTGAATATATAGGAGTATTATTTGCTTATATATTTATTGCAGAATATGGAATATTAGTTTTTTTTAGTTGATTAACTTCTATAATTTTTTTAAATTATTATATATTTTGATTAATATTATTATTTTTAATTGTTGTTCGAGGATTTATTCCTCGAAGACGTTATGATATTTTAATATCAAATTGTTGAAAATTTATTTTTATAGTTTTAAGATTTTTAATATTTAAATTTTTTTAAATGTGATTTTTAAAAAAAAATTATATAGTGTCGATAATTAATTATTTTTTAGTAGATTTAGCTACTCCGGTAAATTTATTATGATTTTGAAATTTTGGTTTTATGTTAGGAATTTCTATAGTAATTCAAGTTGTTAGAGGATTTTTGTTGGCTTTATATTATAATGATTCTGTAACTTATGCTTTTTATTCTGTTAATTATTTAATATTAGAAGTTGAAAATGGCTATGAGTTTCGTTTTATTCATTCTAGTGGAGCTAGTTTATTATTTTTTTTAATTTTTATTCATATTGGACGTAGAATTTGATTTAAATCTTATTATATGTTAGAAGTTTGAGAAACAGGAACTGTAATTTTTTTATTATTAATAATAGTTTCTTTTTTAGGTTATGTGTTACCTTGAGGACAGATGTCTTTTTGAGCAGCCACTGTTATTACTAATTTAATTTATGTAATTCCATATGTAGGGGGTAGAGTATTAGAGTGAGTTTGAGGAGGGTTTAGTGTTGGAGGGCCAACTCTTTCTCGTTTTTTTATTTTACATTATATTTTTCCTTTTGTAATTTTAGTTTTAAGTTTGGTCCATTTAATATTTTTACATGTAAATGGAAGAAGAAATTCTTTAGGGGTTACGAGAATAAATGATAAAGTTGAATTTTATTGATTTTACTTATTAAAAGATTTGGTTTCTTTTTTAGTGTTAATATTTTTATTTAGACTAATATTATTATTAATACCTTTTATTTTTATAGATTCTGAAAATTTTTTGTTTGTTGATATTATAAAAACTCCTGAGCATATTAAACCTGAATGATATTTTTTGTTTGCTTATTGTATTTTACGAAGGGTTCCTAATAAATTAGGGGGTGTTATTGGCTTAGTAATAAGAATTGTAATTTTAATATTGTTACCTTTTTTCTCTAAACATTATTTTAAGTTTAATGATTATTTATCTAGAATAATTGTGGTATTTCATTTTTTAGTTTTTGTAATAATCACTTGATTAGGAGGTTGTGTAGCTGAATGACCTTATAGAAGATTAGGAGGGTTAATAAGAAGATTATATTTTCTTTTATTTTTTTTTTAATTAAAAAATATTATTTTGAAAATAATAAATAATTTTAATTTATGTTTTTAAGTTTAGTAATTTTAGGTTTATTATTAGTATTTATTTATTTATGAGGAGACTATATAAAAATTTTAATTTATTTAGAAATTGTAAGAATAGTTTTTATTATGGTACTAATATTTGGATTAAAGTTGGATTTTTTTTCTCTTAATTTTTTTTTTAGAGTATTAATTTTTTTAGTTTGTGAATCCAGAATAGGATTTTTATTATTTATTTTTTATATTAGGATAGAAAGGGAGGTTGTACAAAAATTAAATTTAGTTCAGTTTTAAGATTATTATTTTTAGGAAATACTGAGTTTTATGGGGTTTTACTTTTATTGTGATTTATAAAAAATATGTTATTTAGAGAAGAAGAGTATAGATTTGTTTTTAAATTTAGGGATATAAATTTTTGAATATCATTATTAGTAATTGTTTTATTTCTTATAATTTTAAGAGTAGAATTACAGTATAAACTTAGATTGAATTTATTGTTAATTTTTTTATTTGTATTAATAATAATTAGAAGATTGATTATTTTTTTTTTATTATATGAGATAATTTTTATTTTAATTATGTTTGCTATTATTTTATTAGGATACAGATTTGAGCGTTTGATAGCTGGATTTTTGATAATATTTTATTCATTTGTTTTTTCTAGACCAATATTGATAATAATTTTATTATTTGATTATGTTTTTTTAATTCAAGAATGATTATCTTATTCTATTATTATAAGGTGATTTTTAGTAGGATCGTTTATGGTTAAATTTCCGATTTTTGGAGTACATTATTGATTACCTGTTGCTCATGTTGAAGCTTCTACTATTGGCTCTATAATTTTAGCTGGACTTTTGTTAAAGTTAGGGTCTGTAGGTTTAATCTATGTTGTTATATATATAAAATTTATAATAAAATTTCATTGGTTAATTTTAAGAGTATTACTTGTAATAATGATAATTATTAGATTAAGAGATTTAAAAATAATAATTGCTTATTCTTCTGTAGCTCATATGACTATAGTGTTTTATATTATTATAATAGGATCATTTGTAGCAAAAAAAGGAGTAATTTTAATAATATTTTATCATGGCTTTATTTCTCCTTTAATATTTTGAGTTGTAGGAATATTAGCTTGGTGAAAAACTCGTTCTTTAATAGTAGTTAAGTTTATTTCATTTTCTTATTTATTTATTTTATGTTTATTTTTTTTATTTATTTTAAATATAAGATTCCCTCCTTTTATGGGATTTTTAAGAGAAATTCTAATATTAAAATCTTTATTTCTTAATAAAATTAGGTTATGTATTATGATTTTTAGTGTTTTATGTAGATGTTATTACAATATTTATTTGTTTTGATGTTTTAATGGAATATTAAATATAATTTTTAAATTAAATTTTTATAGAATTGATTTGTTTATATTTTTAATATTAAGACTAATTTTAAATTTTTAATAAAATTAAAGAAGTGTAAAGCATGATACATTGTGGGTGTATAGAAATTTTAATAGTGGTACTATATTTAAGGGCATTATTTTTAATGATTGTTTTACTATTTTTATTTTTAATAATTCTTTTAAATCAAAGATTTTGAGTAATTTCTATTAAGGTTTTTTTTATAGGATTTTTTAGAGATTTTGAATTATTATTTAATATTTGAAATTTATTATTTTTATTTTTAGTACTTTTTATTAGTTTAAGAGTAATAATTTTTTCTTTTTCTTATATATCAAGTTTATATGTTAATAATTTCATTTTTTTATATTTTAGGTTTGTAATTAGAATAATATGATTAATTTTAAATACAAATTTTTATTGAATAATATTTGGATGAGATGGTCTTGGAGTTGTATCATTTCTGTTAATTATTTTTTATATAAACTATGAAAGAGTGTCAAATGGTTTATTTACTTTATTTCAAAATCGTTTTGGTGACTTATTTTTTATTTTATTTATAGTTGGAATAATAAATTTAAGAATTAATATAAATTTGTATATTACTTGAGGAATAATTTTTTTAGTATTTGGAGCCATTGTGAAAAGGGCTCAATTTCCTTTTAATGCGTGATTATTATCGGCAATAAGAGCTCCTACCCCTATTTCATCTTTAGTTCATTCTTCTACTTTAGTTGTTGCTGGTGTATATATTTTATTACAATTTAGATATTGCATATTTACGATATTACTTTGTTTAAAATATTTAAGATTTTTAACTTTAATTTATAGTACTTTAGGTTTATTATTAGAACAAGATATAAAAAAATTAATTGCTTTTTCTACTATAAGGCATGTAGCTTTGATAATATATCTATATAGTTATCAATTATATAAAGTTGTTTACTTTCATTTAAATATTCATGCTATATTTAAATCTTTAATATTTATATGTTTTGGATTTGTAATACTGATTTCTTATCATAGTCAAGATTATCGTTTAATTTCTTTGTCTAATTTAAATCCTATATTAAAAATAATTTTTTATTTTTCTTGTTTATGTTTAGCAGGATTGCCATTTTTAAGAGCTTTTTTTTCTAAAGATTTTATTATTGAAAAATGTATAGAACTTGAGATAGAGTTATTTTTTATTATTAGATTATTATTTTTTTTAAGGGTAAGAATTTTTTATAGATTAAAATTAATGACATGTTTTTCTTATAGGTTTTCTTATAGGGTAGTAGAAAAAAGAAGTTTAGGTATATGAAGAGTAATATTAATAAGAGTTATTATAATATTCTTAATTAATATTTATTTAAGGTTAGTTTTTACTTTAACTTTAGAGATCTTTTCATATAAAATTTCTATTTATTTATTTATATTTTTTATATTGTTAATATATTTAAATTTCAAAGTTAATTGAAAGTTCTTATCTTATAGAAAATTTAGGTTATTTAAAGAATTATGAGTAATAAATTATTTTAATATAGATAAGTTTATATATTGAAATATATTAATTATTTTAAACTTATTAAGAGGAGTTAGAAATTTTAAACTTATTGTTATAATAAATTGATGAGTAATTATTTTGATAGTTATTATTTTTTAATAATAAAAGCTTAAAAAGTGTAACTTTGAAGAAGTTAAGAATTTAATTATATTTTTTATAGTGTTAAGCATATATCATTTTCGTTGATAAGGTTTAGATAAGGATGTTAACTGTAGATTTTCAAAATCTAAGATTATTCTATAGAAATAAGCTAATTAAGCTGTGGGATTCATACTCCTAATATTTTTTCTATATTTTTATATAAAATAAAAATTATTAAATAAAAAATAAAAATAGTTTTATTTTATTTTGATTAATAGCGTGCCAGCATTTGCGGTCAGACGAATAAAATTTATATTTATTGTTAAATAAAGAATAAAATAAAAATTTAAGGTTAAATTTATTTTTTATAAAAATTTAAATTTTAGGATAAATGGGATTAGATACCCCAGTAACATAAATTATGAGTAGGAAAAAAATTGATTTATTGGCGGTTTAATTATAATAAAGAAACTTGTAAATTAAACAAATATCGCATTAATAGTCGTATTAAAATTTTTTTAATTTTGTATGTTCGATGTTTATATATAATTTTAATATATTCAGATACACATAAATTATTTTTTAAGTTTTATGAGTTGCATGATTTTTGTAAATGATTTTTTGAAGATGAATTTATTAGTAAATTTAAATTAATTGAATAATTTTTTAAAAGTACATATCGCCCGTCAGCTTTAAATTAAAGTAAGTCGTAACATAGTGTGTTTATTGGAAAATAAACATAATGATATTTTGAGGAATATTGTCTTTACAAGATGCTTTAAGAATGACTATAGAACAAATTATTTATTTTCATGATTATTTAATAATAGTTATAATTATTATTATATGTATTGTAGGTTATTTTTTAGGATTCGTTTTATTTTCTAAAATTTATTCATCTAGAATTGTAGCTGACCATTTAGTTGAGACATTTTGAACTATTCTTCCAATTGTGGTATTAATTTTTTTAGTTTATCCTTCTATTTATTTGTTGTATTTAATTGATGAAACAAGAGTAGAATTTTTATGCACTTTAAAAGTTATTGGGCATCAATGATATTGAAGATATAAAATAGATGGTTTTATATCATTTGAAATTGATTCTTATATAGACACAGAAAGTCAGGTTCGTTTAATAGATGTTGATAATCGTGTTGTTGTCCCTGTCCAAGAACATATTCGTGCTTTAATTACTTCTAGTGATGTGTTGCATTCTTGAGCTTTACCTTCTTTAGGAGTTAAAATAGATGCTATTCCGGGTCGTTTAAATCAATTTGTTTTTATAGTTATAGTAAATTCTATTATTCATGGTCAATGCAGAGAAATTTGTGGTGTAAATCATTCATTTATACCAATTGTTATAGAAGCTGTAGCGTTATCTGATTTATTATATTAAAAAAGCTTATAAAGTTTCAGCCTTTTAAGTTGAAGATTGTTTAATAATGACTAGAGTATTTCATGTATTAAGATTAAGAGTGTGGCCTATTATTATGAGAATAATAGTTTTAGTAAGATTTATTAGCTTATATATTTCTATAAAAATTGGTTTTAATATTTTAATATTAGTTGCTATTTTAGTAATTTTAAATTGATTTAAAGATGTTTCTCGTGAAAGAGATTGAGGTGTAGATCATAGATTTTTAACTAATATTTTTTTTAAAACAGGGATAATTTTATTTATTACTTCAGAAATTATATTTTTTGTGTCTTTTTTTTGATGTTATTTCGATTTTGTTTTAGTTGTAGATGTTGAATTAGGAAGAGTATGACCGCCTAAAGGAATTCAAAGAATTAATCCTTTTAGTGTACCTTTATTAAATACATTAATTTTACTGTCTTCTGGAGTACTAATTACATGAGCACATTTTTCTATTTTGAATAATAATTGAATTATTAGTGTAATTACTTTATTAGCAACTTTATTACTTGGCGTATATTTTTTATTTATTCAATTTCAAGAGTATGTTGATGCTACTTATACGTTTATAAGAAGCGGTTACGGTAGAATTTTTTTTTTAGCCACTGGATTTCATGGATTTCATGTTATATTAGGATGTATACTAATTTCCGCAAGTTTATTACGTTTTATGTTAGTAAATTGTGATGCTTTTTCCCATTATAATTTTGAATTTTCTGCTTGATATTGACATTTTGTAGATGTTGTTTGATTATTTTTATTTATTTTTATTTACTGATGAGGTTATTAAATGTGAATTTTAATTAGTTATGTAATAATTGCTTTAGTCGTTCCTGTTATTATGGGAGTTGCTAGATTTTTAGTGAGATCAAAATTTATAAGCTCAGATTCTTTTGAATGTGGATTTGATTCTTTTAATGTAAGAGTTTTTCCTGTATCGCTACGTTTTTTTATTTTTTGTATTATTTTTTTAATTTTAGATTTAGAATTAATTATTATGTCTGTTACCCCTTTTGTTTTATGATCTAATGGTTTTATTTTAAATATTATTATTTTTTTATTTTTAGTCACTTTAAGAATGATTATAGAATGATTATTTGGAAGTTTAAGATGAGTTGAATAAACTGGGGGTGAGCGCCGAAGTAACGTTGTTCAGCTTAATTTTTCGCTGAAGCAAAGCTTTGCTTTGCTTCAATTCACCCCCAGTTTGTAGTTAAAGTTTTAATAAAAAAAATGTATTAGTGTTATCATCCCCTGTAAAATCCTTTTTGACCTTTAAACCCTCCCCCCCCAGTTTAAAAAATTATTTGTTAATTTTAAAAAATTGTTCTTTGTGTATAACAAGTAATTTATTTCGTTAGGGGAATCTAACAATAATTTATAAAATAAAATTTAAATAAATAAAATTTAAAAGAAAATAAAATTTATAAATTTAATCTTTTTTGTTTTAAAAAAATAAATGAGTGTCATTAGGTGTAGATTTTATTTTTAAATTATTAACGGATGTAGAATTCTATTATATTTAAATTAACTGCGATTATATATAATATATATACATTTAATTAGTTATAATAGTATATATTATAATATATATATATTTAAAAATTAATTTTTAATAATAAATTTATTAATTTTTTTTAATAAAATTTAATTTTTTTATTTTAAATTTATGAAATTATTTTTATTATAATTATTTAAATGTTTTTAAATTATTATTTATATACAATTATAAATTATAGAGAATATAGTATTTTGAATTTTAATTTATAAATCTTTTCTTAAAATTTTATTTAAGAACTTGGTTAATCTTTTATTAAAATTGTTTGTTACATACAATGTCTATCTGAAGCCGCATATCTCGCTGTTCTATAATGGTTATATTGGCGGACTTTTATTAGTGAGTTTAATTATGCTATATATATGTGAAATTTATTTTGCCTTAGAATTATACTCTTATAGTTGATCTTAGAGGTTATTCCGAGAGGAAGAGTATATAGGGGGTGTACATTCGGGCCTTCATCCAAAAAAAAAAAAGCTGTGGTTGTCTACTTCACTGACCTAGCTAAATAAATAGTAATTATTTTGAAATTATTGTAAATAATGAGTTTGACTCTATGCGGTTGCTTTAGCTAATTTGTTAGTTTTATGTGGTAGGATGTTATGAAAATGAAATTTAAAAGTAGTTTGTAATTTTCAAAAAATACTCTTAGCCTTGCATATATAGAATATATTTATAATTTTTTTTTTATTTTAATTTAATTAATTAATTATAATTTTATATATTAATATATATTTATTTAAAAAATTAATTATATTAATTTAATAAATATAAAATTAATTCTGATAGATATTAAAGAATTTTATTTATATTTAGTAATAGAATTATAATTTTATTAAAGTTTATATATTAATCAATAATATATTATATATTTAAATATATTAATTAATTAATTTAATTTGAATAATTATTTTTATAAATAAAACAATTGAATATATTTATAATCTTTTAAAATAGATGTGAGTAAATATTATATATAACTTATCTAATACTTATAAGATAATATAATAATTAAACTATTAAGATTATAAAAAAAATGTTTAGGGGGGGGAACTATTCAAAATACAAGGTTTTTAAAAATTCTTGATTATTTTATCATGATAAAATAATCTTTATTTTTTAGAATTTTTGTTGTTTTTATCAAATTTTGATCGGTTTCAAAAATGAAAATTATAGGTTTTTATAAAAATCATAAAATTTCATCATTTTATTACTAATTTTTTTATGAAGCTGAGTTTGCTTTTTATCCAAAATTTGAAATTCAATTTTTTTTTTAAATTTCAAATTTTAAAATTAATTTTTAATTTTTTAAAAGTTTGAAAATTAGGTACTTTTTATCGTGATAAATCCATTAATATTTAGGGGTTAATAGAAGAATTTTTTTTGATTTCTAATCAAATTTTTGTTTCTTTTTGAGAATTTAAAAATTAATTGTTGCTTAATAATTTATATCTCAATATTGTTTTTATATATAGTTTTATTTTAATATTAGTATTATCAATTTCTAATGTTTATATTATTTGATTTTTAATAGAAATTATATTTTTATTTTTTTTTTTAATTATTTTAACAAAAGAAATTAAAAGTTTAGGGTTAGTTATTTACTTTTTTTTTCAATCTATTCTTTCTTTAATGTTGTTTCTTGTTATTTTTTTTTCTTGAGATAAAATTATTTTTTTATGTTTGGTAGCTAAGTTAGGTTTGTTTCCATTTTTTTATTGAGTAGTAATTGTAAGAATAAAGTTAGGAATTTTGGGAAATATATTTGTTTTAGGTTTACAAAAAGTTAGTTTATTTTGATTAATATGATTAATATGTAATGTTTCTTTAGTGTTTATATTATTTTTAGTTTATGTTGGGATTTTTTTTGTTATTTTAACTTTATTATTAGTTTCTGATTTGTGATTATTGTTAATTTATTCTTCTATTGCTAATTCTAGAATATTAGTGTTAGGGGTGTTTGGAATCCATTATTTATGAGCAGTAATTTTATATTTAATGATAATTATGTTAATTTTATTTTTAATAAAGAGTGCTCAATCTTACAATGAAATTGTTTATATTCTCTTTTTATTTATAGTTATTCCTCCTTTTATTTTATTTTTTATAAAATTTTATATTATTATAAGTTTACAAATAATACTTAAAATTGGATTTTTATTTTCTATTTTTGATGTATTGGTATTAGTTTATTATTTTAGGTTAATTTTTATAAAATTTATTATGTTAGATTTAGGTGTATTAATTTATTTTATAAATATAATAATTTTTATTAGAATAATAATGTTAAGAAATTATGTTGCGATGATTATTTTCTACAAATCATAAAGATATTGGAACTTTATATTTTATTATTGGTGTGTGATCTGGTTTTTTAGGAGCTAGAATTAGTTTAGTAATTCGTACTGAATTAGGGATAGTAGGTAGTTTAATTATAGATGAACAGATTTATAATTCGATGGTTACTGCACATGCTTTTTTAATAATTTTTTTTTTTGTAATACCTGTAGCAGTTGGAGGATTTGGAAATTGATTATTACCTTTAATAATAAATGTTATAGATATAGCTTTTCCTCGTTTAAATAATTTAAGATTTTGATTAGTTCCTGTTGCTTTATTGTTTATGACTATAAGAATATTAATTGGTTTAGGAGCTGGGACTGGATGAACTGTATATCCTCCTTTATCTAATTCTGTTTATCATTTTGGGGGGTCTGTTGATTTTGCTATTTTTAGTTTGCATGTAGCTGGTGTGTCTTCAATTTTAGGAGGGATTAATTTTATTACTACTTGTTTAAAAGGTAAAGTTAGTTATGTAATAAGATTTGAATTTTTAACTTTATTTGTTTGAGCTATAATTGTTACGAGGTTTTTATTAGTATTAAGTCTACCTGTTTTAGCAGGTGGGATTACTATATTATTATTAGATCGAAATTTTGGATCTTCTTTTTTTGATCCAAGTGGAGGGGGTAATCCTATTTTATATCAACATTTATTTTGATTTTTTGGTCATCCTGAGGTTTATATTTTAATTGTTCCTGGTTTTGGTATA
>Ga0116226_10003069_pt1 | contig 14698 bp, 13 predicted proteins | sample S1TSphfallax_FD_89692 | JGI IMG/M metagenome (GOLD analysis project Ga0116226, IMG submission 89692) | Host-associated microbial communities from peat moss isolated from Minnesota, USA - S1T2_Fa - Sphagnum fallax MG | ecosystem: Host-associated > Plants > Peat moss > Unclassified | place: USA...
CCGCGCCATAGCCGCCGCTTTTTCCGACGCCCGAGGAGTGACCCGAAACGCCGGTCGCCGAAAGACGCCAGGCCAGCGCGCCGCGCCGACCGATATGAATGGTGTCCTTGCCGCCTTCGCGCGACATGGCCTCGAAATCCAGCGCCAGATCGCTGGCCTTGCCGGCGGCGATCAGGTCGCGCCGCGCCGTCGCGAGCGGATGGCCGGGCTTCTCCTCGTCGCCGCTCAAAAAGACGGTGACATTGGCTTTGTCGAGCAGTCCGGCATCCTTCAGCGCCTGCAGCGCATCGAGGATCACGACAACGCCGCCCTTGATGTCGTTGACCCCCGGCCCCTCGACGATATCCCCGGTCCGCTTGAAGCTTTGGAATGGGCTGTCGGGCTCGAACACCGTGTCGAGATGGGCGATCATCAGGATCCGCTTGCCGCCGCCGCCATGATGCTGGGCGACCAGGGTGCCGGCCCGGCCGATCTCGCCCATCGGCGTCCAGGTGACCGTAAGGCCGAGTTTCTCGAATTCCGGCCGCAGCATGTCGGCGACCTTGGTGACGCCGGCGATGTTGAGGGTGCCGCTATTGACGTTCACCAGCTTTTCTAGCAACGCCACGCTCTCCTCGTGATGGGCTTTGACGGCCGAGACGATCTTCTTCTCGTCGCCCGACAAGCCATCCGCAAGCGCGGGAGCGGCGATCGCCAGCGCCAGCAAAGCGACGGCGGTCTTGGTCTTCAGCATGGGTGTCCTCCGGGGATGGTCAAAGGGCGAGCGCGTTGAAAGATAAGGCGATGCGCGGACTGTCGCTGTCATGCGGCTCGACAGCGTGATCGAGCCAATTGGGGAACAGCACGGCCAGCCCAACCTCGGGCGTGAGCTGGACGTCGCTATGGCCGTTGGCGCCACCGCCTTTGAAGGGCGACCCGATCACGCCGGGGCGCGGGTCGCGGAAGGTCAGGCAGCCCGAGCCGGGCGGGACCTGCAGATAGAAGACGCCGGACAGCAGGCAGCCATCATGCATATGCAGGAAATTGAAGCCGCCGCGGTCATGGATATTGACCCAGCTTTCCAGGCGATAGCGCGGCTCGGCCACGCCCATCTGGCGGAGCGCAAAGTCGCAGCAGGCGCGGATAGCGGCCTGCAGATCGGTAAAGACCGTCTGGTCGAACACCGCCTTGTCGTTGCTGTTCCAGCCTTGCCGGTTGGAGCGGCCGGCCGGTTCGGGCTGGGCCGCGCGCATCGCCTCGATCGCGGCGATCCAGGCGGGAAACTGCGGCGACAAGGCTGTGAGGCGCGTCTGCCAGATGCGGGTGGGAAAGAGCGTGACCGGCTCGATGCTGAGCGTGCGATCCTGGGGCGGCGGCGCTTTGGGGATCAACCCCGCGCCGAAGTGATAGGGGCCTGACATGGCGTCACTTTAGCACAAGACTCAACTCTGCGGCTGGACACGGTTCGAGTGAAAAAACCGCAGCCTCCACTGGCCCTCGACATAATTGAACAGGCCGGATTCCTGCCATGTCATCGTCTGGGTGCCGCTGGAATCACCCACCGAGCCGTGATTGGTCAGGGCGAACCAGGCGGTGGTGCAGTCGATATGAACGTCGATCTGGTCGAGATGCCAGACGATCTTGATCCCCGCGCCATGCGCCGATTTGACCAGATCGAACAGGGCATTGCCATCGAGGCGCTTATTGGCGTCGAACGCATAAAAGGACGGATCGATGATCTGACCCCAGCTTTTGGAATCGTCCGCCGCCATGGCGTCGAACCAGGCTTGCAGACGGACCGAAACCTGGCGCTCGCCGCCGGCCGGCGCGCACTCGGCGGCGGACACGGCGAAGGGCCTGCACAGAAAGGCTGCCGACAGGGCAGCCGCAACAAAGCGCTTGGTCATCAATCACTCCGATCCCGGCTCGATGACGAAGCGCTACACGAGTTACTTGCAGCTTTCCACCGAAAAGGCGGCGCCCAGGTTGGTCTGGACGGTACCGCTCTTGGAGTCGGCGATGATATTGGCGCCCAAAGCAGCGGTGCCGTCGATATGATCGACCGAACACAGATGGATCTCGGCGCCGGTATTGGCCGAAACCTTGGCCTCCCTGGCGTCGAAACGCTGGCCGTCGAGCGGCTGGATGCGCGCGCCGGTATTGGCGTCGATCACGGCGCGGCCGGTGCTGCCGGCCAGATCGAGGGCGACACCGGTATTGGCCGAGATGTCGATATGGTCCGGCGAAACGGCGCAGGCCTCCACTTCGGCGGCGACGCCGGTATTGGCCGAGAGGGCGATCAGCGGCTGGGGTGCGGTCAGGCGCACGGTCACGCTGTCATGGTGGCCGGAGAAATTGCCGCTGCGGCTGATCTTCAGCGTATGGCCGCTGACCTCGGTGGTGGTTTCGGAAACATCCCGCGCAGCGCCGGTTATCTCGGCCTTGGCCGCGGGGCCACAGCCCACATGAATCTCGATGCCGCGCGACACCTCCAACTTGTCGAATGAGCCGAAGCTCCGCATCTCGGTGGAATTGGAGGCCGCCATCGCGGCGCCGCCGCAGAACAGGAAGCCGGCCATCAGAATATTGATTATTTCACGCATGATAGAGTCCTTGGTTCAATCCCATGCCGCTCATTAATCAAGAAGCGTGCCAAGTGTTGAATCCTCGGAGTCCAGCCAGTTTCCTTCTGATAGAGTGACCAAACCCGCCAACCCGGTAGCGAAATCCGTCACTCGGCGTCTTTGGGCCGCCAATCGGGCGGCGCCAGCGCGAAGCCGGCGAAATCAAACGCCGGCGAGACTGTGCAGCCGACCAGGCTCCAGTCGCCCAGGGTTCGGGCCGCCTGCCACTGCTGCGCCGGCACCACCGCCTGCGGCCGCTGGCCGGCGACAAGATCGAGGCCGAGGATATGCTCTTCCACCGCCTCGCCATCGGGCGAGATTTCCAAACAAAGCGGTGCGCCACCATACCAATGCCAGGCTTCGGCAGCATCGACCCGGTGCCAGTGGGAGCGCTCGCCCGCCTTGAGCAGGAAATAGATCGCGGTCCCGGCGGAACGCTCGCCCGCGAAGGCTGGGGCCCGCCAGGTTTCCGTGTAATGGCCGCCCTCGGGATGCGGCTTCAGATCGAGCAGGCGGATGATGTCTTCAGGCGTCATGCCGCCAGCATAGCGCAGCCGCCCCTTACTCGCACTTCTTCTGCGAATAGCCGCCGCCGAAGCTGCTGTTTCGGTCACCGGCGCCGACCGATTCGGTGGTGATATCGGCACCCGAACTGGCGCTGGCCTGCATCTTGCCCACCGTGCAGAGGCGCACCGACGAGCCGCTGCCGGCATCCACGTCGGCTTCGCCGGCGTCGATCCGTTCGCCCGTCAGCGGGCGAATGGAGGACCCGCTGCCGGCATCGGCGACCAGGCGGCGCACCTCCCCGGCCAGATGGATCGAGGCACCGGACGAGGCATCGAGCTCGAGCCGGTCGTGGGTGATCAGGCAGGCAGGCGCGTCGAGCGTGGCGCCGCCAGCCGCAGACAGCTTCACGATCGGCCCAGGCGTGGTCACCTCGGCATGGACGGTACGGTGATAGCCCCCGACCATCGAAGAACGCCGCGCCGTCAGCACGCCATCCTCGACCGAGAGTTCGGTATCGGCGATGTCATCGTCATCGCCTTGCAAGACAGCCGACGGCGTGGCGCCGCAGCGCAACGTGACGTCGATGCCGCGCGAGGCCTGGACCTTGTCGAAGGCGGGCAGGGAACGGGTCCTGCTGGTGGCGCGGCTATCGATGACGGTGACATTGACGCAGCCGGCCAGCGTCGCGCAGGCCAGGATCAGGATATAGGCTTGTCTCACGGTAACCCCCTTGGTGATGTGTCGCGGGGTAACAGCAGAAACCATGCCAACCGGCAAAAGCCCGGAATTGCGGGGTTTTGTGGCCCGGACGATAGGGGTTTCCACCACCTTATGGCGAAGACCGCTAATTTGTAGCACTCTGGCTGCTTCCTTCCGGAGGGCCCTATGCCGACCGACACCCCCTCGCGCCGCGCCATTCTCAAGGCCGGCGCCGCAACCATGATCGCCGCCGCCATGCCCGAGACCGTTTCCGCCGCCCTCCCCGCGCCCGCCAACCCGCCCGTCGCTCGAGTCGAGCCGGTCACCGACGATTATTGGGGCACCAGGCTGACCGATCCCTATCGCTGGATGGAAAATCCCAAGGATCCCGCCTGGCTGCCCTTCCTCAAGGGCCAGAACGCCCATACCCGCCAGCTGCTCGATCATCTACCCGGCCATGCGGCCTTGAAAAAGCGGGTCTCGGACCTGACCGGCGACGCTGCCCAAACGCGCCGCGTGGTCTCGGCCGGTGGCCTGCTCTTTTATGAGCAGCGCCCGGCGGGGGCCGACAATTACAAGCTGTTCGTCAAGGATGCCGACGGTGCCGAGCGCCTGTTGATCGATCCCACGGCGATGGGCAAGGGCGGCGCTCATATTTCGCTCGATTGGTGGGAACCCTCGCAGGACGGCGTCCATATCGCCTATGGCCTGTCGCCGTCCGGCTCGGAAGCCTCGGTGCTGCATGTGATGGCGGTGGCGACGGGGACCGCCTTGCGCGACCAGATCGAGATGACCGATTTCGGCTCGCCCTCCTGGCTGCCCGACGGCAGCGGATTCTTCTACAACAAGCTGACCGGCCGACGCGGCACGCCCTCGCTCTATGCCGACAGCGAGGCGCGCTTCCACCGGCTGGGCAGCGATCAGGCTGAGGATCCGCTGGTGCTGAAACGCGGACAATATGCCGATATTCCGATGAAGGAACTGCATATCCCGACCATCACGGCACTTCCCGATTCCGACCTTGTCATCGCTCTGATCAGCGACATCAGCCCGGAATTCGCCGCTTTCAGCGCCCGGCGCGACGATGTGCTGGCGGGCAAGCCGGTTTGGCGCAAGATCTGCGACTTCGCCGACATCATCACCGATCTGGCCGTGCTGGGCGACGATCTCTATCTGCTCGACACCAAGACGGCGCGGCGCGGGCGGTTGCTGAAGACCTCGGCCACCACCCCCGACCTCGCCTCGGCGCAGCTGGTCGTGCCCGAAGAGCAGGCGGTGATGGAGCATATCCAGGCCGCCCGTGATGGCATCCTGATCACCTATGAGGATGGCGGTGTGCAGCGGTTGAAGAGACTGGGCGCCGATGGAGGGGCGGAAGAGATCGCGCTGCCCTTCCCGGGCGCGGTGCGCGGCGTCGCGGCCTCGGCCACGCAGGAGGGCGCCTATCTGACCCTGACCGGCTGGCTGGAGCCGTTGGGTGTCTGGCGCCTGTCGGCCGACGGATCGGTCACCGATACCGGGCTCAATCCGCAGCCGCCGATCGATCTCGCGCCCTATGAAACCAAACGCGGCTTCGCCATCGCCCAGGACGGCACGCATATCCCCTATTCTCTGATCCAGCGGAAAGGCGCGCCCCGCAACGGCAATTGCCCGACCTTGGTGACCGCCTATGGCGCCTATCAATATTCGCTCAATCCCAATTTCTCGCCGCAGATCCTGGCCTTCCTCGATGAGGGCGGCGTCTATGGCGTGGCCCATGTGCGTGGCGGCGGCGAATATGGCCGCGACTGGCACAAGGGCGGGCAGAAGGCGACCAAGCCCAACAGCTGGCGCGACCTGATAGCGGTCTGCCAGACCCTGATCCTAGACCGGGTCACCAGTCCGGCCCATCTTGCGATCTTGGGCACCTCGGCCGGCGGCATCACGGTCGGGCGTGCCTTGACCGAGCGACCCGATCTGTTCGCCGCGGTGATCGACAATGTCGGCTGGACCAATCCGCTGCGCTATGTCGCCGAGCAGAATGTCTCGGACATCGAGGAATGGGGCCCGATGGTCGATCAAGAGAGCTTCAGGATCATGCGCGAGATGGACGCCTATCAGTCGGTCAAGGACGGCACCAGATATCCCGCCATGCTGTGCGTCACCGGCGCCACCGATCCGCGCGTGGCACCCTGGCATGTGGCGAAATTCGCCGCGCGGCTGCAAGCGGCGACAAGCTCGAAGAAGCCGGTCCTGCTGCGGGTCGATTTCGATGCCGGCCATGGCATCGGCTCGACGCGCGCACAATCGGACGCGCTGGCGGCCGACATGTATAGCTTCGTGATGTGGCAGACCGGCGTGAAGGCATTCCAACCCAACAAGGCCGGGTGACGGCGCGCCATGCCCAGAAGACTCTGCCGGCAAAACCTGCCGGACCGGCAGAAAATACACCCGCCTCACTCCCAATGCTTTGTTTAAAATCAATGGGTTAGCTTAGGCACGAAATTTGCTTAGTTTTTCTCAGCCATTCCCGGCGGGAGAAACATCGTGTCGCTCACCGTTACCAACAACACCCTGGCCCAGCAGCAGGCCATCCAATCTCAGCTGACCGCCGCGCAGACCAGCGCCGTCTCCACCACGTCCAGTTCGGACAGCACGGCGGCGACCAGCTCGACCAGCGCCAGCAGCCCGGCGACGGCGCTGATCAGCGGCAACGCAACCCTGACCAGCGACCTATTGTCGGTGCTGCTCAACGAACAGAGCGGCAGCGCCACCTCGGGCAGCAGCGGGGTTACCACGCTGGCCGGCCTGCTCGACAACCAGGACGCCGCCACCGCGCAACAGGATGGCACCGCGCAGCCCAACCTGTTCAGCGATCTGTACGCGACTCAGACCCAGACGAGCGGTACCTCCTCGGAGCCGAGCCTGGTCAATGATCTGGAAAGCGCCTCACTGACCCAGTCGGCCAACTCGACCGGCAGCGTGGTAGACGGTCTGCAGTCGCTGCTCCAGCAGCTGGCCGTCTGATCGGATCGAGCGACAGCAGGGATTGGCGCGCTGGCGCGTGGGAATGACTGTCCGAGGTTGAAACAGGGGGGAACCTGCGGCGCCCTTTGGACAGGAGGTTCCGATGCGTATCAGCGCAAACGGACAAGTCACCATCCCCGAAGCCATCCGCCGTCAGGCTGGTTTGGCGCCCCATGCCGAGATCGAGATCGATTTTGACGGCGAAACCATCCGCATCGTGCCGTCAGCCCCTCAGCGCCCATTGGCGGGACCGCTGCTGAGCGCTGAGGAAATCCGCGTTCTGCTCGGACCTGCGTAAGCTTGCCGCCCGGGCCGCGCGGGGTGATTATATCGCACCATGATCATTCGCGACCGCCCCACGCTGTTCCAACTGTTTTTCATCCTGCGCGGATGGGCTGGGCAACGCTGCTGGCCAGCGCGCTGGTCAATTACGTTCTGATATGAGGTTGGCATCGGCCGGCCGCCGTTAACGCGACGATAACCCGCTTCCCGTTAAGATCACCGAGTTAAATTCAACCGGAGGGGGAACGGATGAAGGAACCGCTTGGCGGACGAGGGCTTGCGCTCTTGGTCGCGGTGCTTGCGGGGCTCGGCATGCGAGCCTCGGCAGCCGATCTGGCGGATATCCGCCTCGGCGTGCATGAGGGCGGCGTCACCCGCGTCGTCCTCGATCTGCGCGGCGGCGGCGCAGGCTTCAGCTACAGCCTGTCCGACGATGGCCTGACCCTGATCGTCGCTCTGCGGGCCGGCGCGAAATCGCCCGCTTTGCCGCGCCGACATGTCGGATTGGTTCAGACCGTGGCCGCCGCGCCGGTGACCAACGGCACCCGCCTGAGCGTCACGGCCTCAGCCCCCCTCTCGGTGGTTCAGACCGGTGTCTTGGAGCCCGAGGGCGGCTATCGCTTTCACCGCATCTACTTCGATCTGGGCCCGGCGAGGACGCCTCCCGCGCCGATCCCCGACAGCCCTCCGGCGCTGGTGTCCGCCGCCGCCTCGGCCAGCGTGGTCGAGGCTGCTCACGCCGAAATGCCCGAGGCCCAGGAAAGGCCTGAGACCGGTGAACCGGGGCGTCCCGAACCGGTGGTGACGATCAAGCTCGGCGGCACCTTCGAGCGCAGCGTCAGCGATTACACCAACGCCTATGGCCCGACCGCGGCCCTGCAGACCGGCCTGTTGAACGACGCGTTGGAGATGGAACTGGGGACCACCGCCCTTCTCAAGACTGGCCACGCCAGCTGGAAGACCGGCCTGATCGTCAAGAAGCCGATCGAACTGTCCGAGACCGTCGAATTCGCCCTCGGCGCCGGCCCGATCTGGCTGCACCGGCCGCATCTCGCCGAAGAAGAAGAGGCCGCCGCCGATTCTGCAGGGATCGAGGGGGTGATGGAAATGGTATTCTGGCCCGGCCAGCACCACGCGCTCGGTTTCTATGCCGAGACCGGCTATTCCTACGATCTCGGCAAGGGCCACGAGAAGGCAGCCGGCGCGGGCGCCGGCGTGCTGGTTCCGCTTCCTTAGAGGAGTTTGTCCGCCGTAATCGGCAGGTCGCGAATGCGCTTGCCGGTGGCGTTGAACACCGCATTGGCGATCGCCGCCCCGACGCCGGTGATGCCGATCTCGCCGATACCGCGCGCGCCCATCGGCGCTTGGGGATCGGGAATGTCGGTCCACATCACCTCGATCTCCGGCACGTCGAGATGCACCGGCACATGATACTCCCACAGCGACGGGTTCATGACGCGGCCCTTGCGGGGGTCGAATTGGGTTTCCTCCATCAGGGCCAGGCCGATTCCCATGATGATGCCGCCGCGGAACTGGCTGGCGGCGGTCTTGGCATTGAGGATCCGGCCACAATCGAAGGACCCGAGAAAGCGGCTGACGCGGATCTCGCCGGTGATGGCACTGACGCGCACCTCGGCGAACTGGGCGGCGGTCGAATGCATTGAATAATGCTCAAGCTCGCTCGGCTTGGCGGCCGCCGCTTCGCCGGTTACCGCATCTCGTCCGGCACGGCTGAGGATCGAGGAAAAAGACTCGAAGCGATCAGGCTCGTCGGCCACGCCCAGGCCGCCATCGCGTGTCTCAAGCTCTTCCTCGGCGGCACCGGCCAGGGGTGAATCATTGCCGATCAGCGGCATCAGTTCCTTGATAAGCTGGCGGTGCGCGGCGATCACGGCGCCGCCGATGGTGGCGGTCTGGGAAGAACCGCCGGCCACCGTGCCCTGCGGCAAATCGGAATCCCCATACTCGAAACGCACCTTGTCGAGCGGCAGTCCGAGCCGATCGGCGCCATGCTGAGCCTGGACCGTGGCGGTGCCCATGCCCATATCCTGCATCGCCATGCCGATGACGGCATGACCGTCTGCGGTAAGCGTGATGCGGGCCTTGCCGCCATCCATGCGGTAATAGGGATAGGTGCCGGTCGCGACGCCCATGCCGATCAGCCACTCCCCGTCGCGGCGGGTTCCCGGCACCTTGTCGCGCTTCGACCAGCCGAAATGCTCGGCGCCGCGGCGATAGGCGTCGAGGGTCGCGCGGGAAGAATAGGGATTGCCGGTGGTCGGATCCTGGTCCGGCTCGATCCGGCGCCGCAGCTCGATCGGACACAAATCGAGTTCATGCGCCAACTCGTCCAGCGCGCTTTCCAGAGCGAAGCTACCGACCGATTCGCCCGGCGCCCGCATGAAGGTGTTGGGGGTCATATCCATATCCGCGACCTGCTGGCGGACCAGGATGGTCTCGGCTGCATAGAGATGGCGGGCCGGAAAGGTGAACTGCTCCGGGCAGCTGTTATGCGCGGTCATGGCCGCCACGCCGGTATGGATCAGCGCGGTCAGCTTGCCCTCGCGGGTAGCGCCCAGCGCGACACGCTGCTCGGTGCAGGTGCGTCCGCCGATCAGCCGATAGACCTGGTCGCGCGGCAGGCAGAGGCGCACCGGCCGGCGGGCCAGCCGTGCGGCGGCGGCTGCCAGGATCTGATGATCCCACAGGCATTTTCCGCCAAATCCGCCACCGACATAGGGCGAGTAGACCCGCACCTGGTCCTCGCGCAGGCCGAACACCTGCGCCAGGGTTCCAGCGGTGGCGGTGACCAGTTGCGAGGCGTCATGCACGTCAAGCCTGTCGCCTTGCCAGGCCAGGGTGACGGCGTGCAGCTCGATGGCATTGTGATTGTGACGTGGCGTGCTGTAAGTCTGGTCGATCCTGACCGGCGCGGCCTTCAGCGCCTCCTCCGCAGTGCCGATCGCCAGCTCCGCGGGCTCGCCCATGACGGAGTCGGGGGCTCGTGCGCGGGTCTTGGCCACCGCGAAATCGGTGATGGTCGGCAAGGTCTGGTAGGTCACCTCGATCAGGCTGGCGGCGTGATCGGCCTGCTCCTGCGTCTCGGCCAGCACCAGCGCGACGGTCTGGCCATTCCAGTTGATCTGCTCGTCCTGCAGAATCGACAGGGTGTGCAGCCCGGCCGCCTTGGGCGAGCTGCCGAACATTTTCGGCGTCTCCAGGCGCGGCGCGTTCTTATAAGTCATCACCAGCGCCACGCCGGGCGCCGCCTCGGCGGAAGAGGGGTCGATGTCCGTGATCCGCCCGCGCGAGAGGGTGCTGGTGACCAGCGCGGCATAAAGCATGTCCTCGAATACCACTTCGGCGGCGTAGCGTGCCGCGCCCATGACCTTGAGCGGCCCGTCAAGGCGCGAGATCGCCTGGCCGATATGGCCATGTTTCCGGCGGATCAGCGGGTCGGGCGCCCCGTCCGGCTGCCAGCTCGGACGGCCGAAATTCGGGGGCTTGTCGCCGTCGCGCGGCAGGGTCTCTTCGCGGCTCATGCCTGATCTCCCGTCAATTCGCTCAAGATTGCGACGATGGTCCGGCGCGCCAGCTCGATCTTAAATCCGTTGTCGCGAAGCGGCTTGGCTGCCGCCAATTCCGCCTCTGCCGCGGCGCGGAACGAAACATCGTCAGCCGGCTTGCCGATCAGCGCCTCTTCCGCCTTCCAGGCGCGCCATGGCTTGTGCGCCACGCCGCCCAGGGCCAGCCGAACCTGCTTGATCTTGCCATCCTCGATCTCGATTCCCGCTGCCACCGAGACCAGGGCGAAGGCATAGCTGGAGCGGTCGCGCACCTTGCGGTAGGTGGACTTGCGGGCTGCCGCCAACGGCGCCAGCTCGATCGCGGTGATCAATTCGCCCGGTTCGAGCGCGGTGTCGATATCGGGACGATCTTGGGGCAGGCGATGCAGCTCGGTGAAGGGAATGATCCGCTCACCCCCCTGGCCGCGCAGATGCACCTTGGCGTCGAGCGCGGCCAGCGCCACGCACATGTCCGAGGGATGGGTGGCGACGCAGGACGCCGAAGCGCCGAGGATGGCGTGCATGCGGTTGAAACCGTCGATGGCGTCGCAGCCCTGACCAGGCTGGCGCTTGTTGCAGCTCGATCCGTCCTCATCATAGAAATAGGCGCAGCGGGTGCGTTGCAAGATATTGCCGGCCACCGTCGCCATGTTGCGGATCTGCGCCGAGGCCCCCGACAGAAGGGCGCGCGACAGCATCGGGAAGCGGGTCCGCACCATCTCATTGCCGGCCAGGGCTGTATTGCGCGCCGCGGCCCCGATCCATAACCCCTCGCCGCGCTCTTCTATCGCGCTCGACAGCCCGGTCACATCGACCAGCTTTTGTGGTCGCTCCACGGTCTGGCGCATCAGATCGACCAGATTGGTCCCGCCGCCAAGATAGCGCCCGCCGAGCCGCATCGCGTCCGCCGCATCGTGGGCGCGGGAATAGGAGAAAGGAGTCATTCGGCTGCCCTCCGCTGCTCGCCATAGCTATCGACGATGGCCTGGATAATGCCGTTATGCGCGCCGCAGCGGCATAGATTGCCGCTCATCCGCTCGCGCAGCTCTTCGACGGTCAGCTTGACCGGTCCGGTCGAGAGATGGGCGGTGACCTGGCTGGGCACGCCGCGCCGCACCTCGCCCATCATTCCGACTGCGGAACAGATTTGTCCGGGCGTGCAATAGCCGCATTGCAGACCGTCATGCTCGACGAAGGCCAACTGCAGCGGATGCAGCACGCCGTCGGAGGCGAGACCCTCGATGGTCAGCACCTCGCGGCCGGCATATTGGACGGCCAGACCGAGGCAGGACAGGATGCGCTCGCCATCGACCAGAACCGTACAGGCGCCGCAGGCGCCCTGATCGCAGCCCTTCTTGGTGCCGGACAGATGCAGATGCTCGCGCAGGAAATCAAGCAGCGAGACGCGGGGATCCTCGGGTAGTTTCTGCTCTGTTCCGTTGATGAAGATCGGCATGGGCACCTCCCGCTCGGGTTCTGGAACAGTTTTCAGAACACCCCGCGGACGGATGGGTTGCGGCAAGCAGCCTTCCGAGCGGCTCGCCGCCTCACTTGCTGGCCGGCAGATGTGCGACCAGGAACTCTCCCATCGTCCGCAGCATCTCGACGCGATCTGATTCTCGGCCGAAATAATGGTCGGCCTGATCGAAATAAACTGCCTCGACCGGGCGCCCATAGAAATTCAGCTGCCGCTCCATCGCCTCGCTATGGGCGACTGGTACGGTGAAGTCGAGGCGGCCATGCATCAACAGAACCGGGCTCTTCATCTCTCTCGCCCGCTTGACCGGTGATATCAGCGCCAGCGGGACTTCTGGATCTTTGACGTCGGGGATCGAGGTCTTGCGCCCATAGGCATATCCCTGGTCGTCGACGAATTGCGCAAGGTCGGCGACCGGCGCGCCGGCGACCACGCAAGCATAGAGATCAGGATCGCGGATGCCGCCCATAAGCGCGGCATAGCCGCCATAGCTGAACCCGGCGATAGCGATTCGCGCCTTGTCGGCATAACCCTGCTCAATCAACCAACGGGTGCCATCGGCAATGTCGTCCTGCATCTTGCGACCCCACTGACCATAGCCTGCCTTGCGCAAGGTCAGCCCGTAGCCGTCCGAACCGCGGAATTGCGGCTGAAGCACGCCATAGCCGAGCGATGCGAGAAATTGGGTCATATAGTCGAATTCAGCGGTATCGTGCGCGGTCGGACCGCCGTGCGGGAGGACGATGAAGGGTATTGGTCCGCCCTGATATCCTTGGGGCAGTGTCAATAGTCCGGGAATCGTAAGCCCGTCGCGCGCCTTGTAGGCAATCCGTCTGATCGCCGCCACTTTCTCGGCGGGAATATCGTCATGAGCCTGGAAAAGAGGCCGAAGCTGGGCCGGCTGGGTGCGCAGGTCGAGCAGCCAATAGCTCAGTCCCTCTCCGCTGGCCAGGGCCTGAAAAAGATAGCGCTGGCCATCGTCGCTGCGATCGACGAACTGAACCCAATGATCGGGCAGCGCCTTTTTGACGGCGGCGAAGCTCTTCTTCACCTGCTCGTCGATATAGACGGGGAGGGTGTCGCCGAACTCGTAACCGATCAGCCGATCCTTATAGAGAATGCCGAAGGCCGCCTCGCCCGCCTTGGCGGCGATGGTTTCCTTCCGTGACCCATCGCGCAGGTCAACCGCATAGATCTCGGCGGTCTTGTCTTCGTGCTGCATCGACATATAGGCGATGTTCGGATCGGCCGGCGAGAAGGCCAGTTGCCAGATCGGCTCCTTCTCCTTGTCGTCCAGCTTCGGCACCTGGACCCACTCGCTCGTGGCATCCGGGCGGTAGTAGAAGTGATGTTCGCCATATTCGGTCTTTTCGCCAAGGCGCAACACACCCTGCTGGTCCACCATCCAGCCATAGCCGTCGAAGCCGATCTCGAAGGCCGCCGCGGCAGACGTTTTCACATTGACCGTGACGAGATTGGTATGAGGCGCCGACGCGTAGATCAGCACTCGGTCGGGATCGCTCGGCAGCGTGCTGAGGAGTCTGTCCTGGAGCTGACCAGCTGACCTTCCCCAGCTGGTCACCTCGCCGAAATCGACCAGTCGGTGGCCCGAGCCATCCGCGTTCAGCGTGAGCAGTCGCGTTACCCCGGCCGCGGTGACGAAATTCTTCAAATCGGTGAAGTAGACGCTGGCCAGCAGCCGGTCATTGCCCTTCCAGAGCAGCTGGGCAGGTTCAAGACTGCCCGTGCTCAGCGTCGTCGGCGGCCTTCCGTCGAGATGCCACACTGCGAAAGTCCGCCGTCCCTTGATGCCGGCGATCAGCGAGAGCGCGTTGCCGTCCGGCGACAGACGGACATCCTCGGCGAGGGGCAAGGCGCCGAAAAGCTTCGCCGCCGCCGCGATATCGGCGGACGTCTGGGCATATGTCGATGAGGCCGCGAGGAGTGTGAGAAGGAGGAGGAAAGACGGGACACGCATGAGACCGGTTTTGCGCCCAATGGTTGCACAGACAATTCCTTACCGTCGAAGCCGGCACACCACAATCCCTTTCTTCCAAGCGTTCAGCGGTTATCCAGAAGGCTGACTTCCGCTGCGGATGAACAGACCGACGGTCAGGCATACACCGAGGAAAACGATGAAGGCACGAACCAGCTTTTCATCGGCGCGCTTCAACAGCAGCGCACCGCCATAGCCGCCCAACACCGCGCCACCGCACAGGATTCCGACTCGCAGCCACGGAATATCCGGCTGGAACAGGAAGATCGCCACCGCGGCCGCATTCATCACCCCGGCCAGTACATTCTTGGTGGCGGCGGCCGCCCGCATGGTCAGCCCGGCCGCGGTCAGCGCCGCCAGCATCAGAAAGCCGATGCCCCCGCCGAAATAGCCGCCATAGATCGCGATGCAAAATTGGGTCCCAGCGGCCGCCGGCGTGCCGATTTTCGGCGCGCCTCCCTCCGCCGCCCGGCTGAAAAAGCTGCCATAGGCGAAGGTGACGGTGGCGAACAGCACCAGCCAGGGGACCAGACGTTCGAAGAAGCTGGAGGGGGTCAGCAGC
>Ga0116226_10003070_pt1 | contig 14697 bp, 10 predicted proteins | sample S1TSphfallax_FD_89692 | JGI IMG/M metagenome (GOLD analysis project Ga0116226, IMG submission 89692) | Host-associated microbial communities from peat moss isolated from Minnesota, USA - S1T2_Fa - Sphagnum fallax MG | ecosystem: Host-associated > Plants > Peat moss > Unclassified | place: USA...
ACCCGGGCGCGGAGCGCATCCGCGTCGCCCGACTTCGACAGATAATCATCGGCACCGGCCGAGAGCGCCTCGATCATCGCCTTGCGGTCCTCGACCGCGGTCAGCATCACCACCGGTATGTCGCGCAGGCCCGGCGCCGCCTTGATCCGCCGGCAGGTCTCGATACCGTCGATACCGGGCATCACCAGATCCAGCAATACGCAATCGACCAGCTGGACCGACAGCAGCAGCAACGCCTCGGCGCCGGACGGGGCCAGCTGCACGTCATAGCCCGCCCCGCGCAGGATCTCGCCCAGTTCGTTGAGATAGGTCGGGCTGTCATCGACGGCCAGGATGCGTTTCGGGGCCTGTAATGAATCGGTGTCGCGTTTGGTATCGGCATGATCGGCGCTGCGCAGCAAAGCCTGCAGCCGGGCCAGGATCACCGCGCTATCCTCGCCCTTGCGCACGAAGGCGTCGGCGCCGGCATCGAAGGCCTGCAGCTCGGCGCCGCCTTCGTCCGATCCGGTCATCAGCAGACAGGGCGTACGGCGCAAAGCGGCGTCCAGGCGCATGCGACGGATCACGGTAGGGCCGTCGATACCGGGCAGGCTGCCATCGACGATCACCGCGGCCGGCCGCGCGTCGGCGGCGAGGCGAAGACCTTCCTCGCCACTGACCGCGGGCAGCACCTTGTAGCCGGCCCCTTCGAGTATCTCCAGCAGCGCCATGCGGAAGGTCGGGCTGTCATCGATGACCAGGATGGCATCGCCGGCGTCCGGTGCGGGGCCTTTCAGGCGCCGCAGATGGTCGCGCACGCGGCCGACCAGATAGCTGGACTCAAAAGGCTTGCCGACATAGTCATCGGCACCGGCGGTCAGACCGCGGACACGGTGGCGGACTTCCGCTTCGCTGGACAGCAACACCACCGCCATGCCGGCGGTATGCGGGGTCTCGCGGATCAGCTTCAACAGCTCGACCCCGTCATCGTCGGGCAGCAGGACGTCGAGAATGGCCAGCTTGAAAGGGGTAGTGGCCAGGGCGCGCCGGGCGGAGCCCCCATCCTGGCAGGCCAGGCAGGAGAAGCCGGCCGCTTCGAGAAGCTCGGTCAGCGCCATGCGGACGGTCAAACTGTCATCGACGATCAGGATGTCAGCGGTCATCGGCGCTGGCCCATCGACGAGGCGGGCACACGCCCGAGGAACGGACCGATCTCGGACAGCGGCAGAATATGGGTGGCCGCGCCCAGCAGCGCCGCTTCACGCGGCATGCCATAGATCACCGAGCTGGCTTCGTCCTGCGCCACGGTCAATCCGCCGGCCTGACGGATCTTGAGGAGGCCGGTGGCGCCGTCCCGGCCCATGCCGGTCAGCAAGACGGCGCAAGCGGCGGGGCCGTAGTCGCGGGCGATCGAGTCGAACAGCACGTCGACCGAGGGACGGCAGGAATGGCGTTCGGCCTCGAGGCTGAGGCGCAGCCGGCCGTCGCGCACCGAGAGATGCTGGCCGGGCGGCGCCATCAGCACCTTGCCGGCCGCCGCCGAGACCAGTTCGCCCTCCTTGGCATAGGAGACGCGCCGCGCGGTCTGCCCGTCCAGCCAGTCGGCGAAGGCGGTGCCGAACGGTTCGGAGATATGCAGGACGAACAGGATCGGCAGCGAGAAACTGTCCGGCAGCCCGTTCAGCACGTCGAGAATGGCGCCGGGACCCCCCGTCGAGGCGCCGATCGCCGCCACCGAATATTTCTGCTGCGCGGGCGCTCCAGGCAGGGCGCCGGCCGGCCGCGCTGGCGGAGCCGGGGTCAGCCGGCCGCGCGGATGGGTAATGACGCGGATGCGTGAGACCAGCTTCAGCGTGATCAGGTAATCCGCCGCCCAGGTCTCGTCATTGCCCTCGCCGGTAAATTTCTCCATCACGTCGACGGCGCCGGCGGCCAGCGCGTCATAGGTGCGGAACAGCTCGCCGCGATTGATCGAGGCCGAGACCACCAGGATCGGGGTGGGGAAATGGGCCATGATATATTCGGTGGCGGCCAGCCCGGTCATCAGCGGCATCATCATGTCCATCGACAGGATGTCGGGGCGGTGGCGCCGCACCAGTTCGATGGCTTCCTTGCCGTCGGCCGCCTCGCCGACCAGCTCCAGATCGGGATCGGACGAAATGATCTCGGTCAGGCGCTTGCGCACCGTCAGCGAATCTTCGGCGATCACTACCTTGATACGGGACATGAGCTACTCCGTCAGTCGCCTGATCATCGCCAGTAATTCGGTCTGATCGAAGGCGCTTTTTATCATATATCCCTGGGCCCCGACTGCGCTGCCGCGCTGTATATCCTCGGGCGCATTGCGCGAGCTCACCATGATCGCGGGTATGCGATAGAGAACCGGATCCGCGCGGATCCGCTCGACGAAAGCGAACCCGTCCATGCCCGGCATCTCGACATCGACCAGGAACAGGCCGTAATCGCGGGCCTTGGCCATATCCAGGCCGATCTCGGCCGAGCCGGCCACATCGACAGGATAGCCAGCCGATTCCAGGATGCTCCGCTGCAGCATCTGGGTGGTCAGGCTGTCATCGACCACCAGGATCATCGGCAGCGCCCGGGCGTCCGGCGCCTGCGAGCCGGACGCGCTGCCGACGGCGGCCACCAGCCGGTCGGGATCCAGCATCAGGCGCGGATTGCCCTCTGCGTCGAGCGAGGCGCCGGCGACGATCGCGTCAGCCGGGGCGTCTGTGGGCAGCGGATGCACGACGACCCGCGCCAGGCCGAGCAGCCGGTCGATGCCGATCGCCGCCAGCCCGTCGCGCCCTGCCACCACCACGGCGGTCCAGCGCATCGCCGCGGGCGGCGGGCGGGGGGCTGCGATCAGCTCGGCCAGCGGCAGAAAGGGTACCGCCGCCTGGTCGTGGCGGATCGCCAGACCTCGGCCGGTATCGGCAAAATCCTCCGCCACCAGGCGCCGGCAAAGGCGAACCGAGTCGAGCGGCAGCCCGGCCACGACCCCGGAGCTCTCGACCAGCAGCGCATCGACCGCCAGGAGCGAGGAGGGCACCGTCAGCTCGAACACCGTGCCCCGGCCCGCCTCGCTGCGCACATCGAGCCCGCCGCCCAGGCGCTGCGCCACGTCGCGCACCACGTCCATGCCGACGCCGCGCCCGGCCGCCTCGGTAACCTGGTCCGAGGTGGATATACCCCCCTTCAGCAGCAGACGAACCGCCTCTTCGTCGCTCGCCAGCGGCATCTTCGCGGCGCGGCGGATGGCGTCGAAATCGAGCCCGCGCCCGTCATCGGAGCACTCGAACAGGATACGCCGCCCGCGTCTTGCCACGCGCAGCCGCACGCTGCCTTCCTCGGGCTTACCGTGCGCGCGCCGTTCGGCGGCGGGTTCGATGCCGTGCGCCACCGCATTGCGCACCATCTGCATCAGCGCGTGCTGCACCGCTTCGATGACCGGGGCATCGAGGCGCACCTCGCCCCCCTCGCCGGCGAACGCCGCCAGACGGCCCAAAGCGCGCGCCCCATCCCGCACGGTACGCTCGAGACTTGTGAACAGCGTGCTGGCGGCGACCAGGCGCATCTGTTCGGTGGCATCGCGCAATTGGCCCAATTCGCGGTCCATCTGGCCCAAAGTCTGGTCGAGCGCGCGGTCGGCGCCGGCCAGCTTGCGGCGCAGTTCGTCGGCCAGCGTGAAGAGATGTTTCTGCGCTCCGCTCAGCACCGCACCGGGGCGAGGGCTCAGCTGAGCCAGCAACAGATCGGCGAGATGGCGGCCCTGCTCCATGTCGTCGGCGGCACTGCGCAGACCGGCCAGCAAGGCATGGGTCTCGGCCAGTCCGTCGAGCAGCGTGTCGACCTCGGTCAGCGCGGTTCGCACGCTGAGGGTCGGTTCTTCGCCGACGGCCACCGCGCGGGGGGCGCTCTCGGCGGGGTTTTCCTCCGCCGGCGAGAGGAGCTCCTTCAACTGCGCCTCGGCGCGGTCGAGCTCGGCCAGCACGCGGTCGATCTCGGCGCGGGGTACCGCGGTGCGATTGTCACGCCAGGGCACCAGCACCTCTTCGATGGCGTGCGCGCTCTCGGCGATGTCGTTGACTTTGACGACTCGCGCGGCCCCTTTCAGCGTATGGGCCAGGCGCAGCAGGCGCGCGACCTGTCCGCCGCCAGCGCCTTTTTCCAGATCGAGCACGCCTTGGGCGAACTGGTCGAGCAGGTCGCGCGCCTCGATACGGAAATATTTATAGGGGTCGCGGGGAGGCATGCGCCGTTAACCGCCGACCCCGGGGCGGATGATGCGCAACAGATCTCCCGCCAGCGACGAGAGAAGCTGCGCCGTCTTGAGCGTTTCCGACGCGCTGGTCTCGGTCTCGCGCGCGGTCTGGGTGACGTCGGCGATGGCGATATTGACCTGGTCGACGGCACTGGTCTGCTGCTTGGTGGAGAGGCCGATCTCGCGCGCCGCTTCGGTGGTCGAGCCGACCAGCGAGGCGATCTGGCGGAAGGCGGCCGACAGATCGAGGAACTGGCGCGAGCCGCTATCGACCGCCTTCGAGCCGGTCTCGGTCGCCATCACGGTGGTGTTGACGGCGCCGCGCACCTCCTCGATCAGGGTGCGCACCTCCTTGGCCGAGCCGCCGACGCGATCGGCCAGTTTGCGGATCTCGTCGGCCACCACGGCGAAGCGCTTGCCGCTCTCGCCGGCGCCGGCCGCCTCGATGGTGGCGTTGATGGCCAGAATGTTGGTCTGTTCGGCCAGTTCGAGCACGATGTCGAGCACCGAGCCGATCTCTTGGGATTTCTTGCCCAGCTCCAGCATATGGGTGACGATCTGGTCCATCTGACGGCGGATGCCGCCGATCGACTCGTTGGTCCGGTCGACCATGCCCTGGCCGCTGCGGGCGGCGCTTGCGGTCTGTTCGGCCGAGCCGGCGACGCGCTGGGCGCTTTCGGAGATCTGGCGTGAGCTGACCAGCAGCTCGTTGATGGTGGTGCTGACCTCATTCATCGCCGTCGATTGTTCAGCCGCACTCTGGGCCTGCTGGTTGGCCGAGGCCTGCAGCTCGGCCGCCGAGCTTTCCACATGACTGACCGCCGAGCCGATCTGGTGTCCCAATGAATTGGTGATCAGGAAGCCGATCGCGGCGATCGCGGCCAATCCGGCCAGTGCGCCCCAGGTGATGACGCCGATGGTGAAGCTGGTCGCCTGGCGCGAAGCTGCCGTGCGCAGATGCAACAGATCGGTCTCTTCCTGGTCGGCGTCGGCGATCATCAGGCGAATTTTGCCCATGGTGCCGCCACTGCCGTTCTGCGACACCAATTTGGCGGCGGCTTCGGCGCCGGCGCTGCGTCTTGTATCGATGGCGTCACGCAGATTGTCGAGCCGCTGGTCGATCACCGGCTGCAACTGGGACAGGCGGTCCTGCTGGTGCTGATTGTCGGTGGTCAGATGCCGCACATCGTCGAAGGCGCTTTTGATGTTGTTCAGCGCCGTCCGATAGGTGTCGAGATAGTTTTCGGACCCGGTGAGGAGATAGCCGCGCGTGTTGCTTTCGGCGGTGGTGACGGCGGCCAGCAGGTCGGCCAGGCGGGCCTTGACCTCATAGGTATGGCTGACCCAATCCTCGGTGTCGACCAGGTTCTCGGTGTTGCGATAGGTGATTCCCGCGATCAGCAGCAATACCGCGCAAGCCACTCCGAAGCCGGCGGCGAGGCGCCGCCCGAACGTCCATCCGCTGATCATAAGTCGTTTCCTTCCTGGGGAGTCTGGTTGGTCTGGGCCAGCCTGGCGAGCAGGGCGGGGAGATGCAGGATCGGACGGCGCAGCCGGCCATCCTCGATGAAGCCGCGTGTCCAGGCGGTACCGTCTTCGGGTCCGAGCGGCAGGATGGCGTCGGCCTCGACGCGCAGATGCCCTTCGAGATCGCCGAAGGCGAAGGCGACCGGCCGAACCGCCGCCAGCAGCAGCCAGCGCGCGCCGCTCAGGGGCGCCAGCCCGATCAATGCCGGCAGGTCATAGACGGCGGCCAGCGCACCGCGGAATCCGGCCAGGCCGAGCAGGCCGGGGGCATGGCCGGGCACCGGGGTGATACGCTTGCCCGAATGCAGCCCGCTCACATCGGCCAGCGGCACCGCCCAGGGATCGTCGCCGAGGCGAACCTGCAAAAGGTCCAGCGTCTGCGGCGAAGGCGGCTGTCTTGGCTCGGCGAAGGCGAGGTCGAAGCCGCGCTTGAGCGCCAGAACCTGGCGCGAGACGCGAGTCAAGATTTGCCTCCGCATTCGTTAAGGGTGGTGCGGCACAGGGTGAGCAGGGCCGCGCGGTTGAAGCCGCCGCCGAACATCAGCAGGCGCGCTGTGCTCTCCCCTTCGAGCAAGATCAGCGCCTGGGCCAATTCGCGCCGGGCCTCGTCACCCGCGCCGCCGCGCCGGGCCAGCAGGCCGAGATGCAGTCTCGGCATGGCGAAGGCGGGATCGAGATAGGCGGCGATGCGGTCATGCTCGGCGCTGGCGGCCAGATCGCCGGCACTTTCATGGCACAGCGCCAGCACATAATGGGCGCCGGCGGACAGATCGTCGATCTCCAGCAGGCGCTTGCAGGTGAGCTGGGCTTCGCTCACTTTGCCGCTCTGCTGTTGCAATACAGCGCAGAGCAGCAGGGCGCCGGGATCGGCGGCGTCGGGCTGACCGCCGATATAATCAAGCGCCTCGCTGAAGCGCTCGCGCCGCAGAAGGTCGAGGGCCGGGGCGAGGTCGTTGCTGGGCGGGATCGGGTCTTGCACCGCCGTCTCGGGCAGCAGAGCGGCGACCCGCTCGCTGGCGGCTCGGATCGTCTCGGACCAGGCCGAGTCATAGACGGTCGTGCTGCGGAAGGGGCGCGGCTTGGGCACCAGCGGACTCGGCCGGCGGGCGGGCGCGCCCTCTTCCTTGCGTTGGTAATAGAAGGTCTCGTGGGTGTGGCAGAGATGGAAGGCGTCCGTCAGCCCGCTCAGGCTCTCGGCATGGCCGAGGAACAGATAGCCGCCCGGCATCAAGGCCTGGGTCAGCCGGGCGATCACGGCGCGGCGCTGCTCGGCCGAGAAATACATCAGCACATTGCGACAGAACACCGCGTCATAGCGCGAGTCGCGCCAGAGAACATGGTCGGGATCGGCGAGGTTGGCGATCTCGAAGGTGACCCGCTCGCGCACCTGGGGCAGCAGGGTCATGTCGCGCCCGTCGGCGACGAACCAGCGCCGGCGCCTGTCGTCGGAGGTCTCGCGGAGCGCCCAGTCGGCGTAGCGGGCCCGCTGCGCTTTCCCCAACTGCACCGGATTGAGGTCGGCGGCCCGCACCGCCACGTCCCAGCCCGGCTTGTGCAGAGCCTCCAGCCCGACGATGGCCAGCGTATAGGCTTCTTCGCCCGACGAGCAGCCGGCCGAGAGGAAACGCAGCGTGCGGGGCGCGCCGTGCCGGGCGATGCGGTCGGGAATGACGGTGCCGGCCAGCGCGTCGAACTGGTTGGGGTTGCGGAAGAAATAGGTCTCGGTAACGGTCAGTTCTTCGGCCAGGGCGCGCCATTCCTCGGCCGCGGGATTGGTTTCCAGTTCGGCCAGATAGAGCTCGCCGGACGCGCGCCGCTTGGACAGGCGCCGACGCAGCACCTCGCTCAGCAGGCCGAGCTTGCCATCGTCGAAGTGCAGCCCCATCGACTGCAGGATGGCGCCTCGGAAACGCTCAAGATCGGGCGTGCTCATGCCGGTACTTTCTCGGCCAGCACGCGCAGCTCTGCAAGAAACAGCAGGGCTTCGGAATCGAGCGTGCCGATCGTCGACACACTCTCCTGCGCGACCTGGCCCAGCAGCGGCACCGCCGCATGCGGGCCGACCTCGTCGTCGCGGCGCACGGCGATCACCTCGGCGACCGCGAGACCCAGCACGCGCCCGCCGGCGCGGACGGTAACCAGGCGGGTCGGCGCCGTCCTGGTCTGGCCGAGCAGGTGGCCCAGATCGATCACCGCGACCGGGGCGCCGCGGATGACCGAGAGACCGCGCAGGAAAGCAGGGGCGTCGGCCAGCGGCGCGACCGCAAGCGGGCGCATCACCTCAATCACATGGGCGAGCGGAAGGGCGCACAGGTGAGATCCCGCGCGGCAGAGAAGCCAGGAACCCCGAGACTCATGCTCTCCGTCCATCATCCGCCACAACTAAATCGAGAGATCAGCACGATCTTTGCCATTCACCCTGGATTGTCAAGCGCGGGCCGGCCTGTGATAAAACGAGGCCAAGCTTTGTTTCCCCTCCCGCTTCCCGCCCGTTTTACCAGACATTCGTCATGGGAGGTCTCCAATCATGACGGTATATACGCTTTCGTCCAGCCTGCCTGAGGATAGTTTCATCGATTGGACGCAAACGTCGCTCTGGACCCAGGGAAACGCGCCCAATGACTCTGGCGCCCAGGTCTATTTCAACGATACCGGCAGTGACTACTTCGTCGAGATCGCGCAAGCAGAGACGATTTCAATCGGTTCCTTTTCGCTCGCGGCAAATCATCTGCTGCTCGAGGGCACCCTGGTCTCGGCGGGCAGCGTCAGCGTGGCCGCCAATGCCGGCTTGCAGATCTATGGCGGCACCCTGTCGGCCCAGTCGCTGCATCTCAACGGCATGCCCCTTGCGGATGTCGGTCTGCTCGGCGTCGGCACGGTGACGGTGGCCGGACCGATCTATAATGACAGCGCCATCATCAGCGGCAATGAGACCGGCCTCAGCAGCCTGACCACACTGACCCTCAACGCGGCTTATATCGACAATCTCGGGCTGCTCGAAGCCTCGGTCGCCAGCACGCTTACGGTCACGGTCACGCTGGCGTCGGGATTGGCCAATTACGCTTATGGCACGCTGACCGGCGGCACCTACGACGCGGAGTCCAACGCCACCTTGAACCTTGGCACCAATGGCGTGATCGTCAATGATTCCGCCACCCTGATCCTCGACGGGGCCGGCACCGACGTCATCGCCTCCTTTAATCCCGCGACGGGTCAATATGTGCCGATCCAATCTTCGCTGACCGAGGTGACCGCGGCGGGCACGCTCGAGCTCGACGCCGCGTCCTATGCGACCAGCGGCACGCTGACGGTCGAGGGGATGCTGAAGCTGGTCGGCGCGGCCAGCTTCTCGGCAGGGACGCTCTATGTCCCCTCGGGTGGTGCGGTGGATCTCTCCGACGCCTATCCCGGCGAGTCGATGACCCTGTCGGCGGGGCGGATCCTCAATAATGGACAGATCTTCGTCGATGCGGCGGGTGGCGCCATCGCCACCATCGCCGGCCCGGTGAGTGGCGCCGGAAGCATCGTGCTGGGGCCGGCGGTTACCAGCATCCTGCGCTATGGCGGCCCGCCGGTCATCACCACCGCCAATGCCGAATTGACCGGCGCGGACTCCAACAGCCTGACCTTCAGCGACGGCACCGGCAGTTTCTTATTGGATGTGCCGGCTTCGTTTACCGGCGCCGTCCAGCATTTCACCGCCGGCGACAGCATCCTATTGCCGTCCGTCGCCCCATCGTCGGTGACCGCCTATTCCTATGCGGGATCGGCCAGCTCGGGCGTGCTGACCCTGCAAGAGGGGGGAACCCCGCTTCACCTGACCTTCACCGGGAGCTACAGCACCGCCGATTTCGCGCTGAGCACGGACCCGGCCTCGGGCGGCTTGGCGATCACCGGCACCAGCCTGATCGGCGTTGCGCCGCAGAGCCATCCAGTCTGACGGGGCCTATTCGGCCGCCACCACCCGATTGCGGCCGGCGGCCTTGGCCGCATAAAGAGCGCGGTCGGCCCGCTCGATCAGGGCGGCCAAGGGCTCGGGCGGCGAGGCGGTGACGGCCAGGCCGATGCTGGCGGTGACGGTCACGGTGCTGTTGGGCGCCGAATGGCTCGCCGCGGCGATGGCGACGCGCAGGCGCTCGGCGACCAGGCGGGCGGGCTCCAGCCCGGTTTCGGGCATCAGCACAACCAGCTCTTCGCCGCCGATACGCGCGAACAGGTCGCTGTCGCGCAGCAGAACGCCGATGCTGGATGTCACGCCTTTCAGCACTTCGTCGCCGGCGCTGTGGCCGAAGCTGTCATTGACCCGCTTGAAATGGTCGATATCGATCAGCAGAAGGCTGGCCGGGCGGCCCGAGCGTCGGGCACGCTCCAGCTCGGCCGTGGCGAGTTCCTGGAAATAGCGGCGGTTATAGATCTCGGTCAGCGGATCGCGCGAGGCCAGTTCCTGCAGCAACCGGTTCGCTTCGGTGAGATCCCGGGTCTGGCTGGCGACCAGCTCCTCGAGCAGGCGGCGGCGATGGATCAGATAGCTGGTGCGGAGCTGGACCAGCCCGAAGATCGCGGAACAACCAAGCAGACCGATCAGCGCCCGAAACCAGCCGGTCTGCCACCAGGTCGGCTCGACCGTCACCGTGAGGATGACCGGATCGAGCCAGGTGCCGTCGCGATCGGTAGAGCGCAATTTCAGATGGTATTCGCCAGGCGGCAGGTTGGTATAGGCGGCCAGGCGGCGGGCGGGATCGGAGGTTTTCCAGTCATCGTCGAACCCCTCCAGCTGATAGGCATAGCGCAGCTTGTCGGGGGCCGAATAATCGAGGGCGGCGAACTCGACCGCAAGACTGCGCTCGTGCGGACCCAGCACCAGCGGCGTCGCCAGCGGCGGGACCGAGCGGGCGCCAATCTGGATCCCGGTCACCCGCAGCGGCGGTATGAACGGGCGATGGGTCAGCCGGTCGGGATGGACGACGCTGATGCCTTCGGTTCCGCCGAACAGCAGCGTGCCGTCGGCCAGCTTGGCGGCGGAATCGCTCCAATAAGCAGGGCTGGCGACACCGTCGTCCCGCCCGAGAGCCCGCACGCTGAGACTGTCCGGATCGATGACCGCCAGTCCATCGTCGGTGCTGGCCCAAACGCGGCCCTGGCTGTCATCGAGCAAGGCGTCGACCTCCTGGCTGGGCAGCCCCTCTGCGCTGCCGATGTGCCGGAACCGCAAGGGCGTCCCGGGCGCGCCGGGTTCGGCGATGGCGAGGCCGTTGCCCAGCGTGCCGATCCACAAACGCCCGCGCCGATCGACCATCATCGAGGCGATATAGTCGCCCGGCAGCGATCCGCCGTCGGCGGGATCGTGCACCGAGTGGGTGAAGGTGCCGGTGGCGAGATCAAGCCGGTCGAGTCCGCGCTTGGTGCCGACCCACAACCCGTCCTTACCATCCGCCAGGATGACCGAGACGGTTTCGTCGCCGAGGCTGGCAGGATCGGCATCATGGCGATAGGTCCGCCACTCGCCGGTGGCCGGCGTGAAGCGCATCAGCGGTCCGGCCCCTATCCACAGGGACCCGTCGTACCAGCGCAGCGTGGTGATCAGGCTGGTGTCGTCATGCGGGAAAGCGACTGGCCGTGCCTTGCCGCCTCGGGACTCGATGCGGTACAGCGCCCGGCCGGTGCCGCCGGTCAGCCAGAGCGATCCGTCCGGCTCGGCGGTCAGGGTGGTGACGGTGCCGGGGGGCAAGTCGGCCTGGTCGGTCAGGGCGGTGATCCGGCCGCTTTCGCTGTCGAGCCGGGCGACGCCGTGATCCTTGAATCCGAGCCAGGCGATCTGGCCGGCCGCGGCAATATCGAGCACATTGGCGTCGATCAACCGGCCCGGCCCGGTCGAGGGCATCACATTGTCTACAGTGCGGTTATCGAGATTGATTTCGCTGATGCCGCGGTTGGTGCCAGCCCAGATCACGCCGGTGCGGCTTTTGAACAGGCTGAGTGCGGCGTCGTCGATCAGACTGACGGCGATGGTCGGCTCCCGGCGGATCTGGCGGATCTCGCCGCTTCGCATGTCGAGCAGCGTGATCCCGCCCGAGATCCTGCCGATCCACAATTCGCCCGGCCGCCCCTCGATCAGCCCGTAGCTGCTGGGGCCGCCCCGATCGGCTGGGCTGAGATCATAGAGCGCCTCGGCAAGCGGGCGGTCGTCGGCCACACGGCCGACCTGCGACTGAAAGGTGCAGAACCAAATATGGCCGTCGCTGGTTTGCTCGAGACCGATCACCAGATCATTGAGCACGCCGCCGGCCCGACCGACCAGCGCAATGGGCTCGAACCTGTCCGAGCCCGGTCGGCGGCGCGCCAGACCGCGATAGGTGGCGGCCCAGACGCTGCCATCCTTGCCGACCAGAACGGTACGGATACGGTCCGACGGCAAGCTGGCGGGATCGCCGTCGCGGTGCGTGTAGCGGGTGATGGTGCCGTCGCCGGCGATGTGCTCGAGCCCGGTGCTGGCGGCGACCCAAACCCCGTCACTTCCATCCCCGGCCAGGGCGTTGACACTGCCGCGGGCTGGGATGCCTGGCGGTTCGGCGAAAGACCGGAATCCATCCATGCTGCTGTCATAACGGGCCACCTCGCCGGTATAGGTGCCAAGCCATAGCCTTCCCTCGGCATCGGCAACCAGGCCCGAGATGACGTCGCCGGGCAAGCTGGCCGGATCGTCGTCCTGGTGCAGGTAGGTGTGGAAACGATAGCCATCAAAACGGGACAGCCCGCCCTGCGTGCCGATCCACACGAAGCCCTCGCCATCCTGCGCGATCGCCATGCCGACCGGGTTGGGCAGTCCCTGGTCCCGCGTGAAATTGGTGGCGAACACCGTGCTGAGCTTCTCCCAGCCGTCGGCGCTCGCCGGCGCGGCGGCGAGAAGAAGGGAACAGATCAGCGATGTCAGTAATCTGTGCACTCTGTTTCGGTTGTATGTCCAGGGAATTTGACACTAAATTTATACCCTTGCCGGGTAGATGGATAGCGCCATTCCCCGCGTGTTCGTCAAGGAGAAGACCCGGTGACCCCGACCGAAGTGGATATTTTCCGGCGCGACGGTGCCGTCTGCCTGCGGGGCCTGTGCAAGGATTGGGTCGAGGTGATCGCGGCCGGAATCGAGCGCACCCTGCAGGAGCCCGGTCCCTATGCGATGGAAAGCGTGCGCCCGGGCGAGCCCGGCCGCTTCTTCGACGATTACTGCAATTGGCAACGCATCCCTGAATTTCGCCGGGTGATCGAGGACTCGCCGATCGCCGAGGCGGCCGCGACGGCGATGGGTTCCACCACGGCGCAATTCTTCCACGATCACGTGCTGGTCAAGGAGCCGGGCACGGCCAAGCCGACGCCCTGGCATCAGGACAGCCCCTATTACTTCGTCGCAGGCAGACAGACGGTCAGCTTCTGGATCCCGGTCGACCCGGTCAGGGACTCGACCCTTCGTCTGGTGGCCGGGTCGCATCTGTGGGACAAGGAGGTGCTGCCGGTGCGCTGGCTCGACGATACAAATTTCTATGCCGATCCCGGCAATTACCAATCGGTGCCCGATCCCGACCGCGACCCGTCGATGACGGTGGTGGAATGGGAGATGGCGCCCGGGGATGCGGTACTGTTCGATTTCCGCACGGTCCATGGCGCGCAGGGCAATCCGCACGGCCTGCGCCGGCGCGTGCTCTCGCTGCGCTGGGTCGGCGACGACGCCACCTATGTCGAGCGGCCGGGCCGCACCTCGCCGCCTTATCCCGGGCACGATATGAAGGCCGGACAGAAGCTGCGCGAGGATTGGTTCCCGGTGATCTGGCGCGCCTGAATTTATGGCAGCGCCCATCCCTCGGTGAACGGATGGTTGCCACGGCTTGCTCCGTGGGCCAATTCGCGGAACAATAGCCGCATGCGGTGTCTGGCTGTCACGGTGGCGGTTTTCCTGAGTGTGGCGCGCGCGGCGGCAGCCGATTCCATCGCTCTGGCCTTCACAGAATTCTATCCCGTCACCCACACCGAGAATGGTCTTCCCGCCGGACCGGGCATCGAGCTGGGCCGCCGCCTCACCGAGGGTCTGCCGATCCGTCTGGAGACCGAGGCCGTGCCGCTGCGGCGGCTGATGAGCATGGCCCAGTCGCGGCCGATGCTGATCATCGCCTTAGGTCGCACTCCTGCGCGCGAGCAGCAATTTCACTGGATCGGCGAGCTTTATCGCGACTCTCTGGTGATGGTGACGAAAAAGCCGCGGCCCCGCATCGACAGTCTGGAGCAGGCGCGCCGGCTCGACCATATCGGCGTGACCCTGGGCGGTATCGCCCAAGCCATGCTCGACGATCAGCATTTCACCAATATCGAGACCTCGCTCGACATGACGGCGCAGGCGCGCAAGCTGGCCGGGGGCCGGGTAGATGCCTGGTGCGCCTTGCGATTGTCAGCGCTCAACGCCTTGACCGCGATTGGCCGCGCTGGGAACGAGGTCGAGATCGGCGCCGAGCTGATCCCGATCTCGGTGTGGATGGCCGCGTCCCCTTCGGTGCCGGCCGAGCTGGTCGAGGAACTGCGCCGCCGCTTTGCCGGCATGCAGAGGGACGGCATGCTCGACCAGATATTCGCCGGTCTACGCTGAAGCTTGGCCGGTTTTGAGGCACCACGCTGCCGAAAGCGGTCAATTGCGACCATCTGGATGCCATCAGACTCTAAAAAATACAAAAGGGTGAGGTTTTAACCCCTATTAGTGAAAATAATCTACCAATAAAAATAATCAATTATGGCGGCACCAATAAATGTGATAATTGTTATACAACCGAAAAAGTACTTGGAATATTGCATGTTAAATACCGATACGGCGTTGAGCCTTCGAAAAATTGTCAGCCAGGACAGCGACTCACTTCTTGCGGACTGGCTTGCCTCGTTAAAGATTGCGG
>Ga0116226_10003071_pt1 | contig 14695 bp, 12 predicted proteins | sample S1TSphfallax_FD_89692 | JGI IMG/M metagenome (GOLD analysis project Ga0116226, IMG submission 89692) | Host-associated microbial communities from peat moss isolated from Minnesota, USA - S1T2_Fa - Sphagnum fallax MG | ecosystem: Host-associated > Plants > Peat moss > Unclassified | place: USA...
ACGCTGGCGGTGATTGCGAACTTCGCGGTGGATTACGGGAAGGACCGTGAGTTCACGCGGCGGGCGATGCAGGGGCTCGTGGATGGTCGGACGGAGAAGGACGACGAGGCCTTCTGGTCGGCGGAAGAGACGGGCGTCTACGCGACGGGCGCGAGCGCGGCAGTCGAGACGACGGGGCTCGCGGCGCAGGCGCTGCTGAAGTGGGGCGAGGCCTCCGGGGTTGCGCGCAAGGCGATGGGCTATATCGCGGCGCACAAAGGCGCGCAGGGGAACTGGGGCACGACGCAGGCGACGATCATGGCGCTGCGGGCGCTGCTGCTGGCGTCGCAGACGAGTGCATCGGATGTTCGGGGCACGGTGCATATCGCAGTGAACGGCAAGTCTGACGAGACGTTGCAGTTGACTGCTGAGAACAACGACCTGCTGCACCAGGTCGTCTTCAAGGGCGTGGACGCGCGTGCGGCGTCCTCGGTGCAGCTCAGCTTTGAAGGGACGGGCGGTCTGGCCTACCAGGTTGTCGGGCGGTACTTCACGGCCTGGGACCGGGCGGTGGAACCGAGGGCCGCCGAGGATGCGCTTTCGATCCACGTCGCCTACGACCGCGCGAAGCTGGCGCAGAACGACGTGGCGACGGCGACGGCGACAATCCACAACAACCTGCCCAAGACGGCGAAGATGGTGATGGTGGATCTCGGCATACCGCCGGGGTTCGACCTGCTGAGCGAGGACCTGCAGGCACTTCAGGAGAAGACCGCGTCGGCGCATTCCGGGAGGCTTGAGAAGTTTTCGTTGACGGCGACGCAGGCGATCCTCTACTTCGACTCGCTCGGGCCTGAGCAGACGGTGACTGTCAGCTTCCGGTTGCGGGCGAAGTATCCCATTCGCGCCCAGACGTTTCAGTCGCGCGTGTATGAGTATTACGACCCGGATGTGAGTGCGACGGCGCGGCCGGTGAAGGTGGAGGTGGTGGCGCGGTAAGGGTTCCTGCCCGTGACGGTGACGCCGTCATGAATGGGGGAAGGGTGGTGGTGGTTCCCACGTCTCAGGGTCGAGACGTGGGGCACCCGGGTGGAGTGGTAGATTCTAGAGCGGGCCCGGGGGAGAGTGTGGAGAGCGACCTACAGAACAGCGTGACGCGGGCTCGTATACCGCGGCTCGTGGCGGTGCTCGCGGGAGCGCTGGCGATCCTGTGGCCGGCGATCTACAACCGGTTTCCGATGCTCTATCCGGACTCGATGACCTACCTTGCCGACGGCAGCCCGGTGGCGCGGGCGGTGTTCCTGCATCGCTTCTCCGAGTATTACGGGATGCGGTCGTTCGTGTACAGCTTCGGCATCCTGCCGCTGCACTGGACGCGGAGTCCCTGGCCTGTCGTGATTCTCAATGCGCTGCTGGCGGCGTGGGTGCTGTGGCTGGTGGCTCGGTCGGTCGCACCGCGGCGGACGGTCTTGAGCTACCTGCTGCTGGTGCTACCGCTGAGCGCGCTGACCAGCCTGAGCTGGTACGTGAGCCTGGTGATGCCGGACATTCTGGGGCCGCTGCTGTATCTCTCGGTCTACCTGCTGGTCTTCGCGAGAGAGACGCTCTCGCGGCGCGAGAGGATCGCCCTGTATCCGCTGGTGTGGTGGGCGACTGCGTCCCATGCGACGCACTTGCTGCTGATCTCGGGGCTGTGTGTCTTGCTGCTGCCGCTGCTCTTTGTTCGCGACGCCGCGACGCCGCAACGCCGCCGCGGGCTGGGCGCGATCGCCGGTTGCATTCTGCTTGCGGCGTGCTGCCATCTCGCGCTGCACAGGTATCTCTACGGCGAGGCCTCGCTGAATGGTGAGCGGCCAGCGTTCCTCACGGCCCGGATCATCGCCGATGGTCCCGGCCGGAGGTATCTCGAAGCGCACTGTATGGAGAAGGGCGGCCGCGAGGACTGGGTGATCTGCCGCTACGTCGACCGGCTTACGGACGATGTGGACAACTTCCTCTGGGCGCCGGACGGCATCTGGGAGAGCACGCCGGTCGCGGACCAGAGGCTGATGGTGCGGCAGGAGTCGGCCTTCGTCGCCGCGACGCTGCGCGCCTATCCGGCGGCGCAGATTCGTGCTTCGCTCGGCAACTTCTGGCGCCAGTTGCTGGAGTTCGGGCTGGACGACCTGGATCCCAGCAGCTATGTCCTCGACGACTTTGCCAGCACCATGCCGGCCGCGAAGCCGCACTACCTCGCCAGCCGGCAGGCGCGGGACGAGATGCCGCTCGACCGCTTTACCGCGATCCAGAACGTGACCGTCTCGGTGTCGCTGGTTTTGATCGCCCTGCTGGCGCCGTTTGTGCTTCGCTCGAGCGCGAGCCTGCGCGGGCTCAGCTTCGTCGTCGTCACCATGGTGTTTGCGAATGCCTTTGTGACCGGGGCGATGTCCATGGTGGACCCCAGGTTTGAGAGCCGGGTGATCTGGCTCGTGCCGATGCTGGCGGGGCTGTTTGTACTGGCTGCCATCGAGCATCGCACCGCCGCAACAGAGGTGCGGTAGACTAGTCGAACTCCCCCGGGTACAGATTAATGCAGGCGACGCTCTCGAAGGCAGTTCCAAAGCCCGTCCCCATCTCCATTGGGGAACGCCTCGCCGCGCACCTCGCGATTGGGCGGCTCGACCACTCCATCAAGAACCTCTTCGTGCTGCCGGGTGTCGTTGTGCCGCTCAGCGTCGCGCCGGCGCTGCTGACCCGGGCGCTGGCGGTGCGGCTCGTGCTGGCGTTTGTGTCCATCACGCTGATTGCGTGCAGCAACTATGTGCTGAACGAGGTGCTGGATGCTCCATTCGACCGCCTGCACCCTATCAAGAGGAACCGGGCGGCGGCGCGGGGCCACGTCCACCTGCCGCTTGCCTATGCCCAGTGGATCGCGATGATGCTCGCGGGCATTGCGATCGGGCTGATGGTGGGCCGGCTCTTCGCGCTCGCCGCGGCGGCGCTGTGGATCATGGGCTGCCTGTACAACATCCCTCCAGCGCGGACGAAGGATGTCGCCTACCTCGACGTGCTCACTGAGTCCGTCAACAACCCGCTGCGCATGCTTCTCGGCTGGTACGCGGTCACCAGCGTTATCGTGCCGCCGGTCTCGCTGCTGATGGCGTACTGGATGATCGGCTGCTACTTCATGGCGCTGAAGCGGTTCAGCGAGCTGCGGGAGTTCGGCGACGCGGCCGCTGCTGGCGCGTACCGGGCGTCGTTCAAGCGGTACACGGTGGAGTCGCTGCTGGTGTCCGTCGTGTTTTATGCCTCGGCGGCGATGCTGTTCTTCGGGGCGTTCGCCATCCGGTATCGGATTGAGTTGATCCTGGGATTCCCGCTGGTCTCGCTGGTGATGGCGATCTACTTCAAGCTGGCATACGAGCCGGCAAGCTCGGTACAAAATCCCGAGAAGCTGTATCGCCAGCCGCAACTGATGGTCTCGTTTGCGGCGGCGGTGGTGGTGATGCTGGCGCTGCTCCTGGTGCGGCTGCCGTGGCTGGAGAACGCGTTTATGCCGACGCTGCCGCGGCTTTAGAGGGGCTTTTCTGCTGCGCTGCGGGTTACCATCTGGTAGCGAGGCTGGCAATTGGTGCCGTTCCGCCTTGACCGCGCGTTTTGCCCATCCCCATACTCAGAAGAGGAGCGCGCCATGCCTATCGAGACGCCGAAACAACCGTGGCAGGAACGCATTCACGAGACGGCCGCGCGTGTGGAAGACGAGCTGCGCGGGCTTGCAGCCTACATCAATGACGAGGTGGTGCCGGACGTGCGGCGCTACAGCTCCGAGGCGTTGCGGACAGCGGCGATCGAACTGCACAAGCTGGCGCAGCGCATGGACGACGAGCGCGGCAAGGGGACGCCACCGCCGCCCCCACCGACCGGGACGACGACCCCCTGATGCGGCGGCCACTCCATCGCAGCCTGCATCTCTATGAGATTGCGACGCTGCTATGCGCCCTGGCCTTGTTCGGGTGCCATAAACAGAACAGCCGGGCGTACAACCCGCCTCCTCCGCCGGATCTGAACGATGCGGCTCCTGTACGGCCGGGTAGCCAGGCCCATGTCTCGGAATCGAGACATGGGGCACCCGCCGCTCCGGCGAGCGTCCTGCCGGAGACGCTGAAGGGCAAACCGGCGGTGGTCGAGGTGGGACTGGCGAGCTGGTACGGGCCGCCCTATGCCGGTCGCAAGGGCGCGGACGGCACGGTCTACAACCAGAACGCGATGACGGCGGCGAACCTGACGCTGCCGCTGGGGTCGGTGGTGCGGGTGACGAACCTGGCGAACGAGCAGACGGTGGTGGTGCGGATCACGGACCGCGGGCCGTTTGTGCGGGGGCGGATTATCGACCTCTCGCTGGCGGCGGCGAAGGCGACGGGCGTGTATCGCGCGGGCGTGGCGAAGGTGCGGATCGAGGCATTTGTTCCGCCGCCGGGGCCGAACAGCATTCCCGGGGGGAGGTGGTGCGTGCAGATTGGCGCGTTCTACAACCCTGAGGATGCGATCCAGTTGAAGAACGACCTGATGCGGCGGTACGCGACGGCGAAGGTGATCGAGTTCCAGGGGCCGACGGGGTACTGGGTGCGGATCAACCCGAAACAGCCGGATAAGGGAACGGCGACGGAGATCGCGGAGAGCATCCATATACCGGATGCGGAGCCGTTCTTGACGCGGACGGATTGAGGGTCGAGGTTCCCACCCATGACGGTGAAGCCGTCATGAGTGGGGCACCCGAAGTCTTCAGACGAACAACGAACAACTGAGAACGGACAACGCCTCTCACTCCGCCGGCGGCGGGTAGTAGGGGAGCTTCTGCTGTTCTTCGGTGGCGCGTTTTACGGCGATGTCGCCGAAGAGGAGGCTGGGCGCGATGACCGTTTGGGGGATGGGGGCGATGGTGTTCATCAGATAGGGTTGGTCGCCGGCGGCGACGATATCGCTGCGGAGGCTGCGGAGGTCGAGTTCGTCGAAGGATGCGCCGCGGACGAGTTCGCGGGTGCCGTCGGCGTGGACGCGGAAGAGCAGGCGGGGGATGAGTTCGCCGCCGAGGGTCTCGCAGACGTAGGCGTCGGTGCCCTGCTTCGCGGCGAGTTCGGCGAGCTTCGCCTGCATAGCGGCGGCGGTGAGGGGCTCGGACGATTTGAAGATGGTGACGCCGGCGCGGGAGTGTGCGGGCTGGCCGAGGCCGGCGCGGCCGTGGCCGTTCGAGTCGGGGAAGTCCTTTACCGGCTCGCGGCCGATGAGATAGTTGAGCAGCTTGCCGTTCAGGACGACATCGATCGATTGCGCGGGGACGCCTTCGTCGTCCACATCGTAGGCTCCCATCAGCGTCTGGCCGTCGAAGGTCTTCAGGAGCGGATCGTCCTTGACGCTCATGAAGTATGGGAGCACGCGCTGGCGGAGGCTGGAGGTGTAGGCACCCTGGGTGCGGGCGGTGGTGCCGGCGTCGGGTCGGTCGGCCTCGACGTTGGGGATGAAGAGCTTGGAGAGCGTGTCGGCGGAGGCGTCGCCGCTGAAGAGGACGGCGCCGTGGTAGTCGTTGGCGTCGACGATGGGCGCGGCGCGGAGGGCCTGGTAGGACTTGAGGTCGTCGATGACGCGCTGATGGAATGCGGCGGCGGATTCGAGGTCTTTGGCGAGGGCGGCGGTGCTGCCGTTATCGCGGCCAAGGCGCATGCCGTCGGAGGCCTGGCCGCCGACGCTGATGTTCGCGCTGTAGCCGGTGTAGCCGCGCCGGACGACGGTGCCCTCGGTGTTGACGAGGTAGCGGTTGACGGCGATGCCGCGGACGCTGGCGGTGGAGTACTGGACGGAATCTGCCGTCGGTTTCAGCGACGGCTCGGTTGCGTAGAGGCCGCTGGCCGCGATGATGCGGCGCTTCCACTCGTCGCGATCGAGGTCGAGGGTGACGGCGGGCTCGATCATGGTGACGGGCCTGGCGGGCGAGAAGTCGTCGGCGGTGGCGGGGGTCTGGAAGCGCTTAAGGTTGGCCTGTTTGGCGGCGTAGGCGCGCAGGGCGACCTTGTAGGCCTCGTCGGTGGCGGTCCAGAGGGCGTAGCGGAGGGCGGCGGGATCGTTGGTCTGGTCGCTGTTGAGGGGCGCAAGCTGGACGTTGCCGTCGCCGCGGGCGCTGGAGCTGTCGGCGGCGAAGTCGCCGATGCGGACAGTGACGCGGACGATGCGCTGATGGCCCTGCTCCTCGCGGGTGAGTGCGCCATAGTTGGCGACGGCCTCGTAGTTGGCGAGGTCGTCCATGCGGTACTCGATGAAGTAGGGCCGCTGCATGCCGGGGAGGACGAGGAGGGCCTGCTCGCGGGCGAGTTCGGCCTGCATGGCGGCGAGCATGGGGTCGGATTGCTGGGCGCGGGCGGGTCTTGTGGCGAAGAGCGTGGCGAGGAGGGCGAGGGAGAGAGTTCTGCCGCGGCGAGCCGTGGAGTGTCTCGCTGCGCTCGATGCCCGCGCATCGCGGGAGATGAGAGCGCGATGGATGGGGCGCCTGGGCTCTTTGGGGGTCTGTGGAACCCAGGTCTCAGAATCGAGACCTGGGGCACCCGCGGCTGAGGTGATGTGGGCAGCGTCGGGGTCGTTCGACTGCGTCTGGCGCAAAGTGCGCGCCAGACTCCGCTCAGGATGACACTGTCTGAGCGGGGAGGCAGCGACATCAGCGTGACACGTCTTTTCGGCAGGCGTACCGGTATCGGGAAGCTGGTGGCTCATCGGTTGGCTCCCTTCGCGGCTGGAGCGGAGGCATCGAGCGGTGGCGGGGGGATGATGGGCGGCCGCGCCGTGCCCTGCTTCTGGCGCTGGGTCTCGATCTCGGAGACGAGCATGGCGGGGGCGACGGCGCTGACGGGGATGGAGCCCGACTCGGCACCGCAGATGCCGTTGAAGATGTCCTCTTTGTCGTCCGTCGCGACGATGCGATTGAGTGCGGCCTGCGGCGTTCCGACGATACTGACACCGCGGACGAGTTCGTCCGGGCGGCCGTCGGTGAAGACACGGTAGACGACCAGCGGAATGACCTGGAAGGCCTGCGGCGAGCTGCGCGTAGTGACGGCGAAGCCAGAGGAGATATCCTCGAAGTAGAGGCCGTAGGGCTTGTTCTGCTTCTTCGCCTCGGCGATGAGCATGGCGCGAAGCTCCGCGTCGGAGACAGTCTTCGATGAGGTGACGATGAGGTTGCCTTGTCTGCCTGTCGGCATGTGCCCGGTCTCAGCTCGTCCGTGGCCGTTCGAGTTCGAGAAGCTGGCGATGGGCTGGCGCGACATGAGGAAGGTCTCGAGGACGCCGTTCCTGATGAGGTCGACGCGGCGGGCGGGCTGTCCCTCGTCGTCGAAGCTGTAGTGGCCGCTAAGTGGTTTGCCGTCGAATCGTTCGAGCGTGGGATCGTCGGAGACGGAGAGGAAGCTGGGGAGGATTGGCTTGCCGAGGAGTTTGGTGAAGGTCTGGCCCTCTTCGTCGCCGCGCTGGCGCTGGCCTTCGAGCCGGTGGCCGAGGACCTCATGGAAGAAGACGGCGGCGGCGCGGCCGCTCAGGATGGCGGGGCCGTCGTAGGGTTCGGTGATGGGCGCGTTACGGAGTTCCTGGAGGTTCTTCGCCATAGCGATGGTCTTCGCCAGCAGGGTTTTCTGGTCGGGGAGGTTGCCCGTCGCGTCGGACTCAAAGGTCTCGATGCGGAAGAGGTCCATGCCGTCGGCGGCGCGGGTGCGGGCGACGATGACGAGGCGGGCGACGTGGCTGGGTGCGGCGACGCGGGCGCCTTCGGAGGAGACGAAGTAATCGGTCTCGGTTGCGGCCTGCAGGCCCACGGTGTCGTAGAAGATGTCGGGATACTGCTGGAAGAGGGCGGAGATCTCGCGGAGGCGCTGCTCCCAGGCGGCGCGATCGACGACCAGCGGCGGCGAGGGCGGAAGGAGGTCCTGCGCGGGGCGTTCGGAGGAAAAATCCGCCGAGGCGTCCTCTTCCTTTGCGCGGACCTGCTGCTCGGTCTTGACCTTCAGGTAGCCGTCGAGGGCGCGGGCGTAGCCGCGGTCGGTGGCGAACCAGAGGCTGCGGGCGAGAGCGGCGCGGTCGTCGGTGAGCGGCAATGCCATGGTGGTGAGGGCGGATGTCCGGTGGTCGCCGTGGGTGTTGTCCTGGGCCGGGCTGCCGAGACGTACCTGAACGTCCGCGGTGCGGCGGTGGCTGCCGTTTGAGCTGGTGACGGCACCGTACTGCGCGGAGATGTCGATGTTGGTGGCGTCGGAGACGGCGTAGCTGAGGAAGTAGGGCTTCGGGGTTGCTTTATCTGGACTGGAGGCAGCCGCCGCGGTCGCGGTGCCGAGCGAAGTCATGGCGCGCTTCAACTCCGCCTCCATCGCCTGGATCAGGACCGATGGGGCGGGCGGCGCGGTCTTTGGTTTGGCTTCGGCGGAAGGGTTGGACGCGGCGAGAGCCTGCGCTGCGATCATTGCGAGGGTGAAGTAGATGCCTGCCGCCAACCACTGCTGCTTAATCAAAGAAGACTCCAGACCTGTGTGCAAATCCCGCGCTCTCTGCGAGTGTACCCAATCGCCTTGCCTTCATGTCTATCCTTGATGCCGCAGCGTCGCGGCAGCGGGTCAGTTTGGGCATGGCTCCATCAGTTCAACGCGATTTCCGAAAGGATCGTCCACATAGACGCGGTCATATCCTTCCAGTGGCTCGTCTGTCCTGGGGACGTAACCAGACGCTGCAAGAAGCGCTTTGAGCCTGGCAAGATCCTCAACAAGGAATGCCGGATGTGCCTTGCGGGCGGGGCGGAAGTCCTGCTCCACCCCGAGATGAACCTTCAATGCGCCCCGCACGAACCAGCATCCGCCGCGTTTGGCAAGGTTCGGCGGCTTTGGAGCTTCAGGGATTCCGAGGAGCCCGGTGTAGAACGCACGGGCTTCGTCCTCTTTGCCGGGCGGCATGGCCAACTGGATATGGTCGAGCTCCTTGATCTTCATGGGACCTCTTCTATGACGGAGGTTAGCTTCTGATCGAGTCGAATAGAAAGCAATTTGAGTTACGCCGTTCTGTGATGGGACTGTTGACCCGCCTCGTCCGCGCTGTATCTTAGTTTGGACTTCTCTTGAAGGATTTGGTGACTATGAGAGTTCGCATGGCCCTTTCGCTGCTGATTCTGGTCTTCGCCGTGCTTTGCGCGGCATCGCCCGCGCAACCGCAGACGCAACCGCAGAGCCAACCGCAGATACAAGCCAACCCAGCTCCGCGGACGGCACAGGCGAGCGCCGCGTACTCGCTGCCTCCGGACAAGCTGAAGACCGCCATCGAGTACTCCCGCAAGCGCGTGATTCTCGGCTTCGCCGATACCGGGTGGTCCATCCTGCAGCTTGTCCTTCTGCTGGTTCTGGGCGGGGCCGCGTGGATGGGCCGCGTCGCGGTCCGCGCCGGCAGGAACAGGTGGGTGCAGGGCTATACTTTCTTTTTTCTCTTCATGGCCATCACCACGCTTCTCTCGCTGCCGCTGGATATGTACGGCCAGCACGTCGCGGTCGCCTACGGGCAGTCGGTGCAGCAATGGGGAAGCTGGTTCGGCGACCAGGCGAAGTCCTTCGCGCTCGCATATCTGGTTGGCGGGCTGATGTTCATGCTGCTCTTCTACGTGATCGGCAGGTCGCCCAAGCGTTGGTGGTTCTGGTTCTGGATACCGGCCGTGGCCGCTGTCGTCTTCGGCGTCTTTGTCTCGCCGATCTTCATCGATCCGATCTTCAACAAGTTCGAGCCGCTGGAACCGGCGGACCCCGCGCTGGTTGCGAGGCTGGAGCAAGTGGTCGCCCGCGGCGGGATCGCGATTCCGCCGAGCCGCATGTTCCTGATGAAGGCGAGCGAGAAGGTGACGGGGCTGAACGCATATGTGACGGGCCTCGGCGCGTCGAAGCGGGTCGTGGTGTGGGACACGACCATCGCGAAGGCGACGCCCGACGAGATCAGCTTCATCTTCGGCCACGAGATGGGCCACTATGTGCTGAACCACGTGTATAAGGCGATCGCGTTTACGGCGGTGCTGCTGCTGGTCTTCTTCTGGCTCGGCAGCCACTGCGTCCAGTGGCTGCTGAAGCGGTTTGGCGCGCGGTGGGGCATTCCCCAGCAGCACGACTGGGCGGCGTTCGTCGTGCTGCTGCTGGTGCTGTCCGTGCTGTCGTTCCTTGCGGAACCGATCGCGAACGGCTACAGCCGCGCGCAGGAACACGCCGCCGATGTGTACGGACAGGAGGCCATTCACGGCATCGTCGCCGACCCGCAGACTGTAGCGCAGCAGGCCTTCCAGGTGCTCGGGGAACAATCGCTCGTGGACCCCAACCCCAACTCTTTCGTGGAGTTCTGGACCTTCAACCATCCTTCGATCGCGCGGCGCGCGGCCTTCGCGGCGGCGTACAATCCGTGGATTGCACGGGGCGGAACTCGCGAGAGCGGCATTCCCAAAGCGGGCCAGAAGCAGGAGTCAGACCATGGGCCAAGGTACTTCAAGAACTAGATTCTGGAGGTAACATCTTCAACATGACTGACGCGAAGCCAGACCAGAAGCTGGATCAAAAAGCCGATTGCATCTTTTGCCAGATCGTCGCGGAGACCCGGCCCGCGCGGCTGTTTTACGACGACCCCCAGTGCATCGCTATTGCGGACGTGAAGCCGCAGGCCCCGATGCACCTGCTGATCGTTCCGAAGCGGCATATCATCTCGCTGAGCCACGCGACGCCGGACAGTACGCAATTGCTGGGTCACCTGATGATCGTCGCGGCGCAGATCGCACGGGCGCAGCATGTGGCGAACGGATATCGCGTGGTGATGAACACCGGCGACGACGGCGGCCAGACGGTCCACCACGTCCATCTGCACCTGCTGGGGGGCAGGGCGATGAACTGGCCTCCGGGGTAGGGAGAGGGCGGATGTCGGGTGCGCGTTCTGGGTTGTACGTTATGCGTTGTGCGTTGTACGGTGTCGCCCTTCCATGCCGCAACGCATAGCTACATGTTGTAGTTGGCATCGTCTTCTTCGACGATCCCATAACGCCGGAGCAGGTTGGGCAGGTTCTGGCTGAAGGCGGCGCGCGGCATCACCGAGTCGCAGCCGACCTCGATGGCCTTGGCCTTCAGATCGCCCTGCAGGTGGGAGAGGAAGCCGACCAGCGAGGTGCTCTTCTTGAACTTCGCCTTCAGCTTCGGGATAAGCGTCATGGGCTTGGCGTTGGCGTTGTTCAGGTCGAAGACGACGAGCGCGGGGCGGTCGGCCTCTTCGACGTCGGTCAGCTTGGCCAGCGACTCCTTGTCGTTCTTGACGAACTCGACCTTTACGCCGAGCTTGCGGGCGGTCTCCTGGATCTTGGCGACGAAGAAGAGGTCGTCGATGAAGAAGAAGATTCGGGTCTGCGCATCTTCGGGGATCGGAATGGTGCGGCCCTGCGAGTAGTCGATGGGCTGGGAGTCGCCGTGGTATCCGCCGCCGCCGCCGCGGCCGTTGCTGCGGGGCTGATAGTTGCCGTTGCCGTGGGGCTCGATGGTGGAAGGCGGCGTGTCGGCGAAGTTGCCGTTCACCACGCGGTAGCTGTGGTCCATGGGGCCAACGAAGCTGCGCGGTCCGCGCTGCTGCTTGCCGCCGCCCTTGCGCGACTTGAAGGCGTTGTTGCCGAACTGATGCGTCTCTCCGCCGCGCTGGGAGCCGTTGGCGCCCGCGCCGCCGCCATTCGAGCCGTTGCCGTTCGCGCTGGCCTGGTTGCCGGGATTGTCGGATGGGCGCTGCCGGTCGCGGTCGCGGAACTTCTTCTTCCAGCGCTTGGTGCCCGTGCCGTTCTGCTGCTGGCCGTTGGGGTTCTGCGAAACCTGCTGGCGGGCCGCCTGCGGCTGCTGGGCGAACTCGCCGCCCTGCGGTGCCCCGCCCGTCTCGGACGGGCCCGCCTCGCCGCCCTGGGCCGCCCCGTTCAGGGCCACTCCCTCGGGGGCCTTGCCCTTGCGCTTGCGCCGACGCCGACGACTGCTCTTCGATTGACCCATGCCGTGCGGCACGTTTTGTCCGGCGTCCTGATTTCCCGAGTCCTGATGCCCGGAGTTCAGGCTGGCTGACGGCTGATCCGGATGCGAGTGCATCTCGGACACATTCTGATCTGAAGTCATGCTTCCACTTCCTGTTGCATTCGTACTAGATTTTAGCGATTACCTTCCCACGCAGACCGCGAAAGATCCGCCGCATTGGCTGCGGGAGACGAATCGATGCGGGATTTCAGCGTCGGAAGAAACGGTCTCAAGTTTTACTCTGAACGGCTCTTGCTGCAACTGGCTGCGCGCTGCGCTGGGGCAAACGACCCCTTGTGCGATGCACACATACCCGGCCCATCATTGGCAACGAACATACACCTGCATCTCGTTCGTCGTGATTTCGACGTGTTCCGTGGTTACAATCGCGGTGACTCTGGCAAGTCGTATCAGAACTCCCGTCTTCCGGGGTTCTCTCTCCGGCATTGGATCTCAGTCTCCGCTTGGAGGATTCGACATAGGATCCGTTCGGCGTCCCACGCATACTTGCGGCTCGATCTGCCCCAAGATCGCATGAGAGATTCAGAAGGGACCGGCAACCACGCCAGTTCTCAACGCAACCCGATCATACGCGCCGCCTGTGGATTTAGCAAGCAGGATTCGTTCCATTCGAGAGTGCAAGGGGACCTGAGGCGGGATGGGCACGGACGAAGCCGGCCGGAGGGGGTGGAGCCGATGAGAGGGAAATGAACTTCGCCAGTGTCCCGCTGGCGTTCGGTGGTGCCAATGGCCAGTCACGGCCTCCTGAAACAGCCGCCGTATGGTCTGGCGGCCTCTCCCTTTCCTGTAAGTCGCGGCTGCGTGGGCGCGATCTCTTCCTGGTCTGGGGCACTTCATACGCAGGATGTTACCGGCGGACAGGGACACTGGATGCAATTCATCATCCAAAGGCTATGTTGCAGATTCCGCGACGGTCCGGCCGTGGCTGGGCGCGCATCTGCACCAGAAAACCGGAGGCGGCCCCCGGCCATTTCCAGATTTTGGGAGAACCGCTGGTGGCGCAACTGGTTACCGGATCGCGAGATGGAGCGGTCGGGAGGTTTGACCCTGCATCCACAGAACCCTATAATCAACGGTGTTCTGGTAGCCCTTGGTTCAGCGACCGTCGGCCGGGGATTGGCCGATTCAGCCAACCGACAAACGGAACAGGTCGACTCGGGAGTGCGCTCCGGCTGGAGTGCAGCGAAGAGGTCTGGGTCAACAAGCGATCCGGACGGAGGATTGGGGCTAACGTCAGGCGTGGCCGGACGTGCGCAACAGAACAGCAACCGACGAATCGAGTGGCCGCGAAGTTCTTAATGACGCCGAATACGCCCCCCAAACGAGTTAAACGGAGGCCGGCCACTGCTGAGGCATGGCCGACATGGCGAGTTGACCTGGACTGATCCAGCTTTCGATTTTGACTCACCCGGATTCTGACTTTACCCCGGATTCTGAATTACCCGGACGCAGACTGACTGATTCTGAATTACTAAGGAGCTTCAAACCGCATGAATCGTACCCTTGCTCTTGTCTCCGCGCTCGGCGCGGGGTTGCTGACTGCCACCGTCTCCGCCCAAACCGCAGCCCCCGCAGCACCGGCCGCAACCACTCCCGCACCGGCCCCGGTCGTGCCCCAGGCGATTCCCGCCAAGATCGCGCTGATTGCCTTCGAGCAGTCGGTCTTTGCCACCAATGAGGGCCAGAAGGCCGTTGCCGACGTGCAGAAGAAGTACGAGCCGAAGAAGGCCCAGATCGACGCGCTGGCGCAGGAGGTCGATTCGCTGAAGAAGCAGATGCAGGCCTCGGCATCGACGTTGAGCGATGAAGAGAAGGCCTCGCGGTTGAAGAACATCGACCTGAAGGAGAAGCAGTTGAACCGGGATGCGGAAGACGCGACCGCGGCTTACAACGCAGACCTGCAAGAGGCCTACGGCAAGCTGGCGCAGAAGGTGAACCTGACCATGCGGAAGTACGTCCAGGACAACGGGTACACGCTGCTTCTGGATGTGAGCGGCCAGCAGAGCCCGGTCCTGTGGGCGGTCCCGCAGACAGATGTGACGGAGGCGGTGATCAACGCCTACAACGTGGCTTCCGGCGTGGCTGCGCCGCCGCCGTCGGCACCTTCGGCGAGCCGTCCGCGTTCGACGACCGCTCCGAAGTCGGCCGCCCCCAAGGCTCCCGCTCCCAAGCAGTAAATTCAGCGGCCCAAGAAACGCGGATGCGGAGGGAGTTCTGACACGGGCTCCCTCCGCGTTCGCGATCTCTGTGATAGCGATACCGCTACCACCCAAGGCTGTGGAAATTTTTGTGGATTTTTAGTCTAACTCGACGGCAGAGTTCGCTTTCGACCTCGGGGAGCGTTGGTTGCGGGCTCATGGTCGTGCAATTTCCGCTTTGTTTTCAGTTGTTTAGGCGATAGACGACGCGAATGCTTTGAATCCGCCGCAAGCCGGCGCTAAATCCCTCGTTGTCAACGGTTTCCACAGTTTGGCATTAAGCGAACGTGAATTCCCGTTCCCGATGTGGGCTCCGGGCCGAGATGCAGGGCTACTCTTCACCCACCTTCAGGACGGCCAGGAAGGCCTCCTGCGGTATGTCCACCTTGCCGATGCGTTTCATGCGCTTCTTGCCTTCTTTTTGCTTCTCCAGAAGCTTGCGCT
>Ga0116226_10003073_pt1 | contig 14695 bp, 15 predicted proteins | sample S1TSphfallax_FD_89692 | JGI IMG/M metagenome (GOLD analysis project Ga0116226, IMG submission 89692) | Host-associated microbial communities from peat moss isolated from Minnesota, USA - S1T2_Fa - Sphagnum fallax MG | ecosystem: Host-associated > Plants > Peat moss > Unclassified | place: USA...
CAAATCACTAATATTCACCTCACCATAAAGGTAAAATCCATGCTCAGTAGACAAGCCGCCTAATAGTTCGTTATCTAGTTGAGCGTTAGTAGCTTTTCCTTTGGCAGAATAGGCACTTTTTGATTCGCTAAGAACCCAAACAGTAGCGTGTTCTAAGGCGTGAACCTGCCGTATCATTAGAATTTCTTTCAACCCTGGAATAAATGATAGCTGTCTGAGTAAGTCGGCATCTTGTGTGGGTTGCGGAAAATCTAGGGGGCGGTATTCTGGGGTCGCAAAGTTAAAAAATTCAAAGGGAGACGAGCCACCCTCAAAAGAAGCAGAAGTATTCATTGAAACACTGCTCTCCAAGCTGATGGAGCAATATAGATTTCTCTCAAATGTAACGCTTGCACCACTGAATTGTTGCTAATTTTTGTGGATGATTTTTGAGTTTGGGCATTGTAGATGGTTGTCCCCAGTCCTACATCTGTTCGGCTGAGATTTGGAAAGTAATTCTGATATGAGTTATAGTTTCCGAGTCCGAGGGTCAGCTGGCTCCACTAACATAAACTCCGGCTGAGTACAGGACTCGGAACTTTTGGTAGAGTGTTCACACTGAAAACAAAGGCGTGAGGAGGGAAACAATCAGTAAACCTCAAAGTTGGCTTGTCATTACACCAGACCAGAGCAATTACATTGCCACTAAGTAAATTGCTTATTCAATCTGGTTAGGCAGAAGACAGCAATTGACATCATTCAAACAGACTTTTCCCCATAGTAAAGCCCAGCGGACAAGAGCTACTCGATTTTCTGTCTCGGTCTTGGTCAGAATATTACTGATATGGTTATCAACTGTACGCTTGCTAATCTCCAGTTTTCCTGCAATCTCTTGGTTAGTTAAGCCAGCGGCCACTAGGTCGATAATTTGCAGTTCTCTGTCTGACAGAGTAACGGGGGTCTCAGACTTGCCACCAGCCATGACTATTTCTATCCTCCCTTGGTATATGTACTTAATCGCTCTTTCTAATTCTAGAAGATTCTTTTGTTGGTAGGGGTTTCAACTGTTAGCCGTAATACTATTGTCAATATTTTCTTTGGATTTGAAGTTGGCAAAACTATAAGCCAAAATAATATATCAGTATATTATATAACTAGTTTGTAGATATAAAGTAGTATAAATATTTAGATATGTTAGGCGATGATTAGAAGCATCTAGATGTTATATAGTAATAAAAATTGCTATTTAATTCTATGAAGGACTGGCGACAGATTAGCAAAAATTGTTGTAGATTTTATACTGTAAATTCCTAATCTAAAATCGAAATCTAAAATCTAAAATGAAATGAGCAATCCCCGTGTTTTGTGCCTCGGTGAAATTTTGTTTGATTGTTTAGCCGATCAATTAGGGTTAAAGCTGGAAGAAGTGAAATCTTGGACTCCCTACCCAGGAGGGGCACCAGCTAACGTAGCCTGTGCTTTAGTCAAGCTGGGGATGCCAGCAGGATTTATCGGAGCCGTTGGTGAAGATGAACCAGGGAATGCACTAATCAAGCTATTACAAGATGTAGGTGTAGAGACGACGGGAGTACAACGCCATCCCACAGCACCAACACGGCAAGTTTATGTTACACGGGATCTAGCCGGCGATCGCACCTTCGCCGGATTTGGTCAGTATGACACCGCAGAATTTGCCGATACTTGCCTGCAAGCCAAACAATTGCCAGATTCGCTATTTCAAGAAGCAGATTTTCTGGTTTTGGGTACTTTGGAATTAGCTTATCCTGAAAGTGAACAGGCAATTTACCGCGCCCTAGAGTTAGCAGAACGTTACGACCTGAAGATTGTACTAGATGTCAACTGGCGGCCTGTATTTTGGGATGATCCAAACATCGCTCATCAAAAAATTCCAGAATTATTTAAGCAAGTCGATTTCCTCAAACTCTCCAAAGAAGAAGCCGAATGGCTATTTGAAACCGCAGATCCCGGAGCCATCACTTACCGCTTGGCTTCAATTGAAGGGGTACTGGTGACAGATGGGGAAAACGGTTGCACCTACTGTTTGGGTGAGAACGAAGGCAAATTACCTTCCTTTTCCATCCCCGTAGTTGATACAACTGGTGCAGGGGATAGCTTTTTGGCAGGATTTATTCATCAGTTGAGTCAGTACGGCATCCACAGCTTGCGGGATGCAGAAACCGCAAAACGCATTGTCACCTATGCTAGTGCTGTTGGGGCACTGACTACCATTAAACCAGGTGCGATCGCTTCTCAACCTACTGCTGCTGAAGTCGAAGCTTTTCTCGCCACACATCAACTTTAGGAACTAGCACAGCTAACTGGGATATCAGCCTTTGACGGCTGATACTCCCGACTAGAAAATGGGCGAAAATCGAAAATCCTCATGCCAAATCTTTATACTTTAATAGCTGCATAAACAGCGATGCTGATACATACAAGTGAATAGAAACTACAGATTAGCTTAAGGTATTGGTGAAACATTATGAAAAACATCACAAAATGGCTTTTGGGCTTGGCGATTGTTCCTGCAAGTTTAGTATTGGCATCTAGTAATGCTAAGGCTAGTCAGCTTACTAGTGAGTGGTTCTTTGGTCTTTGGGATTGTAATATTGACGGTAGATCAGCCCAAATGCAGTGGAAAGTAGTCGATGATCCACAAACTAGTTGTAGTGGTGATGTTTGCTCTACGACTTCTGGTGTTCGTCTCGTCGGGCGGTTTAGTGATAATGGTAGTGCGTGGGTTCCTCTAAGAAAACGTTTTTCCAGCGCCAAAAGACAGGATTTAGGTATTCGTTATTTAGGTGCAGAACAAGATGACTGGTATCTCAGATACAACACTCGTACTAAAATCGCAGATGGTTGGACAACATGGCGGGGTAAACGCTATCCACTGCAATGTCGTAATCGCAGATAAACATTTGCCAAATTATGCAAAATCGGTTTTGAATTATTTTGATGCGATCGCTAATCAGACTAATACTTTAGTTGGTCTTCAATACTGCTCGGTTAAGCATTTTCAACTCGGAATTGGGTTTTGGGAAAAGGTTAAAGGGTAAAGGTTAAAGGTTTTTTCTTTCCCCTTTCCCCTTCCCCTTTTCCCCTTAACCGACAAGTATTGAGTTGGTCTTTACTTTGCTATCATAGAGTATCAACAGTTACAAACTCATAACCTTGTTGTAGCAGTTGCGGAATGAGGATTTGAATTGTGGTAGCAACATCTTTTCCATCACAAGCACCGTCATGCAAGACATCAGCGAACCATTTTTGACCGCATGACTGGACGGTAATTCAACTGATAAAACGATTTTAAAGTAACAGGTGTAACCCACATTCCGCACCCTAGTTGTCACATAAGTGTTATTACTGACGACTTCCTATCAGTTTAGGGTAAAATAGTACTTTGAGCTTACCTAAAATTGTCAGAAAAAATAAAGCTTTTAGCGAGAATATGGTAGTTAATCACCAAGCCCTTCGGGCAGGGAATAGGGAAGAGGGAAGAGGTAACAGCAAGAAAAACCTGCCCGAATGCCGGGTCTGAATCCTGACAATTTATTTATGAAAAAAAACAAAAATATTTGAACCGAGATGGCATCAGCCACCTTGGTGCAGACTCTTTGCAGCAGAAGTTTCAACCCGTCATTATCCAAATCCCACAACGGCCACGTGACACAGTGAGCAGTTCTACAAGCTCCCTTCGACAGGCTCAGGACACCGTAGTGCATCGCCTAATTTTTAATTATGGAGATTTCCCTATTCCTTATAACCCGTTCCCTGTTCCCTCTTAAAGGTAAAAGTTAAGAACTTGCGAATTGTATTGTGATCCGAGTACCTCACTATACCGGGAAACGCTATATTATTCTTGAGAACTATGCAATATCCACAGTCTTGCTTACGTGTAGGTAATGGAATAATCTCCAAAATTCATCAGGAGAAACTAGATAAATTGGGCGTTCGTTTGGCAGCTGTGGTTGATACAAATTCTACTCGTTGTCGTGAAGCAATTTGCCAAGGATATCGAGTTTTAACTGACTTGAGAGAAGCATCCTATTTAGAATTCGATTTTTGGGATATTTGCGTCAGTACTTCTAATCATTTTCATGTTATGGAACAGATTCTGTCACTTGATCCAAAAGCAAAAATTTTGGTTGAAAAACCCATTTGTTATTCAAACGAAATTTCAATTTTACTAGATTTGCTAACTGACAAACAGGATCAGATTGTTATCAATGAAACTTATTGCTCATCTCAGGTTGTGCATAAAGTCGCTCAATTGATTTGTGAATTGCAGCTCACCCCTGAACGTATTGTTGTAGAAATGAGCAAGAATAGAGTTGTTGATGTCAAACAAGGAAGATTTTTAGATTTAAACTTGGGTGCATTAGGATATGAAGGTTCTCATCTATTAACAGTAGTTGCACAGCTAGGCCAAGAGTACCTCCCCAGAGAAGTTCTTGAAGTTAGATGGGAAAGTATGCCAGTTCCATCGAAAGGTGGGATTCAATTTCTAGATCGGCAGGGTGGAGTAGAAGTCAAATACTGTAGCTGGTCGGGTGTACCAGTTGAACTTTATAGTTCAATGATAGGCAAGATTAAGCATCGGTATTTCCCCTTTGAAAACAGCACAAACAACCGTTATCGCGCGATTGCAGTAGAGGGGTATATTCCAAATGGAGATAAACTAACGATCGTCGGTTTTTTTGAACCCGTTGAGCAATTAAATCGGGGAGAAGGTGCAATTTCATTAATCCGTAATGGTAATCTTGATTTGGTTATTTATCCGATTGCTGATGATCACATGGGGCTACACCTAGAGAGAGCAGTTCGATATTTCAGAGGAGAAGATCAAAACCCCTGCTCAGTAGAACATGGGGTACAAGTAGTTAAGCTACTAAACGAGTTCTTTCACAACGAAAGCTCATCTATTTCATCAATCAGAAGTAATAAGGAATCTCTTGATGTTAGATAATAATACTCTGCTTCGGATGCCGGGAAATGTGTTTGGGCTGAGAGTGAAAGTATTTGATACCCCCAGCTTGGATGGACAAATTAGCGGTACACCCCACGTACATTTAGTTTGTAGAGAACTCTATTTTGTGCTAAATGGATATGGTTTTGTAGAAATTATTGATCAAAATGGTTTTGCCAAGCTTGAGTTAAAACCAAATTCAATTCTCATTTTCAATCCTGGCACAATTCACCGATTAATTAATCCAGATCGAACACTAGAATTGTTTGTATTAGAGCAATCTGGGCTGCCTGAATTTGGAGACAATATTGCTTGTTTCAATCCTTACTGGATGGAGTCGGATGAGCGGTTTACTCAAATTATGAAGGTTGAAAATCTGGATCAAGCTTATCAGAGACGCAATCACGCTGTGGAAGGCTTTATTCAAATCAAGCAGGCTTTTCAAGAAAGTGCAGAGCAGGGTAGAATTGCTCTAGAGCAATTCTATTTACTGGCAATTGATCGAAGTCAATCTTTCCATCAGAAGTGGCAGGAAGTGGTAAAAGACGGGGCACTCTCCGAAGCTGAAGAAACTCTTGATGCAATCAACACAATTTCAAATCGAAAATTGGACAATCTGTTTGCCTCTAAACAGCTACTCATCAATGCAAATGACTATACAGGATTAGGCTGTTGTGGATACCTGAATCGTTATTTCAATCGAGAACAGTATTTACCTGATGGAATAGTAGCTGGGGTGAAATAGACTCCAAACCTCAATAACTGCGAATTCTATTCGCCAGGTGTTGTTACTTGCTGCCACAGAGTATCAACAGTCACAAACTCATAACCTTGTTGTTGTAGTTGCGGAATCAGGATTTTAATTGTGGCAGCAACATCTTGTCCACCGCAAGCACCATCATGCAAGACAATCAGCGAACCATTTTTGATCTGCTGCATAATTCGATTTACCACGGTAGTGACACCTGGACGCACCCAATCTTCTGGTACAACGCTCCACATAACTGAGCGGTAATTCCACTGAGAAAATAATTTTAAAGTAGCAGGTGTAAATAAACCATTGGGGGGACGGACATCCCGCACTTGTTCAGGTTTCAGGTTGCAGGCATTGTAAATAGCAACTTGGGTTTTTTCTAAACTCTCCTTCAATTCATTTGGTGAAAGTAGAGGAAAAGAGCGATGATTGTAGCCATGTAATCCGATCCAGTGGCCACGATCGCAAACGGCTTTAGCAAGATATGGTGAACGGTTGACGCAAGCACCCAACCAAAAAAAACTAGCTGTAATCTTGTAGCGATCTAACACTGCCAAAACTTCAGGTGTGTATTGAGGATGGGGCCCATCATCAAAGGTCAGTGCGATCGCTTTAGAATCGGGATTTCCACTCCAAAGGCAATTGGGAAAACTCGGTTGGAGAATGCGGTAGAAAATTGGGAACAGGGGAGCTAGCTGCATTTTGCGTAAATCCTATTTGTAACAAAATCTGTAACAGCAATACTATTTGAGCTAGCACTCGTCTAGATTGATGAGAAATATCCGGGTAATCCCGGAATCGAAGGATTAATGTTGCTCAAAGATATACGAGATTATCAAATTCTCTTTCTCGGCTTGTTCCTAGTCTTGGGAATCGGTACAAGAGATTGGACGTTGCGACCAGAGTTAATTGGAGTAGCGATCGCCACAAGTCTAGCAACCCAATGGATATTGTCATTAGTAACTGGCAAAGAACAAATGACGAATCTCCGCAGTGCTTTAATTACCTCTTTGGGACTAAGCCTGTTGTTACGGGCTGATCACTGGACAACAATGGCAATAGCCGCAGTAATTGCGATCGCCAGCAAGTTTCTCTTCCAAGCCGGCAATAAGCATTTCTTCAATCCCACCAATTTTGGCATTATATCTGCCTTGATTCTGACCCCCGATGCTTGGGTTTCGCCGGGACAATGGGGTGAAGAGTGGTGGTATGGACTATTATTTGCTGGTACTGGCGGCATAATTTTGCAGCGCGTTGGTCGCTGGGATACCACAGCAGCTTTTTTGGGTTCCTACGCCTTGCTAGAGGCGATTCGCAATCTCTGGCTGGGTTGGACTTGGGATGTTTACTGGCACCGATTGATGAGCGGGTCTTTGCTGCTGTTTGCCCTATTTATGATTACAGATCCGCGATCGATCCCCAATTCCCGAATTGGGCGTGTAGTTTGGGCAATCTGCATCGCCGGATTAACTTTTATCCTGCGGAATTATTTCTTTATTTCCACCGCAGTTTTCTGGGCGCTGTTTGCCCTTGCACCATTAACCATCCTGTTAGATGTTCTGTGGTTGGCCCCACGGTTTTCTTGGCAAAGAGGAGATGAGGAAGCAGGGGGAGAACTGCTAACTCTCAACTCCTAACTCTCAGCACTAAAAATACAGAGGTATAAAATGAAGTTTTTTCGACTTTTAACGTCATTATTACTGGCAATTGTAGCTGTTTTGTGCTTTACACCGGCAGCTTGGGCATTTTGTGGATTTTATGTGGCTAAAGCTGATACAAAACTGTATAACAAAGCTTCTCAGGTGGTGATAGCGCGGGATGGCGATCGCACTGTTCTAACAATGGCAAACGACTTTCAAGGCAAAGTCAAAGATTTTGCAATGGTAGTACCAGTGCCAACGGTGCTGCAAAAAGAGCAAGTTCGCGTCACTGAACCCAAGATTGTCGAACGCTTGGATGCTTTTAGTGCGCCGCGATTGGTAGAATATTTTGACCCAGATCCTTGTGCCCCAGTTGAGACAGATAACTTATCACGAGCAGTACCAGCGCCAGCAGGGAGAATGGAGACGGGGAGTGCAAGGAGCGATCGCACTTTGGGTGTAACAGTCGAAGCACGTTTTAACGTCGGCGAATACGACATCCTCATCCTCAGTGCTAAAGAATCTGGCGGACTAGAAACTTGGCTCAAACGCAACGGCTACAAAATCCCCAGAGGTGCGAAACAGTTACTAAAGCCCTACATCCGCTCCTCAATGAAATTCTTTGTTGCCAAAGTCAACTTAGAGAAATTCGAGCAATCTGGCTACCAGTTCCTTCGTCCGCTACAAATTTCCTACCAGTCTCCCAAGTTCATGCTGCCAATTCGTTTAGGCATGATCAATGCCACGACAGAGCAGGATTTGATTATCTACATCCTCTCGCCCCAAGGACAGGCAGAAATCACTAACTACCGGACGGTAAAAATCCCCTCCGACGCAAACGTTCCCTTGTTTGTCAAAGATAAATTTGGTGAATTTTACAAATCCCTGTTTCAAACTGTCTACACCAAAGAAGACAGGAAAGTTGGTTTTTTGGAATACGCTTGGGATATGGGTAGTTGCGATCCCTGTTCTGCCGATCCTCTAACCCAAGAGGAACTCAAGCAAGCAGGCGTATTTTGGCTAGATGATAATTCTGGAAGTAATGCGCCAGTACCCCCAAGCTTTCGTCGTTCCTTTCCTAGAAGCAGTGTCTTTATCTCCCGGTTGCATGTCCGCTACACCCGTGACAAATTCCCTGAAGACCTGATATTTCAACAAACTGCTAATAGTGAATCTTTCCAAGGGCGTTATGTTTTGCAACATCCGTTCCAAGGAGAACTTAAATGTCAGGCGGGTAGAGAATATAAACGGTCTTTGCCCAAGCGTTTTGAACAAGAGGCGCAAACTCTGGCTAAACTCACCAACTGGAATATCCAAGACATTCGTAACAAAATGAAGCTGAGTGTTGGTAATTTGACATATTCCTGGTGGGACAATTTATTTTCCTGGCTGGGATTATAGTCATCATCGGAAGTGGGTAGCAGGGGGGCGGAGGGGCAGGGGGGCAGAGGGGCAGGAGAAGAATAACAATGCCCAATTCCCAATTCCCAATGCCCCATGCCCAATTCCCAATGCCCCATGACCAATTCCCAATTCTCTTTGAAAAAAGATATAGCGTCTTGACGAAAGGTAATTTTTTATGGCGTTGTTATACGCAATACTAAGATATTCTTGCTTTCTGCCCTAAGATTGTCATGGTTCAATTCGATGAACAGCTACGCAGCTTAGTTACCGAAGCCTGTGGATACCCACTTGGAAGCCCTCAGCGTCAGAAGCTGCTCACGCAGATTATTCGCTTGACAGCAAATAGACTCTGGAGAGAAAGTACTCCCTACTATCAAGATGCACTACAACAAACTTGGTTGTATTTCTGCCGTAATGTTTGTGAAGGTTTAACAGGTCAAATCTATGATCCCACCTATGGCAGTGTCATCACCTGGCTGAATGCTTACCTAAAACGGAGACTACAAGATTTTTACATTAACCAGAACCGAGAACAAGCCACAACAGTCCCTCTCCGGGTTGGTCAGTCTACATCGGGTGGAATAAGGGAAACCATTGATCCTGTAGACAACCTCACAGCTGCCCCCCAAGCACCTCCCATTCTAGAAGATTTGGTGATGTGGGTTCAGACAGATTCTGAAGGAGAACTACGCCGTACTTGCATTAAAGGACGTCCAGATGTGAATTGTCAGGTGTTAATTCTCCAACGCCTACCCCCGGAAGTTAGCTGGAAAGAATTATCTGAGGAATTTGGGTTGTCAATTCCGACATTAAGCAGTTTTTATCAGCGTCAATGTCTACCACGTTTGCGTAAATTCGCTGAATTGGAGGGATTGCTATAAATAAGGAAAAGTATCAAGTAAGCCGATTTAAGTAAGTCGGCACGATAAAACCCATGTATGTTTAGTTTTGTAAAAACTATGGAATGACCAATTTATAAGATATTCGCTGATTTTACATTTCGTCACATAGCTTGATTTTTTAACGCCGACTTACTTAGATAGACAAAACCCAATCGCCTAAAAGTTGGTTTACTCTATTGGGTACTTCATCATGAGGACAATGACCGGCTGTTAAAAAATGTTCTGTAAGTTCAGGATAATATTGACGAAATTTTTGGGAACGTTCTCTAGCATTCATCCAAGGGTCAGCTTCTCCCCATAACATCAACAAAGGGCAATTTAACTGCTTCAGTAGCACATCAACTTTTTCCCCTTGAGGAGTGCTAAAGACTGAAACAAACACATCCAACGCACCCGAATCGTAAGCAGGGCGATAAATTTCTTCTACTAATTGGTCTGTAATTGCACTTTTGTCAAGATAAACTTTTTTTAGAGTTCGGCGAATTACCCAGCGTTGTCGCACATATTGAAATAACAGAGATTGAGCTAAAGGTTGTTGAAAAATCCACTTAACTGAGTCACTCAGTAGTTTCTGTAAAAAAGAGGGTTGTTTAGGTGGCTGAATTTGAGTTTGTAAAGCTTCAGGCTCAGATGTAGCTTGGCTTTCGCTAAAAGGCCCGGCACTATTGAGTAACACTAAACCAGCCGCACTGTCGGGACGCTGTGCTGCAACACACAAGCCAGCGTAGCCACCAAGGGAATTACCTGCTATTACTGCCTTTTGACCAATTACTTCACTAATAAAATCATAGAGTTGGTCGCGCCACAAGTCGCTGCTGTACTGTAATTTAGGTTTTGCCGATCGCCCGAATCCCAAAAGGTCGATCGCAAATACTTCAAAGTCTTGACACAATCCTGTGATATTCTTGCGCCAGTGGTCTGTGGAAGCACCAAATCCATGTACCAAAAGCAAAGGCGGACGTTGCGCTTGCTTCTCTCCCGCACGCACATAGTAAACATTGTGCCCGCGCCACTGCCAATATTTACCAGGAATTGGGATTGTAGAGGGGGCTGTAGTTGCCTGCATGATTCAAAGAAGTGTTAAGTAGCTTTTAATAATTGTAGGCTAATACAACAAGGCAAAAGTAAAAAGAAAGAAAGAAAGCTTTTAAATAGGTGGCTTATTTACGCCGTGACGTACTAGTGCGAGAAGAGAGTCGAGGGAGAAGTAACTAATGACTAAAGCCTAACCCCGATCGAAGAAGGGGAAGAAGTCTTAAGCAAGAAGAGAGTCAAGGGAGAAGTAACTAATGACTAAAGAAAGATTAATTGCAGGTAAAACTAAACTGCTGGGGGTAATTGGACATCCGGTGGAGCATTCGCTATCGCCAGTGATGCATAATGCGGCGATCGCCCAATTAAAATTAGATTACGTTTATCTTCCCTTTCCCATAGCACCAGAGAATTTAGAAATAGCGATCGCAGGCTTTGCCGCGATTGGGGTTGTCGGCTTTAGTGTTACAATCCCCCACAAACAGGCAATCATGCCGCTACTCTCAGAAATTACACCTCTGGCTCAAACTATCGGCGCAGTGAATACTGTTAGTCGCCAAAATAATCAATGGGTGGGGACAAACACAGATATAGAAGGATTTATCGCTCCTTTGCAGACAACCTATAAGCAGGATTGGAGTCAGAAGGTAGCGGTAATTTTAGGTAATGGTGGCGCAGCCAGAGCAGTTGTAGCAGGTTGTCACCAGCTAGGTTTTGCCAAAATTTATGTGTTGGGGCGCAATGTGCAAAAATTACAAGCATTTTGCGATAGTTGGAGTAATTCACCTATAGAAGAGAATTTGCAAGTCGGTACATGGGATGAACTAGCAAAATTGATTCCTCAAGCAGACTTGCTAGTAAACACAACCCCTATCGGGATGTATCCGGAGGTGGATGAGTCGCCTTTGAGTGGAGAAGAAATAGCGAATTTACCAACGGGTGCGATCGCTTACGATTTGATATATATCCCTAAACCAACGCAATTTCTACAGCAAGCTGAAAAACAAGGGGCAATTGCGATCGATGGATTAGAAATGTTAGTCCAGCAAGGGGTAGCAGCATTAAAAATTTGGTTGCAGCAGGAAAATGTACCTGTAGAAGTAATGCGCCAAGCGTTAAGAGAGCATCTGGGTTTGGATCAATAGACATCTCCAGAAAAGATTTAGATACCACATAATTATACGCAGACCTAACCCCCCTTCCCCCCTTCCCTACCAGGGAAGGGGGGTTTTAAACCCTCTCTCCGCTTGTCTGACGACAGGCTAACGCCAACGGGGAGAGGTATGGAAGTGGGGTCTTTTTCTTTTTCGGAGATGTCTAATAGAGAAACAATTTGATTGCGCTGCATAGCGAATAAGGTAAACTCAATGCGCGATCTCTTTGGTATTATTTTTTTCGTCTATGTTCCCCAAACCCCAAATACTTTTATCATGGCTTCTCTTCTTACTAAGTTTTACAAGTTTATTTCTCAGTTCTTGGATTGTTCTTCCCGCTCCAAATATGTTTTTACTCACCCTAGCAGTGGGAGCGCCAGAAGTTAGTCCTTGGTTATTGTTATTAAATTTGCTCTGTTTGTTACTATCTTTTTTCTACATTCGTCGCCGTCAACTACAACGCCTAGCCCGCATTTTCAGTTTAATTGGATTGCTAATTTGTGCATGGGTACTAGTGAATATTCCACTAACTCAAATGCAGATGGCAAAAGGGATGAAACAAGGGTTAGGAACAAATTATCTAGAGCAAATTCCAGTCCAAGTAAGGGCTAAGTTCCAAACCCATCCCTTTGATTTAGTTAATTTTTTCGGGGGTATTGCATTAGGTAAAACCCGTCATCACAAAAATATTCTCTTTGCTTCTCCTGCGGGAGTGCCTTTAAAAATGGAAGTTTACCAACCCCCAGAGGTAGGGAAATATCCAGCAGTGGTAGTAATTTATGGTGGAGCTTGGCAATATGGCAATCCTAGTGCCAATTCTGAGTTTAATCAATATATCGCTCATCAGGGATATACGGTATTTGCTATCGACTATCGACACGCACCTAAATATCAGTTTCCAACTCAGTTAGATGACGTGCGTACAGCCTTGAATTTTATTCGCAAATATGCAGCCGCTTATGAAGCTGATGCAGAACGGATGGTACTTATAGGACGTTCTGCGGGAGCGCATCTAGCAATGCTAGCGGCTTATCAACCAGATGCACCACCCATTCGGGCTGTGGTAGACTATTATGGGCCTGTTGACTTGACTCAAGGATATAAAACACCACCATTTCCCGATCCTATCAACACCCGCGCTGTTTTGAAAGCATTTATGGGTGGTTCATTAGAAGAATTGCCTAATCAATATCAAATTGCTTCACCGATAAATTATCTAACGCACCCTTTACCACCAACTTTATTAATTTACGGTGGTCGTGACCATTTGGTGGAAGCGCGATTTGGCAGACAGATGTATGAACGTTTACATAACTCTGGCAATACTACGGTTTTTCTACAAATTCCTTGGGCAGAACACGCTTTTGATGCCGTTTTCAACGGTGTGAGCAATCAATTAGCCTTGTATTATACTGAGAGGTTTTTGGCTTGGGCGTTGTTTAAGCAATAATTTCATAGACTCCTAACTCCTAACTATTTCTGCGGCCAGCGCCAGTTATAGCGATTCCATTCGTAGATTCCTTGAATTTCATACTCAGCGCCGTTGAAGAAGCGGACGACGGAGTTAGTAGAGGTATCATCATCGTTACTAATTTCCTCGACCTTAATCACCATACAAGGAAACCATTCGCGCTTACAAGGCCCATCTTCTTGCACCCATTCCCATAATGCATTGGAAACTTCAATGCGATCGCCTACTCTTAACTTGAGTGCATCCTCAAAATAAGAATATTTATCAAAATGGCATGACTCAACACGATTCAACCACTGTAAACCATAGCGTTGCCGGATAAATTGTACTGTTCCAGAGTCATTTTCTAGCAGCCAGTCGTTGAGTAATTGCACTTTCCAAGTGCGGTTGCGTTGTTCTTCATCCTTAACAAACTGTAAAAATACTTCTAACTCCTCTGCGGTAAGTTCGTCTAAGGGATTAGCAATATTTGATGCTCTAAAGGTAGAATTTACCTGAATTTGCTCGACCACTTGCAGTAATATTTGTTTCTGTGTATCAGTGAGAGGACAGCTTGCTGCATCACAATCATTAAAGGCTGCGAGCATTGATGCTTCAATCTCATCTGGAGTCATAAGTTGATAGCAATTGAGGGTTTATTTCCCTAATTATTACAAAAGTTAAATTAAAGTCTCCAATCCCCTTGTAGTTAAATTCAGGTAAGCTGAGGTTATAAGTTATAATGGGGTATTATATGCGGTTGCGCTCACTCACGGTCGTTTTTATTTCCTGTCTCATCACGTTTCTATCGTGGATGATTATTCCCCCTGCTGTAGCGTTAACACAGATTAGATTATTTGATGTTTCCTATAAAGATTGTCCACCAGAATTAGCACAAGGGGCTGTTATAAGTAGTGGTAGCGCTGCTGCCAATTGTTTTATTGTCATTGGCAAAGCTGAAAATGGCACTTATAAAACAGTCTATGACGCAGATATTTTTGGACGCATCTATGATGCCAACAATGACTCAGTGATGCAAAATCGCACCCGTCTTGGTTCTATTCCTGAAGTTCCGCCAGGTATTAGCGATTTTGAATTGAGAATTTCTGTGCCTGCGAATCAGCCTACTCCTTTGAAGCTGAAACAGTTTAAAGCTGCTGGATTTAGTGGTCAAGTCCGTAGATAATAATTCAGTATTTATACTTATATTTTTGATTGAGTCGGAATCGCGGTAGCTCTAGAACACCAATTTAGTAATCCTCGAAGAACCTCTCCCTCTACCCCTCTCCGAAGCGGAGAGGGGAGTTTAGCTCCCCCTTCCCTACCAGAGAAGGGGGTTAGGTTTTTGATTGGGGATACCATCACTCACTTCATCATGACTAACCGTAGGATC